>OJAV01000046.1_pt1 | contig 87565 bp, 77 predicted proteins | sample 1590081 | NCBI WGS metagenome assembly OJAV01 (sample SAMN05416852, study PRJEB24817) | seawater metagenome | isolation source: Sea water | place: Canada:Atlantic | collected 2013-07
GCAGCGGATTGCAAATCCGTGGATCTCGGTTCGACTCCGGGTTCCGCCTCCATAAACGCTTTAGCAATACCAGCTTGTTATTATTAACAAGTATCCCCCCGATGCCCGGGTGGTGAAATTGGTAGACACAAGGGATTTAAAATCCCTCGATCGTAAGATCGTGCCGGTTCAAGTCCGGCCCCGGGCACCATTTTATCGTTACATTCTCGTTAAAACTCTAATATATTTCGCTTAATCAAAATCCGTTAATTAAATTCCGTTAATATTCCGGACTTAAACCGACGCTTCGCGTGATGCGATATCTGCTGTTGTTTAAACGGCGAGGGCGTGCAATCGACAAGGTTTAACCCATCCATGGTGCAAAGGCCAGCCATTCATCCTTGAATGTCGTTCAGGTGAAACACTGCTTCGCAGCGAACTAACTACAAAGCAATTGCGCTAATTACTGCATCATTGGGCAGAGGATTTTTTAACGTTGGTTTGCTATCGCTTTATCGGAAAATAACAACAAGTAGGTGAGGCCGATAATGCCAAATAACGCTAAGCCCGATAGTAAGAAAGGATCAATCACTAGGTTTTCTTTAAATTCGAACGTACCAGCTGATATTTTCTTCCACCCCATAAAGTGTTGATTTGCCGCTACCGTTGCACCAAAAAAGCCAATCACCAGCCCAATGTACTTCGCTATCCAATGAGTCGCTGCAGGTGATATTAACATTAGCCCTAAGATGCCAATAACAGTTCGTTGGGCTCTGCAGTACGGGCAAATATAAACCATACCGGAAAGATCGCTTGTCCAAGCGACTAGTGAAATAACAATCGCAACTAAGCCGACGATTTTGCTGTGCGTCGAATATGTATTTAGCTGTAAAAACTTCATGTGTATTTATTTCCTTATTCAGAACGTTATTTGCTGATGTTTGGCGTATTTAGATTAGCCGCAGTCTATGTGCACGATGGCGTATCGGTAATTGGTAAATACGTAATTTACTCGCAGCCCGTTAAATTTGTTTATGTCATTTATCAATTACATTGCATATGAAGAATTTAGTGCCCAGCCCGACAAATACAAACCAAGTCCAAAAATTAAATGGTTAATAATGCTATGAATCCTAGTCGCATTCGGTTTCGCCGTGCGAGAGGCCGCTATGCCTGCGCCCATGCCTGGCTGCATAATTAAAAATGGAGCTAAAACGGTGGTTATGCCAACGGCTAGGGCAGGTCCAACTGCTGGGCTTTGGGCCCACTCATCACCGAAAATAACGGTTAATATAGCCGCATAGCTTATTCCAATGAGGTAGTGGGCGAGCCACCCTATAAGGTGCTCACGGGGTCGCGCTTCAGACGTTGCAATATGGTCGTGAATAAGCTTCCCTTTAGGGATATAGGCTATCCATCGGCCTACCATTGCCCAATTTGTCGGCGGTATATTGAAAAGTTGCTTCCTCAATAGGGCCCACAGATCCATCACGGCTGTCCCCCCAATTCCGATTAAAATGGTAAAAATTATAAGATCCATAGACTGCTCCGTTGCTGGTTAACTTTTTAAACAGATGCTAGTCTACTACTTAAAGTCAACTTGAGGTCAAGACGAGTTATGGATATTTCTACTGTGGCTAAGCGTTCAGGGGTGCCTGCTTCAACGCTACGTTATTATGAAGATAAGGGATTGATACAATCCGTTGGTAGAAAGGGCTTACAGCGCCTTTTTGCAGCGAATATATTAGAGCGACTCGCGCTGATTGCTTTGGGGCGCGTTGCGGGTTTTTCCCTAGATGAAATATCCAACATATTAGGGGCTGGAGAAAACCCAGATATCGATCGCGAAATGTTGCTAACAAAAGCAACGGAATTAGACCGCACGATCCAAAAATTGACGGCGATGCGAGATGGTTTGCAGCATGCTGCCGCTTGCACTGCCCCAAGTCATTTAGAATGCCCAAGGTTCCGTCGTTTAATGGGCTTAGCGGCCTCGGGTGCGATCAAAGGCCAGCCATCGAACATAGCGAAGCCAATAAGTCGATAATGCGGGATTTTCCATGGGTGCTTTATAAATCGGTCCCAAAAAGAGCCTGAAGCAAGCAAGATCTAGATAGAACAGACGAAATAATATTAAATGCTTTATAAGATCTCAGAATAGGAAAATAAATGTCGTGTCAGGGTTCACGTTGTTACTTACAAGGAAGTTTCAAATCATGCGCTGTCTTATCATTTTTGGGCTATTTCCACTTTTTACGTTTGCACAAGTTAATACTGCGCTTCAAGAAACCTTAATCAAAATGGAAAGTAAAGATCAACACATACGAAACGAGATGATTAGTGCCGGTTGGCAGAACATAACAAAAGAATTAGTGGCTAAACAAACCGAAATAGATGAAGCCAATACTGCAAAGCTAAAAGCTATTATAAAGAAACACTCTTGGGTGACTAGAGAACTGGTAGGTGTCGAAGGGGTAAATGCAGCTTTTTTGATCCTTCAGCACTCAACTGATATTGCTTTCAAAGAGCGAATGTTACCTATTTTAAAACAATCCTACCTACAAGACGGAGGCATTACCGGGCAACAAGTTGCCCTTTTGACGGATAGGGTACTTATCGCAAAGGGCAAAAAACAAATTTATGGGACTCAAGCTGACCTTAGCAAAGGCCAAATCGTAATTGGTCCTATCGAGGACGAAGCTAATGTTGACAAACGGCGTGCAGAAATGGAATTGCCAGCTTTAGCTTACTATAAAAAACTCCTAGAAAAAGCGTACGGTATTAAAGATTATCCTGAATTAGAGCATTGATTAGGACCCACAAAATTGGTTACAACTCCTAGTAGCAAATAGTAGCAAACTCATTTTCGCGAGCTAGTAAAGACGGAACGATTAAGCTGCTCACGCACAATTGTGACAAAAGCATAACGTTTCTAACCTAGGAAAAGTGATGCGTTAAATCTAGTGAAGTTCTGAAATGTTATCGTTTTTGGCGCGGTTGTCTCTATCACTCGTCTTGTTAATTAACGGTATTTACCATGGGGGCCTCTATAACTCGTTTTTATAAATCAGGTAAAAACTCCTTGAATAGCGGTCCTAGTGAGCTAGTTATTAGGAAGTGGTTTTACATTGCATGAAAGAGGAATAGTGTACTAGTGGCTCATAAAATGTAGTCTGTGGTGAGCTTTGATAGCTAAAAGCTATTTCTAAATACTGTTGATATATGCATAGAATTATTTAGGCCGCTATTGTGATGATATTACATTACAAAATGTGGCTGAGCACTGAGCACAAACGCAAAAATTTAACCGTGATGGTGTTGGGCTCTTAAATATAAGAGGTGGCGTGACAAAGCCTCTAAAGGAGAAAGTGTAGATTATGTTTACTAAAGAAATGGTTCATAGTGCACTACAAACGTGGTGCGACAATGTCGTGAAAGTTGGGAAAGTGCATGCTGAAGGGGGTGACGTTCAAGCGTTTTCACTGCAGGTGTTATCTGAAAGTTACGATTACGATAATGGTAAGGTGTTGTTTAAGCCTACGCTAACGTTCGGCCAGCAGACATTTCGCCCGACAAAAGAGGGCGCTCTTTCATATTTTGTTGTCGGCAATAGTGACTTTCCCAATGATAAGGGGTTCAAACTTAAACCTTGGGTAAAAGTGTGGTTCAGTAAAGAAGACTTTATCTTGCATAACGATTTGGCCATCGTGCAGTGTAATGTTCATTTTATAGGAGAAGACGATAGCCACATTTTTGTGAACAAAAGTTTTGTCTTTAAAGAATGTGATGATGGTCAGGTGCGTATTATTTTGCACCAATCTTCGTTGCCGTATCAGCCTTAAATGAGGTTATTACTCAGTATATTGTCGTCAATTTAGAGTGGGTAATCTTTCACTGAGTTAAAGCACAAAGGTTCAACATATAAGTACAAGGGGCAGTCGTATACTGCCCCTTGTTCTTTGAATATTGAGGGAGGTAAGTAAACTTGTTGAAGGATGTGGCGCTAGTAAAACATATCAATATGGTCATGTTTGTTACACCTTCACTTTGCACATTTCCTTTTTTAAATAAGCAAAATGTACATAGCTATCGTATTAGCTCATGTCACGCTGAATAATACTTGGCGCTGCGATAGGCTGGTATTGACTGGGTTTATTGATTTGTGTGGCGATGAGATCTTGTGTGAGCCTAGGGTGCATTAAATGCTCGAACTCACTGACTTGCTGATAAGTAGGGTCTAGCCATGTATCTAAAATGGCATCTTGTGGCAGCATAAGAGGGCTTGATTTACGATGAATGTGCATGAGTTTAGGGTGTGGGGGCAGGGTGATGATAGAGCAACCTAGGGTAATTTCGCCACTGTCTTTATCAATATATTCTTTGTACAAGCCAGCAAAGGCGATTGCTCCATCAACTGCGACTAAGTCGTGATAGTGCATGGGGATTTTCTTGTTGCCTTGCTGTTCGAATTCGCTTTCACCGAACCCTCGAGCAGGGATGATGCAACGAGCTGTTCTAAACGGTGTATAGCCTGCAGAGCCAGGCACATTTAGTTTGTCATAGCGGGTATTGAAACTCGTGTATTTAGAAGGCTTAAAGCCATTGGTAGAGGGTTCAAGCAACAACCACCATGTTGCGTTTTGCAGCATACGTTGACCGTTTACCTCTCGAATGATTTGAATGGGGCTAGCGGCGCGCACAAAGCGGTTTGGAATGATAGGGTCAATATGTAAATCAAGCCCTAATGAAATACACAACCCTTGAACAAATTCATCGTCAGTGACATTGAGTCGCCCGCACATATTCCCGCCTTTTTTCATCATCTGCTTTGGTTAATATACAAAATTGTATGCTTTTAGAATATTAAAATAAGGGAGCGACGAGCTCATTCGCCTTGCTATCCAGGAGAAATATCGTCACAGAGTGAGCATTCAGGTTGGGTATTTGGCCGAATGTGATTAAGTAATTGATTTATAGTGTTGAAATCCAGCTTGAACGATATCTCTTATTCATCACATTAGGTTAATAAGCATAATGCATAGACTACTTCGTTTACCCTGTTAGCTTTTAGGGCAGTCAAAAACGTTGCTCACGTAGTTTGTTTTGCCGCCAATTGACTCTTAAAAGTTTGTGGCATTGTGATGAATACGTATGTAGCTAGCTAGTTTAAGAGTACGTTGGTGAGTATTATTTGTAACTGTTTTGTTAATAGCACTCTACTGGATACAATGACCATGCAATCATCCCACTGCTCTTTATTCACACGGCCTTTTCGTAATGCGTGTGCCATCACCTTTGTTATTCTAACAAGCGGCCTACTGGCATGCTCAAATGAATCGATTGCGCCGAAAAGCGATGTGCAGTTACTGAGGGAGAGCGACATGAACAATAGCTCAAAAGAAGACACAGCCAAACCAGTGGTCTATCAAGTCTTTACTCGGTTATTCGGCAACACTAACACCACCAATAAACCTTGGGGCACCCTTGACGAGAATGGCGTAGGCAAGTTTAGTGATTTCACCAAGTTAGCATTGGGTGAAATTAAAGATCTAGGGGTTAGTCACGTATGGTACACAGGCGTTCCTCATCACGATGTGATTACCGATTACACTGAGTATGGTATTTTAAACGATGATCCTGATGTGGTGAAAGGCCGCGCTGGCTCCCCTTATGCGGTAAAAGATTATTATACCGTTAACCCAGATTTAGCGGATGATCCCGCCAATCGCTTGGCCGAATTTGAGGCGTTAATACAACGAACCCATGACAGTGGCTTGGGCGTTATTATCGACATTGTACCTAACCATGTTGCGCGAAATTACCATTCTCTGGCAAAGCCTAAAAGCGTGAGTGATTTTGGTGAAAACGACGATGTAAGCGTTGAATATGCACGCAACAACAACTTCTATTACGTGGTAGGGCAAGACTTTATCGTGCCGTCTGCTGAAAACGGCTATCGCCCTTTAGGCGGTGAAGCACATCCATTAGCGGATGGCCAATTTAAAGAGTCACCCGCGAAATGGACAGGCAATGGCTCGCGCAAAGCACAACCGGATGCCAATGATTGGTACGAAACTGTTAAAGTCAATTACGGGGTGAAACCCGATGGAAGCTACGATTTTGCTACGTTACCGGCTGGGTATGCGAATAAATCTATCGCTGAACATGCTAAGTTCTGGGCGCAAAAGCGTGTGCCTGATTCTTGGATAAAATTTCGCGATATTACCCAATATTGGTTGGCAAAAGGGGTTGATGGATTTCGTTATGATATGGCGGAAATGGTCCCCGTGGAGTTTTGGAGCTATTTAAATTCGCAGATTAAACAAGTGAATCCTGATGCGTTTTTACTGGCGGAAGTTTATGACCCAACAAAATATCGTGATTATATTAACCTAGGAAAGATGGACTATTTGTACGACAAAGTCGGATTTTATGACAGCCTAAAAGGTGTTATGCAAGGCACAGAGCCGGCATCTGTTATTACAAAAGCACAGCATCAAGTGGCCGATATAGAACAACACATGCTGCATTTTTTGGAAAATCACGACGAGCAACGTATTGCCAGCCCAGAATTTGCTGGGAGCAGTGAAAAAGGCAAGCCCGCCATGGTGGTCTCTGCACTTATAAGCCGTTCACCTACTTTGCTTTACTTTGGCCAAGAAGTCGGCGAAGACGGCAGCGAAAACATGGGGTTTGGTTCGGCTTCTCGCACTACTATCTTCGATTATGCGGGGGTGCCAGCACATCAAAGGTGGATGAACCATGGACAATTTGATGGAGCCTTGTTAACACCTGACGAAAAGGCACTAAGGGCCTATTACCGCCGCGTGTTAAACATATCTGCGGGTCAAAGTGCTATGAATGGCCAGTATGCAGATTTACATCAAGTTAATCTTGAGCAACATAGCAGTGAGCGCTCAGAATATGACGAAACGCTCTATTCGTTTAGTCGCTTCAGTGATGCGCAAAAAATGCTGATTGCCAGTAACTTCAGCGATGACAATAAGCATTTCACTTTAGTTGTGCCTAAACACCTGATAACACAGTGGTCTTTACCCGACGGCCAATACGCCATGCAAGATTTGCTCAGTGGTAAAAAGCTAAATATTGTGGTGGAAAATCAAGAAGGACATGTATCAATGATGTTAGGATCGTTACAATCTGTGGTTTTAAGCCTCGTTGAGTCATAAACGCAGGCCACATCTTGTACAACGTAACTGAATAGGCAGGTTAAATGCGTCAATGGGAACAGGTTTTAAATAGATTGTTGGTGCCGGTATTTGGCATGTGGTTAGTGATATTCACGTTGGTGGGGTGTGACCAGATCACGCAGCGTACGCCGACGGCCACCGAGAATGTGTCAGTATTGCCTTATCCTTTTTTAATACCGGAATTAGAGCGCCAACGAACCGTTCGGCTTTACCTGCCACCGAATTACGAAAATGAGAGTCAATCTTACCCTGTTATCTACATGCACGATGGGCAAAACCTGTTTGACGAGGCAACTGCTCATGCTCAAGAGTGGAACGTAGACGAAAGCCTTAATACGTTAGCAAAAGCAACCGGTCGGAAATTTATTGTTGTCGCAATTGATAACGGCGGCGAGTTTCGTATGAATGAGCTTAGTCCTTGGCCCAATGAGCGTTTTGGTGAAGCTCAAGGTAAAGCCTACATGCAGCTAATCGTAGATGTGGTAAAGCCGTATATCGATACGAATTATCGCACCAAGGCAGATGCTAATAACACGGCAATCATGGGTAGCTCAATGGGCGGGCTTATTTCTCACTATGCTATTCATAATTACCCAGAGGTGTTTTCAAAGGCCGCTATCTTTTCGCCGTCTTATTGGTACTCACAGGATGTTTTTAGCGACTCTCAATTACATCGCAGCAAAGATTCTGCTCGTTTGTACGTGCTTTACGGCAGTGAAGAGGGCGATGGCATGATTGCCGATATAGATAAAATGCAGCGTTTGTTTAAAGGGCAAGGGCACCCTAGAGAGAATATGAAATTTGTGGTTGTGCCAACAGGCCAGCATAATGAACAATTATGGGGCAGCGAATTTACCGACGCGATCAAATGGCTGTTCAAGATTTACTAGGGTTGCGATGTGTTTCTAGTTTTAGTTTCTCGCTAGGCAATGCATTGAAGTATAGGTAGTTATGATTAAAACACAGATTTTAAACGGACGAAAAATGATAAAGCGTGTATTCGGAATTAGCCTTTTATTGTGGATATTCAGTGCTACTGGTAGCGAATATCTATCTCATGAATTAAATGGCCAAGTGCTGCAAATTAATACCGACGAAGGCCTCGTTGAGATTACAGCATTAGCTAACGACTCATTTGAGGTGTTTTATCAACCAAGCGGGATTAAGCAACTCCCGTCATTTGCCATTGACGGCGTGGCTAAACAAACCGAGCTAGATATTTCGGACAAGCCAGAATCATTGATGTTAATCGCCCCCGGTATTCGCGCTGAAATACGCAAGTCCCCCTTAAGTATCCGTTATTTTCGTAATGACACGTTACTGTTAGCAGAACATCAGGGCTTGTTTGTTGACGATAACAAGCGCGGGTTTAGTTTTGCGCTCCAAGAAGGCGAAAAGCTGCTGGGCGGAGGGGAGCGCATTGTGGGAATGGACCGCAGAGGTCAGCGTTTCCCCTTGTATAACAAAGCGCATTACGGTTACACAACTGAGTCAAAACAAATGTATTTTGGTTTGCCAGCTGTCATGTCGAGCAATAAATACGTTTTAATATTTGATAATTCTGCCCGGGGTGAAATGGATTTAGGGGCCACCAATAGTGACGAGATGCGCTTTGAAGCCGTTGGCGGGCGGACAAGTTACATTGTGGTAGCGGGTGAATCATACCCCAATTTAATTGAACACTATGTCACGGTCACTGGTAAACAACCCCTACCACCACGCTGGGCGTTAGGCAGTTTTGCTTCTCGTTTTGGCTATCGCAGCGAGCAGGAAGTAAGAGATACGGTAAAACTCTATCAGGAGTCTGGCTTTCCTTTAGATGCAATCGTATTGGATTTGTATTGGTTTGGTGCCGATATTAAAGGCCACATGGGGAATTTAAGCTGGGATGAAAAGTCTTTTCCCACACCAGTTAACATGATCAATGATTTACGCAAAGAAGGCGTGAAAACCATACTGATCACAGAGCCCTTCGTTTTGTCATCCTCAAAAAAATGGCAGGACGCTGTTAGCAACAATGCCTTGGTTAAAAACGCTGAGGGTAACCCTTACCAGTTTGACTTTTATTTTGGTAATACGGGGCTTATTGACGTATTCGATAACGACGCCCGTGACTGGTTTAATCAAACGTATTCAGCCTTGTATAAACAAGGTGTGGCGGGGTGGTGGGGCGATTTAGGTGAGCCAGAAGTACACCCTAGTGATGCCGTGCATAATTTAAACGGTATAACGGCAACGGGGGATGAAGTACATAATGCTTACGGGCATAAATGGGCAGAGCAAGTTTATCAGCATCAGCAGCACTTAGCCCCAAATAAGCGGCCCTTTATAATGATGCGTTCTGGCTTTGTGGGCTCACAACGTTATGGCATGATCCCGTGGACAGGGGACGTAAGCCGCTCTTGGGATGGCCTAAAGCCCCAGGTGGAACTATCGTTGCAAATGGGCTTATTCGGTCTTGGCTACACGCATTCTGATTTAGGGGGCTTCGCTGGCGGAGAGGTGTTTGATCCACAAATGTATATTCGCTGGCTTCAATACGGCATATTCCAGCCTGTGTTTAGGCCACATGCTCAAGATAATATTGCCCCCGAACCTGTGTTCCATAAAGGTAAAACCAAAGATATTTTACGTACTTATGTTGAGCTGCGCTATGCCATGCTGCCGTACAATTATTCGTTGGCATTTGAAAACAGCCTGACCGGCATGCCGCTGATGCGTCCAATGTTTTTTGAAGATGAGGCTGATCTAAGCTTAATTGACGAAAAAGACCAGTATTTTTGGGGAGATGCGTTATTAGTCAAACCGATTACCCAAGCCAATCAAAAAGAAGTAAGCGTAAATCTACCAAAAGGTGCTTGGTTTAATTTCTGGAGTGACGAGCGCTACGAAGGCGGCAAAACAATAACGGTGCCCACCGATATTAAATTACTTCCCGTGTTTGCACGAGGGGGAGCGATTATCCCCATGACGATCCCAGTGCTTAGCACACAAGAGTACTCAACCAAATCATTGGATCTGCATTACTATGCAGACAAGAGCGCCGAGCATTCAACCGCGACTATGTACAATGATGATGGTAAAAGTCCGCATTCCATTCGCGACGGGGCTTTTGAAACCCTGACATTTAACGCTGAGCGCAAAGTTGATGATAGCCAAGCTGATACACTGACATTAACCTTGCAAAGGAGCGGAAATTATAAGGGAATGCCCGGTAGCAGAATGGTCTCACTTTGGGTGCATAACTGGCCGCAAGATATCACCAAGGTGATGGTAGGAGAAAAACAACTGCCTAAAATCGCTGATAAAACTGAATTCTTAAATGCAGATCAGGGAACCCGATGGGACAGTGATAACAAAACATTGGAAATTAAATTCAGTTGGAAAGATAACATTTCAGTCTCGGTGTTTTAATAGAGGTTAAATGGTTACCGTGTCATGCCCGTAACGCAGTATTGACTGCTGTTGCGGGGAATTGCGATATAAATCAAATTGTTGTCGAATAAGCGCCTCAAGTTTACATTGGTACTTTTCTTTAAATTGCGTTATTTTTAATCAAACTATTGTTCATGGCGGTCACACTTGAGTGCGATCATCTAGCGTGGGCCGATTATTGAAATATCGCGTTTTACTTTGGTTACTTACAAGCTTAGGCGCCACTCAGGCGTTTAGCGCAGAGGACAGGCCTATTTTGACAGCCTGCGGCCATCATGATTATGCCCCTTGGAATTGGCTTCAAGGAGATAGAATTGTGGGCGTGTGTGCAGAGGCTGCTCAGCAACTTTTTGGTACGTTAGGGTTTGACGTCGATTTGACCTACGTGGGCCCATGGAAACGTTGCCAGCAGATGGTAAGTTCAGGGGAAGTGGACTTAAATATCTGCTCATTTAAAAACCCCGAACGAGAAACTTACTCCCATTTTTCACACACGCCCATGGCAAGCAATGAAAATGCCCTTTTCGTCAACAAAGCGGGTGGCCTTGAATATGAAAAGCCCGCCTCACTCGATGGTAAACTTATTGGTTTAGTTCGAGGCGTCAGCCTGGGTGGCTTTTTTGATCACTATCTGCTTGAAAATAGCCATGTGATAAGAGGTGAAAATTATTATCGCTTGTTTTCTATGTTGTTTTTAGAGCGAATCGATGGGGTGATTATCGGTCGCCAGTCCGGTCAACATTTACTAAACCTTTACGATTTGGATGAGCATATTGTTGATAGGCCAATACCGCTAGTAGAAGGGGACTTGTACTTTTCTATTTCAAAAAAATCGCCACATTATCAGACCCTAAGCTCAGTTGAAGATTTACTCAATACACCTGATTATCAACTCTGGCTACAGCGTGCTTTAAAGCGGTACTCTAAGTTGCACAAAGCGTACATCGAAGAAAACTAACACAGGGTTTCACCTGTGAGTTTAGGATTGGCTGGCAGGTAACGCTGACTCATTTATTCCTAAGTACGTATTTGTATACATAAACGTGCTGGATACACCGCATCATATTGTTATATCGTGTAAAAATGATGAGTAAACAGAGCATTTTATGGGGAAGTTAATTATTATTGCAGCAATACTCTTCGCTGCCTTTCAATACATGGGTGAGTTAGGTGCCCAATCTAAAACGACAGAAGAAAAAGCTGGATTAGCATCGCGCGTAGAAGAGCCGAAAAAATTAACTTCTCCACGCAAGCCAGCCCCTATGGTGATGAATTTTCGCTGTGACGGGCGCCAATACTGTGGGCAAATGACGTCTCGAGCTGAAGCTGAATACTTTATTGCCCATTGCCCAGATACGCGAATGGACGGTGACAAGGATGGTATTCCATGCGAAAACGACACCCGATTTTAACCTGTACCTTTGCTTTGCTTCCAAATAAACTACTGACTTTACGTTAATCAACCTGTTTTTGTTCAAATTTTAGTGCTTAATTCTTCATGTAATTCGTTAACCTTGGTTATAAGGTGATATAAAAAAACGATTTGATCATTGAAGAGACGCACGAGCTATTAGGTAATTTACATGGACCTATTCGTGGCCAAAATGGCTGAGTTCATAAAAGTAGAAATGCATACTGACGCCGCGCATGATTTACAGCATGTGAAACGGGTTGTGCTCAATGCCAAGCAACTGTGTGAAGTTGAGCGCGGTAATGAGTGGGTTGTGATGCCTGCAGTGTGGTTACACGATTGCGTCACCCTGCCAAAAAATCATCCAGAGCGAGCAAAAAGCTCAAGCATGGCGGCAGACAAAGCCTTGGTATTTTTAACAGAAATTGGCTATCCGCAGGAACATTTTGATCATATTCATCATGCGATTGTTGCTCACAGTTTCAGTGCTGATATTACGCCAAAAAGTTTAGAGGCGTGTATCGTGCAGGATGCAGATAGGCTAGATGCCATAGGTGCGATTGGGATAGCGAGGTGCTTGCAAGTCGGTAGTGCGTTGGAGCGCACTTTATATGAAGTGAACGATCCGTTTGCGTTATATCGCGATGTGGATGACACACATTTTACCTTAGATCACTTTTTTCAGAAATTACTGAGACTTGAAGAAATGCTTTACACTGATGAAGCAAAAAGGGAAGGGCGAATTCGAACTGATTTCATGCATCATTATTTAAGGCAATTAGGCCATGAAATTGGCGTGCGCAAGTCTTAAAGGCTATAACTCTTAAGGTGTAGTATATATTTGTTACCATGTGATAAGTGCTTCATGGTTAACTTTGTACTCTTGGTTCCAACTTGGAACATAGGTTCGCAAATAGTCGTAAATCAGTCCATTCTAAAAGGAGCTTTAGTATGTGTCAGTTATTCATCGAGGCAGAATCTGAACGGTGGTTAAGTAGAACAAAGTCTTTACGCATAGAAGGTGTAGTGACTTCAATCAGATTAGAAAATTTCTTTTGGGACGTATTAGCCGAAATTGGTTTTCGTGATGATATGTCTGTCAATCAACTGATAACCAAGTTGTACTTTGAGTCTCAGGAAGCAGAGTTAGATTTGAGTAATTTCACGTCATTTTTATGCGTATGCTGCGCAAGGTACTTATCTCTTGTCGCCGATGGTGTGTTGAGCCGGTGTGAGAAAACCCCAATAAAAAAGAACGGGATTGATATCATACTCTCACAAGAGAATCAGCGTACCTTAGCGCGGCGTCGATGCTTTACGCGAGAGCCGTCCGTTTAGAACCGTCCATTTAGAAACGTCCGGCTGTAAACCTCGTGGTGATAAAAACATTGCTTAAATACGTGCTTATCTCGATGTTATTTCTCAAGTAGCATCGAAATAAGCAAACTAAGCTTGTTCAGTGTTGCTAACACATTAGTCTTTAGTCAAGATTTGCTGACACCCGAAGACACGTTAAATACGCATTTTCTTAACTGCATATCGTGCAGATTCTGACACCTGTTGATAAATACCTTAAAATACACCGCTTCACCTTAACCGCTTGTATATAAGCGCTATTCAAAGGAATTTCATGACTCAAGATTATACCTATAGCATTGGTACTGCCGGTGTTCCTTGGACACTGTATGAAAAAGAGCAATGGTTGGCACAACAATCCATTAAACGTAGTTATCATAACGAAGTCGTTGTTCATATCGAAGCGGTGCAAGGGCCATTTAACGTAGAGCAGTATGGTGTGCTTGAATATGCAGATGGGCCTTACCCGCTTTACGCTATCACTAACAAACACCTTGATAATGATAAGCCAACTGTTTTAATCACTGGTGGTGTGCACGGTTACGAAACCAGTGGTGTTCAAGGCGCGTTGCGTTTTGCTATGCGTCACGCCAGCGATTACGCAGCAGATTTTAATTTGATCATCGCGCCTTGCATCAGCCCCTGGGGATACGAAACCATCAATCGTTGGAACCCCATGGCGGTCGATCCAAACCGCTCTTTTGTACCGCAAAGTGCATCACCTGAAGCTGCACAAATCATGGCATTCGTGAGCAATTTAGGTTTACCGGTACACGCGCATATCGATTTACATGAAACGACTGACACAGACAACAGTGAATTTCGTCCAGCCCTAAGTGCGCGAGATGGCATTGAGCAGGCTATTTGGCAAATTCCTGATGGTTTCTACACCGTCGGTGATGAACATAATCCTCAAGATGCGTTTCAGCGGGCAGTGGTCAGCAGTGTTGAAAAAGTTACCCATATTGCGTTGCCAGACGCGGAAGGAAAATTAATTGGTTCGCCCATGATCCAGCATGGTGTTATTCATTACGCACTGAAAGATTTAGGTTTATGTGCCGGTTTTACTAACGCTGAGTATACCACCACAACGGAAGTGTATCCTGACAGCGCAAGTGCAACACCTGAAGAATGTATTCTTGCACAAGTTGCCGCCGTGACTGGGGCGCTTAATTACTTGCGCGAGCATCAATAACCACGTTTTCTCGTTCTTAGTAACAAACGTAAACAGCGAACCCATTCGCTGTTTACGTTTTACTAAAAATCTGGGGCGTTTAAAATACCAATACGCAATAATGCCTCCTCTCAGCGAGTGATCACTCATTTACGTACAATGGTATTTCACGACTAGGCTAAGAAACTTGGGTCCGAAGCATGTAACATTGAATACAAGGGTTGAAAGTTACCCCAAGTTACCAAATCTGATCCGTTCGCTGCTTTTGTTTTCAAAGCGATGTCATGGTCTATTAACGTTAAAGGGCCAGCTGCCTGAGCAAGTAGCTGACTTTGACAGCAACTGTCCATCAAAATAAAGTTTGCCACGGCTGCATCGACAGAGCTTCCCACCGTAATCAAGCCATGATTTTGTAAAATCACCGCGCTGTGTTCCCCAAGCGCTTGAGCAATCAAATCACCTTCGTCTTTTTGTGCAACCACGCCGGTAAACGTTTCGAACAAGCCATGATTTTCATAAAACATACAGGCGTCTTGAGAAATGGGTTTAAGTAGTTCGCCTAACGCTGAAAATGCACGACCGTATTTGGTATGGGCATGGGCAACGGCATTTACATCAGGGCGAGCCATATGCACACGGGAGTGAATAGCAAAAGCTGCGTTATTGACCGCATGAGCGCCCTCAATTATTTTGCCTTGATGATCAATCCGTACTAAATCTGAGGCTTTAATCATTGAAAAATGTATACCCAGTGGGTTCACCCAAAACGTATCTTGATCAATACAATCTCGCAAAGTGATATGCCCCGCTAAACCTTCGTCAAACTGATGTAATGCAAATGCACGAAACCCTGCGGCTAAGCGCTGTTTTTCGTACTGGCGCTGGGCTAGTTTATCGGTGAAAGTGGGGGGCATGGGAATGTTAAATTTCCCTGCACCGATAGCCATGTGATTTACATCTTGTTGGATATTGTCACTCATGTGTCACCTCGTATCTTGTTAATTGACACCAGTGTAATAATAATTAGAATCTATACGAATGATGTAATTTGATTGCTAAGTATTAATATGCTGCATAGTAAGATTGATTTAAATTTATTTCTTGTGCTTGTCACGGTTTATCAAGAAGGCTCAATAACCGCTGCAGGTAAACGTCTTCACTTGAGTCAACCGGCTGTAAGTCACGCTTTGTCTCGCTTGCGCGACAAATACCAAGATCCACTTTTTGTCCGTCATGGGCGTAAAATGATCCCCACCGCGTTGTGCCAAACCATTATGCCTAGGGTGTTAAGTTCAGTTACTGAGCTAGAATCGACGCTACACAATATTGGTGAATTTGATGTGCATCAGTATCAGCGTGAAATGAAGTTTGGTTTTCGCGATATTCTTGAGTCATTATTTTTCCCTGAGCTGTCCACTGATTTATTGATTAATACGCCAAACATTACCGTGAATAGCCGTCAAGTTAGCCGCGTCGACATGGAAGCCGCCCTTGAAAGTCAAGAACTCGACATTGTTATCGATGTACTAAGTCCCACCTCGAGCGAAATACAGCACACACTGATTTGTGATGAACATTTTTCATTGATATGCCGAAAAGGGCACCCAATTTTGTCAAACATGTCGTTGCAGAGCTACGTTCAGGCCGACCATGCACTTGTGACCTTTAAAGATTCTGCGGTAAACACAGTTGACATGGCCCTTGCTCAGCACGGTGCATCGCGTAAGTTTGCCCTAAAGTGCGAACATTACTTTGCTGCTACCAGTGTTATCAGCCGCTGTGACATGTTGCTCACTATGCCCAACGCTTATGCGCGCTTACTCAAACAACAGATGCCAGTTGAAGTAGTTCCATTACCGTTTGAAGTGCCAATGCTGCCTGTTCACATGTATTGGCATAAACAGGCAGTACACGACCCATTGAACAGCTGGATGCGCGCCAAACTACTCGATATTGCTAAGCGTGTAATACCGCCATCTGCGCAGTCGACATAACATTGGCTAATAGGGTTAAGAGACTGAACGCATTAAAAGAAATACGCTCCTTGTAATAGCACGCTGCGCGGGCGTTCAACTAAGAATCTATGTGCATAGCTGATCACCGGTACATCGTTCGCTTGGCTAAAAGTACGCTTGTCAGTTAGGTTATTGACCAACAATGAAATCGACCAGCTATCATCGGCATCTAGTAATCCAATGCGTAGGTTGATTTTTTCGTACGCTTTTTGATGTGCTATCGGATCTAAATCTTGTTCTAAAAAGAAATCATCACTGAAATTCACTGCTAAATTGGCTGTCAACGTATAACCAGACCCCACAGTCGTTTCATAATTCAAGGCGATATTGCCTGAATAATCAGGAGCGAAAGCGCCGGTCTGGCCGGTAAGTGACTGGGTTGCTTGACCCAGTAATTCAGCTTGACGCACAGTGGGAGATGCACCATCGTACGCTTGATATTCAAAGTCTAGTAGTGCCACATTGGCGCTTAAATCCCAGTGGTCAGTCATTGCCCAGCGGCTATCTATTTCTATGCCTTTAACCCGGGTTTCGGCAGCATTTTTAACCACAAAAGCATTGCCGTTAAACTCTGATACCTGCAAATTTTGGTAATCGGTAAGAAAGACTGTGGCGTTGAGCTCAAGCTTATTTTTAATTGGCTCTGACTTTATGCCGAGTTCATAGTTTGTTGCTTTTTCATCTTCATATTCAAAGCCCGAATTCGGATCGACTTCAGTACCTTGAGATGAATTAAGACCTGAGCCGTCAAACCCTCCTGCTTTATAGCCAATGCCAGCATTGGCGAACAACATCGTATCGGCAAAGCCAAAATATTGTAAGCTCAGGCTCGGTGACAAATGTGACTCGGATCGATCCGTTGCTAGGGTATGCTCGCCAGCGCCCGATAAGCTTCGAGATATGGCAGGTGCGGCAGCGTTCGCAAACTGTTGTACCGCTTCAGGGGTGCCATCTTCGAACAATGCATATATGGATTGCTCACTAGTGACATCTTTTGTTTCGTGTTGATAGCGCAAGCCAAGGTTGGCCTTCCAGTGGGTATCCATATTCCACGTGAAAGAGGTAAATGCTGAGTAGCTTTCTTGTTCCTGTTCAAACAGGGCTAATGTTCCTAAAGAGGTGCCCGGCAGCTCCGGAATAAGCAGTGACGCCCCAAGTAACACATCATTAGGGTGAGCAAGATCACTGTTCATATAAAATATGCCGGCAACGTATTCGATAACTTGGTTAGTGGGTGAAGCTACTCGTAGTTCTTGCGTAAACTGTTCGTAATGCTCAACATATTCTTGGCGTATTAAAGATACTTCTGAGTAATCAGCGTCGAATAATGCGTCCCAATCATATTGACTGTAGGTAGAAATTGACGTGAACTCATAATCGTTTACAGCATAGGTTAAGCGTAATGCGCCATAGTCTGTTGAGGTATCGTTACCTTCATCTAGTCCGCCTGGATGTTGGTCACCCGACACGGCGCTGGTATAATCTAACCCGCTGGTATCAGAAAGCAAAAATGAACGATACCCTACATTTCCCGGATTAGTAGGATCTGAGGCGATTTGCTCGTCGCGAGAGGGCGTATCGATAATATACTGATAGCGCGAACCACTGGTGGAAAAGTTGCCGTGCTCCCATTTCAATTGCGCATGTAGAGCGTCACTAAGTTGCCAATCGGCGGTGAATCGAACACCGTTTGCATCGCTTGATGCCTCATCTTGATCGCGCGCCTGGTTATACAAAAAACCATCCCTAGACTCTTTGAAAGCAGCGACACGTATAGCTAAATCGTCGTTAACAGGTACATTGATCACGCCACTGTAGCGTCGCTCATTGTCTGAGCCTACTTCAACTTTCACGTTCCCTTCGAACAGAGAGCTTGCTGGGTTGCTACTCATACTCAACGCCCCAGCGGTGGCATTTTTGCCGAACATGACTGCCTGAGGGCCTTTTATTAACTCGATACGCTCCATGTCTAAAAACGGAAATTTAGCCTGGTGGCCCCGGCCAAGATAGATACCGTCTTTATACATAGCCACCGATTGTTCAAAGCCGGCATTGGTGCCTGAGCCAATCCCGCGGATAAATATACGTTTGCTGCTAGATGTTTCAGTGATGTGCACATTGGGCAATGATTCCGACATATCCAGCAAGTTAGCGATATTGTTTTTACCCAGTTCTTCACCAGAAAATGCTTGAATTGAAGTGGGAATGTCTTGCAAAGACTGCACACGTTTTTGCGATGTAACAACGATACGCTCGAGTCCAGAAGTATCAGTGATAGAGGGGGTGTTGGGCGCTTCGCCTTGAGCATTAACCGCGGTGGACGCCACCAGCGTAATACTTAAACTATTTCGAAAAAACCGACAAAGTGGGGTCAGTTGAAAGTGCTGGGTAAGTGGGGAAAGTGTAAACATGGCAACCTCTGTTAAGTGTATGTGCTTTTTGTTAATGAGATGTTTCTAGAGGCATAATCGCCAGATAGTTAGCAATTAAGAAGTGATAAATATGCATTGTTCATTATTCGTTTAGTGCATAGTAAAAGCAGATATGTATGTGTGAATGGGCTTGTTAGGGCGAGGGCAACTTAGCAAAATCAGTTTAAAAACGCAGGAGCGCATCGTGTGTGAGAAAGATATTGGAGTTCTAAGGTTGGGCTTTACCGATCCCTTTGAAAAATTATCCATATATTTTCAGAACTATAAGGTTAAACTGGGTAAATTCCTGTATATTTCGCCATCGTTTTTAAACCTATCACGCAAATTCAACATTCAGGCGTTTCGCTGAGCGAAATAACGCCAAGGCAACTATTTACACAGATAGCATGTAAACAAGTTGCGTCTATGTTTTTGTCTGTCGAAAGAGAAATTAGCATGAACTTTTCATCATTAGATTTAGCGCCAGCGTTACAACAAGCCATTGATGCTTGTGGTTACAAGAAAATGACGCCCATTCAACAAAAAGCCATTGTGGTTGCCCGCAGAGGTCGTGATGTGCTGGCTAGTGCACAAACCGGTACGGGAAAAACAGCAGCGTTCGCCATCCCGATTTTGCAACAAATGCTCGATAAGCCGAAAGAAACCGTTTCCGGTACAACTAGAGCGATAATTTTAACGCCAACCCGTGAATTAGCTGAGCAGCTAGCGTCTAACATTGCTAACTATGCGCAATTTACCGATATTTCTGTTACTGCGCTTTATGGTGGGGTAAAGCTAGGCGGTCAAGCGAGCAAGTTAAAAGCGGGTGTGGATATTGTCATTTCTACGCCTGGACGTTTGCTAGAACACATGACATTGAAGAATATCGAGTTGGCCAATGTAGAGTTTGTGGTACTCGATGAAGCCGATCGCATGCTAGATATGGGCTTTATATCCGATGTGCGTCAGATGCTTGCTCAGATACGGGCTGTGCGTCAAACATTACTGTTTTCTGCGACCATTTCACCTACGGTGAATGAGCTTGCCCATAAGTTATTAAAAAATCATGAAGAAATTCGTGCTACCCAGTTAAACAGTGCAGCAGATACGGTTCAACATGTGATGTATCCGGTGTCTGAAGAAGACAAAATTCGTTTGTTTAAAACCCTGCTAGCAGAACAAAATTGGTATCAAGTGTTGGTTTTCACCAGTACTAAAGAGCAAGCCGATAAATTAATGGCTGCTTTGAAAAACAGTAAAATCAATGCTGGTGTATGCCATGCTGATAAAAGCCAAGGTGCGCGCCGTAGAGCGATTGCCGATTTCAAATCAGCTAAGCTTCAAGTGCTTATTGCCACGGAAGTGGCTGCTCGAGGGATTGATATTCAAGGCCTTGATCACGTAGTAAATTACAATTTACCTTATTTGCCTGAAGATTATGTACACCGTATTGGTCGCACAGGACGTGCTGGCCAGCAGGGTAACGCCATTTCATTCGTTAGCCGTGAAGAAGAGCGAACAGTAGAGCGTATTGAGCGTTTGATTAATTGCAAAATTAAACGTATTTCACGCCCGGACTTTGCCTTCAGTAGCCGTGAGTCGTTGTTGAAAACCGTGCGCAAACACAGCAAAAGTAGCCGCACTAATAAGGCGACGCAAACGGTCATTCACATGGATAAAACAAGCGCAAAGGCAAAACCAAAAACGAAGGCAAAAGCAAAGCGCCCAAGTAAAAAATCGTAAATTAATAAAGGTAACATTTGCAGTGCAGTGAACTGAATTGTCACTGCCACAGCGACCAAAAAAAGGGAGTTTAGTTTATTTTAGTTTAGTTAAGCTAAGCTCCCTTTTTTATGACTAAGATGGAGGCTGCTTTTCTTCATCCGTGGTAGACGGTGTATCAGGCTTGCTTTCTCGGCCTCGAAAGCCAGAAATAATACAGGCTACCACAACGCAGCCAAACGAAATATTTAGTGCGACAAGCACAGTTTGTAGTAAGGCGGGGTATTGCTCGGGAACGATTTGCGCATCGCCAATATAATGATGAACAAGTAAATTAACTAAGCTCATGCCCACAAGATTGCCTATGGTTCTGGCAAGATTTAAAGAGGCAGAAGCTACCCCAAGTTCGCTAGGGTGCACAGCGCCCATAATCGCGTTGTTATTCGGGGTAGAAAACAAGCCAAAACCAATGCCGATGAGCAGCAGTGAGCTGCCTATGTACCAAGCCTGGGTGTCGATATCCATTCTGCTTAATACAAAGAAACCTGCAGCAACAATACAACATCCTGTAGTGGCGAGTAGTCGAGGCTGCACTCTATCCGACAATTTGCCCGACATAGGTGCCAGAAACGCCATAGCTAATGCTTGCATTAAGATAATTTGCCCAGACTCAGAGGGGCTAAAGCCTTTTACATATTGTAGATATAAGCTAAGCAAAAAGGTTAACGGGTAATTACTGGCATACATCAGTAATGAGGTGGTCAATGACATTGAAAAAACGCGACTTTCCTTGAACATTTGCACCCGAATAAGCGGTTGATTGCGTTTCGATTGATGTATTACAAATAGCGCCATTGCCGTTAATGACATGCCAAGCAGCACCATCCCTGATAGCGATGGCAGCTGACTCAAGCCGAATACTAAACAGGTGGATGCAACAATAAAAATACCCGAGCCACGCCAGTCGAATTTGGTTTTTTGTTCGTTTTTCCACTCTCCGTGTAGGCGCAATTTAATTAACATTAGGAGTAAGAAAAGCAGCGGTACTTGAAAACTGAATACAGAGCGCCAACCCCATAGTTCGGTCAACCAGCCACCAATGGCTGGGGCAACGGTTAAGCCAATATAAATACATGCCGCGGCAATACCCAGGGCGAAACCGCGTTTTTCTGCTGGGGTAACGGAGGTAAGAATGGCCACGCCGGTACCAAATATCATTGCTGAAGCAGCACCTTGTATAAAGCGCCAAAACAACAGCCATTCAATATTAAACGCCAGCGCGCACATACTGGACGACAGCATATTGAGCATAACGCCATAACTGTATATGCGCTTACGCCCATAATTATCTGCAAGCTTTCCAAAAGGCAACATAAGTGCCACGTTAGCGAGTAAGAAAATGGTCGGTATCCAACTGACCATTTTCGCGTTTGCTTGCAGTTCAGCGGCGAGATCTGGAATAGCGATATTGACCGATGCCATGCCTAAAGGGCCAATAAAAGAACCTGTGCATACCACAATGAGTGCAACGGTCGTCACAGGTAACTTTGTAAAAGAGCTGAATAGAGAGGCCATATTATCCGCGAATTGTTTGAAGAGTTCTCATGATACCTATTGGTGCGATGACTTTCACTTGGCATTCGATGAATATTGAGAAACTTGAGACGGCGAATGTCAAAAAGTGTGTTTTTTGAGCTCGCTTTCTCGTTGAAGCTCTTATCCCGTTGAAGCTTTTATCGCGTTGAAACTCCTGCCTAACGAAAACTCAGTTGTCGATTAAAACTCAGCGTCTCGATGAAAGGTTAGCCACGTGTTGCTTACAGGGTGAAATAAGCTCAATGATTGCGCATGTAAATGCAGTCGACTATCGCGATTACCATATAAATCATCGCCAATAATCGGCATGTTCAATCCCCGTTCATGTGCACAGTGGACTCTTAATTGGTGGGTACGGCCAGTTTTGGGTTGCAACAATACCTTAGTTTGCTGCTGGGATGAGCGTCTCTCTATCACGTGCCACGTGGTGTGGGCTGGCTTGCCGGTTTTTTCACAAACACACTGTCGGGGTCTATCATAAAAGTCACCGGCTAAGGGCAGGGTGATTGTGCCTTGCTGCTTTTCCAGTAGTCCGTCGATCAGGGCTACGTAGCTTTTTTCTACTTGCCTACTGATAAATTGTTTCTGCAGCGCTTTGTGGGATGCAGCAGAAAGTGCGATTACCATGAGTCCTGATGTAGACATATCTAAGCGATGCACAATCAATGAGCCTGTGGCATGTGGGAACAAGGTTTTTATACGAGTGTAAACAGAGTCTTGTATGTGTTTTCCCGGTACAGACAACAACTGAGCAGGCTTATTTATAATCAGCATTTCATCGTCTTGATATACGATGTCAATTTGCTTGTTATCAGCGGTATTTTGCAATAATTGGTTATCTTCCACACTCAAGCCCTGCAGCATGTGGTTCAAAATAGGTTGGCATTTGCCAATGCAGGCCGGGTAAAACTGTTTATGGCGACGCACTTGTGATTTTGGAGAAGCTCCCCACCAAAATTCAGCCATCGCAATAGGGGTAAATTTATGTACAAAAGCATAATGCAACAACTTAGGTGCCGCACATTCCCCGGCACCTGCTGGTGGCGTGCGCATCACAGTGTCACTAAAAATACTCGCCAACGATTTGTGTTCACCATTAGCATTTAAAAACTGGTATTGCTCGAATAGACGCTGTTGTAACTGGGCTGACAATGTTTTTCGTTGTTCTTTTAAATGAGTGATGTGCGTTTCAAATTCGGCGAAAGCATTATTTGCTTCTTGCATCTTACTGTTAAGCTGGACTTTGGTTTGGTTGAACGTGAGTTTATCTTCCACACTCTGTTTGGCTAGCGCCTGTTGCAACGCGGTGAGTTGTGGTGAATCTAATTCCCTTTGGGCTGTTTTTCGCTGAGCTTTGCGCTGGGCACGATGACTGATAACGTGCTGGCGGGCTTGTTCAATTTGGGCGTTGCATTCGCTTTGAACTTGAGCTGCATGGGCTTGTGCGTTGAGAAAACCTTCGCTGGTGGCTAGCGACTCAAGTTCCTTGGTTAGCTGATTGATTATCCGCTGCTTTTCATGAAAAAAACTATCCTGCGCTAACATGTCAAACACCGGCGGAACAAATGCGGGTAAGTGATTTTGGTCGGCCAACTTGCCTGAAAAACCACGTAAATACCCTAAACGTCCTTGCTTGTCTTTGACAACAAGAACACCGAACATTTTTCCTATGATGTTATTTGGATCATCGGCTAAACCGAAGTTATGGTACCAGCTTTGCTGCTTACTTAGATGTAGCTGCACCTCTTCAGCCGCTAATATGCACAAGGGATCGGGCTGGTAATAAAAAGGAAAGGTAAATTTAGGCGCTAGGGTAAACATTGAAATGTCTGATGCAAAGGGGATAAAGCAAGCGTTTTGAGTTTCGGTCATAAGAGATTAAAAATTAACTGGTGGCTCTGTAGTTGAATAAAGCGCGTTAGATGAGCAATGCGTAATGTGGAAAGGCGCGCAGTCTATCATAGTGTGGTGTGCAAACGGGACGTTCTGCGCTAATTAATACATAACATATAAAGTTACAATATTGGGCTTGATGTATTGTATCGCGATACAGTTGTGGTAAATTAAGGTATCAGCCAGTTCCAACATAATAGAGGAAACACATGGATAATGAACCTAACGCGCGCCAGGGAATACAAGTCATTTCTAGAGCGGCAAATATTCTTAGAACGCTAGAGGGGCATCCAGAAGGACTCAGCTTAAGCGCAATTGCAAAAAATGTAAAACTAGCACGCTCAACGGTGCAGCGCATCGTTAATTCTTTGGCTTCAGAGGGCTTTTTAATTGCGGCGAGCCCGACCTCAAGGGTGCGCTTAGGGCCAGGATTGGTATCTTTGGGCTCTGCAGCAAAAGCGGATATCGATCGGGTTTTATTGCCGCACATGAAAAACTTATCCGATGAAGTGGGCGAAACTGTCGATTTGTCAGTTCAAGATGCTGAAAACATGATTTTCATTGATCAGGTGACTACAGATGCACATCAATTACGTGCAGTGTCAGCTGTTGGCCATGCGTTCTCAATATACTGTTGTGCGAATGGCAAAGCGATGCTTGCCACTATGAGTGACGATGAAGTGATGGCATTTGTTGAAGCTCATCCAATCAAAGCGTTAACGCGTTCTACCATCACAAGTACCGAACAATTATTAACCGAGATTGCTAGTATTCGTAAAAATGGCGTCGCTTTTGATAAAGAAGAGCATTGTGAAGGGGTGTGCGCAATCGGCGTAGCCATTGAAGATCCTTATGGGCGCAATATCGCCATTTCGATTCCAGTACCGACTATTAGGTTTAACCGCAATAAGAAGCAACTTGCCGCGCGTCTACGTGAATACAAAACAACGATTGAACTGGCGCTAGGTAAGGGCGCAGTATGAGTGAAGGTTATAAAGTAAGTGAAAAAAAAGGTGCTATCTGGCGATAGCACCCTTTTTTACTTTATGTTTTCGGTTTTTAATTATTTAAGCAGGGACTGAGAGCTTCGATGACTTAACTGCTCCTATTTTTTGTATTTAATAAAACCACCGAGTGCAATTGCCCCGTAGGCAAACATCATAAATACCACGCCTGCCATCCAAAATGTTGTTACTGAGTCCATAAGTCACCTCTTTTAATTTACGCTAGTTATTTAGCTTTACTGAGAAAATTTGCGATCAGAGTACCCAACACAAGAATAAGGGCGATGATCACAATCGTTGTTAGAAAAATAGTCCAAAACATAAGGTTACCTGTTATTTAAATGTTAATTATTTGTTTGTTTTAGGTCAAGGTAAGTTTGGCTTTTGAAGTAGGCTTTATCACCTTTGATAAAATAGTTGGCAATAACGCCTACTATGATTGAAACGGTGAGCGCCATAACCGCATTGCTTTTAAACACGCCTAGGCCGGCTGCAATATCTGAAAAAGACCATACAAAGTTACATATCCAAACCACCCCAAGAGTAACAAGCGCGGCACTTGCGCTACGTTGCCAAAATAAGCCGTAAATAATGATGAAAAACACGGGTATTAACCAAGCAAATAACCAGGTCATAGCGGCAAGGATAGGTGGCAGAAACGAAGCAACAGCGATGGCTATGCCGGCCAAAACGACAATGGCAATTTGAGTGACTTTGGTCATTTGTGCTTCAGTAGCGTCAGGTTTAATTAACCCTTTGTATATATCGTTACTGAATATGGTGGCAGGGCTTAATGCTGTCATGGCAAAGGTAGATAAAATTGCTGCCAAAAATGAGGCCAACAATAACGCCGCTAACCAAGGAGGAAGAGACTCGACCAACATCTGCGTAGCCGCCTTTTTGGGACCTAGTTCAGCAAATTCAGGAATCGTCATGGCTGTTAAGCCAAGTACGACGGCGAACACACCAAACAAACCATTGGCCGGCGCGGCTATCCACAGCGCTTTTTTGATGGTTTTTTCATCTTTGGCAGACATAGCGGTTTGCAGTAGCATCTGATTAACCGACTGACTAAATAACACTGCGATAACGATACCTAGAGTAAAGGTCATCATTATTTGGGAGTTGCCAAAAACGGATATCATATAATCCATGTCTTGTGAGACGAAATGCTCGGTTACTGAATCAAAATTGCCGCCTGGCAAACGAAGGGCCATAAAAATAGTGGCTAAAATCAGCCCTATATACATGACAACCGCATTGATTAGATTGATCCAACCGACTTCTTTCATACCGGCTAACACCACGTAAAAAATACCAATCAAGCCGCCTGCTATGGCACCATTTTTAATTCCCCAACCGGTCATGGCATTGATTATGATGCCTAATCCTTGGGTTTCTATGGTGAGGATCCCAAAAATGATGCCAGCCATAACACACGACACCAGTACTCTTATGCCTTTGCCGAAAAGGTGTTCCAACAGTTCTGGTACGGTAGTCACTCGTAAGCGCCTGACCCACAAGCCTGTGCTGTAGCACACCACGACTAACAAAATCACATGGGCAATACTGAACCAAATCGCTGCGGCGCCAACACCCCAGACCATTTCAAATACACCAAGAATATGTGCTGTGCCCAAAACGGTAAGTGCCATAGTGGCAGCAACAACGCCAACTGGGAGACTACGCCCGCCAAGGGCGAACTCATTCTCACAATGTTGGTCGCCGTGCTTATTAGCGCGCTTTAGCCACAAGGCTACCCCACATATGGTGACAACTTCATAGAGTAGAACAATGAACAACATGCTGGTTTTCATAAAATCGCTCTTCTTATTATTAGTGGTCTGGCTATGAGCACCAACACATCGGGCGCTCAGAATTTGTTCTTTATATCACTATGCTAACCGGCTGAGTAACCGCCGTCTGCGTAAATGACATGACCCGTGTGAAAACTTGACGCATCAGAAGCCAAAAAGAGTAACGGGCCAGCAAGGTCTTCTGGCTCGCCTAAACGCCCCATAGGGATCCTGGCAAGAATATTTTCCCGGGTACTTTTACCAGGCTCATTATCTTCAAACATCCATGCGGTTAAATTGGAGCGAAACACAGTAGGGGCGATCGCATTCACAGTGATGTTGTGTTTACCCCATTCACAACCTAATGCTCTGGTAATGCCGTCAACCGCAGATTTAGAAGGACAGTAAGCTGAATAACCGGCAGGATGGCCTAATTTACCTCGAGCAGAAGAAACCAAAACAACTTTTCCGCCATTGCCTTGGCTCATAAATTGTTTGCCTGCGGCTTTACATAGTAGCCATGAATCACGCACGTTTGCATCCATCACTTTTTGCCAGCGCTCTGTGCTCATATCTTGGATAAGGTCAACGTCGTTGACCCCTGAACCTACTACCAGAATGTCTAGTTTTCCGTAGGTAGAAACGGCTTGTTCTACCATAGCGTCACATTCTTGTTCTGAATTTGGTCGGGTGTTGCGCGTGGCGACGTGTACACCTTCTTGGCGTAATGATTCGGCTAACGTTTCTAACGCTTCTTTGTTACCGCCGGTAAGTAACAAGTTACAGCCTGAGTTGCCAATAACACGGGCGGCTACCTGGCCAAAGGCACCCGTTGCACCGGTGATAAGAGCGACTTTGCCTTTTAAATCAAAAAGGCTAGCGGGATTGGCTAAATAGTTATTCATTTTTTGCTCTCCGGGTAAGGCATGATCACAAGCATGCTTACCATTTTATTGGTTTTATTGAGAATGCTACGCTGGGCGTTCGGGGGAATATGGCAGCTATCAAGCGGCCCAAGGATCACTTCTTTATCGTCATGGGTAACACTGATTGTGCCATCGAGTACCACATAGATTTTTTCTACCGGTGATACATCGCCTGCTGCACCGCCGCCCGGTAAAAAATGCGATAAACCGACCCACACATTTTTAGTATCGCTTACATCCCAGCCTTGGATCCGAAGACCGCGCATATCGAAATGGCCCGGGGCTTGATAGGGCTTAGCCTCTTCAATTCTGGTTACGTTCATTTGCTGTCCTATTGCCATCTTTGTGACTTACGTTTTTAAATTAAATAGAGACGGCAAACACCTTTACACGCCCCGGTATTCATATGTGAAGCCTTAGAAGCTCACCTTGTCTTTGCCTTTAAGATTCAAGATTTGTCGCGCTTCTTCAGGGGTGGCTATTTCTAACGAGAACTCACTCAAAATACGTTTTATTTTCGAAACCTGCTGCGCGTTACTTGTTGCTAATTCACCGCGACCGATAAATAAGCTGTCTTCTAAACCGACACGCACGTTTCCGCCCATTAGTGCTGCTTGAGTAGAGAAGGGCATTTGGTTTTTACCTGCCGCCAATACTGACCAGTGATAATCATCACCAAATAATTTGTCAGCGGTTTTTCGCATAAACATCAAGTTGTCTTCGTCAGCGCCAATACCGCCCATGATCCCGAAGATAGTTTGTATAAAGAAGGGTGGTTTAATTAAGCCGCGATCAGCGAAATACGCTAAGTTATAAAGATGACCCACGTCGTAACATTCGTGCTCAAATTTTGTTCCGTGCTCGCCCATAATGTTCATGATCTTTTCAATATCACGGAAAGTATTTCGGAAAATAAAGTCGTCACTGTTACGAACGTAAGGTTCTTCCCAGCTGTACTTCCAGGACTTATATCGATCCGCTAATGGGAACATGGCAAAGTTCAAGCTGCCCATGTTGAGGGAACACATTTCGGGTTTCACTTCCATGGCGGCCCATAAACGTTCTTCCACTGTCATAGTGGGACTGCCGCCTGTGGTTAAGTTAATAACGGCGTCAGTACGCTCATTAATCGCCGGTAAAAATTGTTCGTATACTTTTGGGTCGCCAGTCGGTTCCCCCGTTTCTGGGTTACGCGCATGCAAATGTATAATTGATGCGCCAGCTTCAGCTGCATCTACTGATTGTTGAGCGATGTCTTCTGGTGTGAATGGCAACGCATCTGACATGGTTGGGGTGTGCATTGCGCCGGTCACAGCGCAGGTAATAATGACCTTTTTATTCTTTTTCATGATTTATCCTTTGGGATTCACAGTATTGACGAGGTATTTGCTGAGGTTTTCGCGCAGAGTTTGGGCGCTTTCTTCGGTCCAATGTTTGAAGCCATGACCTGATTTAATGCCCAGTTCACCTTTTGCGACTTTCTCTTTTAGGATGTCTGATGGGCCTGCGTCACGATTAATGCTGGCTAAAATAACGTTGTGAATATCTAAGGTTAAATCGAGGCCAACCAAATCGGCATTTTCTATTGGGCCAAGTACCGGCATACGTAAACCGAAACTGTTCTTCACTACTTCATCAATGCCTTCGGCGGTACACACACCGTCGTTAATTAACGCTATCGCTTCTCGCCATAACGCGTGTTGCATGCGGTTACCGACGAAACCAGGCACATCTTTTTGAATATGGACTGGTTTTTTGTCTGCAAATGCCAGCAGTGACATCATTCGATCAACGGTGGCAATCGCTGTTTTTTCGCTCTGTACCACCTCGACTAAGGGCACTAAGTAAGGAGGGTTCCACCAATGGCAACCGACAATGCGTCCGTTACATTCCATACCCTCAAAAATATCTTTGATAGGGATTACTGACGTGTTGCTGGCCAAAATGGTGTCAGGTGCTGCGTAACGCAAAATTTCTGTGAATATTTCACGCTTTAAAGGTAGTTTTTCTGGCGCAGCTTCAATAACAAAATCGGCATTGGCCACAGCCGTTTCTAAGTTGTCGCTTATCTGAATATAATCAAGCGAACTTAGGGATTCGGATAGGGCGGTTAAATTAGCCGCAATTTTCTGTTTAGCACCGTTACGTGCATTTTCTATAGGGTCGTACAAGGTTACTTGTATTGCTTTATTGGCAAACACTTGTGCGATACCGCAGCCCATTAGACCTGCGCCAATGACGGTAATTTGTGATGAAGAGAACATAGGACTATTCCTGCTTTGATATAAGGAAGGCATAAGCCTGTACACTAGATAAACTCTAGGGGGATAAGCCCCCCAGAGAACACTATGTACTTACTCTGTATCACCTTGCTCGATACGGTATTCACCTGAAGGGTCAACCATAGCGACCAAGCGCACCATACAGCCGTCGCCGCCTTTCCAGCGCCAAGGGAATGCCGCAAGGGTGCAGCGCTTACCTGTCACTTTGTCTAGTTCACCACCAACGTTTTCGATACCGCAAATTCCTGCGTTAAGTAGGGCTCTGTGGCAAGGTTCCCAATCTGGAAAATCTTCTTTGATGCCGCGACCACCGGTAAACTCACGATATTCATCTTCTAAATGAGGGATCAACGGGCCTGTGCCGTGTGGACCAATAGCAGTACCAAGGGGATGATCAAGAGCTTGTACATCGATGCCAACCATTTTGACTTTCTTTTTAGCAAGCCATTCGCCTGCTTCACGGTAAAGACCTGGGCCATAGTGGTAGTATTCAGCCGAATCAGCATAGGTGTGATGCCAACCTGTGTTGATAATAACGATATCCCCTTCACGAATTTTAGGGCGTACGTTTTCTAAATCTTCAGCGGTAATGACTTCCCATTTTTTCTTAGGAATTGATACCACCACACCGGCGCCAAAGAATCTTGGTAGTGGCATTTGGTCCATAAATGGTGTGCCTTCAACCACATGGGCGGGTGCATCAATATGCGTACCTGAGTGCATAACGGTGGTGATTTTTTGTGTCAAAACACCAGAGCGAGAATGACCGTGAAGACGCTCTATTTTTACATCTTCAAAATATGGCCAACAAGGCTGACCTAAACCCCACTCATGGCTCAAATCGTAAAACTGCATCCCAGTATCGTTACTTTTGTTTTCCTCATCGATCATTTTATCCATGTCGGTTTTAGGAATTCTGTGTACGCGTTTAATATCATTAATTTTCATATTTCACCTGTTCGCTATGTGGTACATCTGTATCGAAATTTGAGATTAGCAACTCGAAATTTAATTGTCAATAAATAGTTAATTAACTGTTATTTGTTGGGTTTTATGAAATTTGTCATTTAATAACAATAAGTTAGCTTGTTTTTTTGATGAGCTGTTCTTGCTGAAGTCGTTTAATTCACAAAAAATATACATTTTGTTGACATGGTTTTGGTCTCACGGTAGTTTAAATATTAAGCGATACCTCTGTATCATAATGCGGTCATGGATGGTTTTGGCTGCTTTGTTCGAATACCTATAAATAAAAATAAAAGGACACTGTGGATGAAAAAAATGAAACTGAATAAAATTACGACCGCACTAATAACAGGCTTAGTCGGTTGTGCGATAACAAGTATCAATGCACAAACTACAAGCAGCCAAACCTCGAACTCACCGACCTTAGAGGTGATTGAAATTACGTCACAAAAGCGAGTGCAAACCCTGCAAGAAGTCCCTGCCACGGTAACCGCGGTATCCGGTGCGCTGCTTGATGAATACGGTATAGACGACTTGTTTGAAATGGCTGATTTAGTACCTGGCATGGTGTTTTCGCGGGCGCCGGATGATGGATTAGCATTGACGTTACGTGGTTTAGGTACGCCAGCGAGAACACAATCATTTGATCAATCTGTGGCGCTGTTTCAAGACGGTATGTTCGTGGGTAAAGGTCGAATGTACTCAGCCGCTTTTTTTGATGTTGAACGTATTGAAGTGATTAAAGGAACGCAAAGTACCCTGCTAGGGAAGAACACTAGCTTAGGGGCAATTAGCGTGATCTCTAAAAAGCCGAGTGATGTATTTGAGGGAAATATAAAGGTTGGGCGAGAATTTGAAAATGGTGGTTGGTCAGTCGATGGCGGACTTGATATCCCCCTTGCTGATAATTTTAGCGTTCGCGTAGCAGGGCACTATATTGATCAAAATGGGTGGGTTGAAAATTTAGCAACTGGCAGAGACGTTCCTGAGGATAATGACACAGGACTGCGCATCACTGCCTTGTATGAACCCTCGGATTCATTGATGATAACGGGTGTATATCAGCGCTCAGATAGTGAACGCATTGGCAACGGTTATCAATTTGTAGATAACGGAAATTATTTTAGCGACGAAGTACTAGGGATCATTGGTGAAGCACAACTGGACGATACAAAAACGGCAGTGTGTTCACAGTGCCCTAATCAAGAAAGTTATCATGATACTTCGGTTGATACGTACAATGTAACCGTAGAAAAAAGCCTTGAAGACTTTACCTTAACGTCAATTACGTCGTACGCAAATTATGACATAGAGTTTTACGATGACTTTGATTTTGGTAATGCTTTTGATGAATTCACCTACGTAACAACCGGGCAGGTAGATTACTACAGTACTTATTTCAAACGCGGTGAAAGCTATAATCAGTTTTCTCAGGAACTTCGACTAGCGTCAGAAGGGCGAGATGATTTCGATTACATGATGGGCTTATTTTATTTCAAAAGTGACTGGGATTCTCTAGAAGAACAATTTTTTAATACACCAAATTTTCCACCTGACAATGCAGGTCAATTGTTTAACGGCTCGTTCGGCAACGACTTTAAGCAGAAAACCGATACGATTTCAGCGTTTATCCAATATGATATGTATTTAACAGACAAGCTGACTGTATCAGGCGGCCTGCGCTACACGGATGAGAACAAAGACGTGCAGTTTGATCGCACTCCAGGCGAATTATCGACGCTTTGGAATACAGTGGTTAATCCGCCTTTTGAGTCAGAATTAAATTTCCAAGATAGTTTCTTAAACGGCAACGTAAGCGCTAAATACGACTGGAGCAAAAATACCGTAGTTTACGCATCCTACGGTTTGGGTAGCAAAACAGGGGGCTTCGCAGAGTCCGCAGAGGTGAGTAGCGCTGACCCCTCGTTGAACGTGGAAGACGGGGGCGCGCGTGTTGCCACTGAGGAAACCAGTACCTATGAACTGGGCTCTAAAATGGTATTACTTGATAACAGCATGAATTTGAACCTTGCACTGTTCTACACCGATATTGATGATTTTCAAGAAACCTCCTTTTTCGTCACCGGCGGCAGCGCCGCATTTCTTACACAAAACACTGATGTAGAATCGAAAGGGTTTGAGATCGATAGTAAATGGCAAATCTCAGATGATGTTCAATTAAGTGGTGCTGTGACCTTCGCCGATTCAACCCATAAAGACGACGGTAGTGATTTAGCGCAGGCGCCAAAGTGGACAGGAAACATTGGATATTTATATACCACAGAGCTAGAAGCTTGGGATATGCACATGCGCTCAAGTGGTTTCGTGCGGTATCGAGACAGTATGGTCAGTCAAATAAACGAAACATATCCATCGGATAGCTTAACCACATTAGATTTCACCTTAGGTCTATTTTCAAATGACGATACCTGGGAGGTGATGCTTGTGGCGCAGAATGTGACTAATGAACGTGCTAGTGACTTCAGTGGACCGCCAGCGGCACCGATTGGTGCTATTTTAGGCGCGCCAATTGGTGATCAGGGTATAACATCTGAAACCTTAAACATTCAACGTACAGTCAAATTGCAAGTGAGTTATCATTTTTATTAACCCGTCTTTAGATGCTCTATAAATTTACCGCATGAATAAATGCGTTGGATTTGAAACAATCTAATCGGCTACTGCAAATACCCAATATGTTTGATGCATGCTGGGTATTTTTTCATTAATTACGTCATCGTATTTAAATACAATTTATTTCATTTAAACGTTTAAATTCATGCAATTTTAATTGGATTTTTAAGCGGCCATTCACTACTTTTAATGAAGGAAGAATTAAATAATACCAATTCCATTAAATTTTCGCTGAGTGGTTAATTATTTATTGGCGTTGGTATAAACGTCTATGAAGTTGGATTTTTTCATAAGTGAATAAAGGATTAGTTATGGAAATTGCAGCACCTCAGTTACGCCTACAACATTTCACCCCTTTTTCAAAAATTACATTGGCAATTTGTTTAAGTTCATCACCTCTTTGTTATGGTGCTGACAATATTGCTGAGCAGAACAAACCAAATAGCAAATACGAGGCTGAATTAGAGCGTCAACGCATTTTACTCATCGAGCAAGGCCAACAAATTGAAAAGTTAACGCAGATGATCAATGCCTTAACGGCCAAAGAGGTTAACACTCAATCTGCTGCATCGACTGACCAAGCAGCGCGTCGTAAAGCACAAGCTGATAAACCAGCAAAACAAACTGAACAAAACGTAGCGCAAAATAAACCTGTTGGCCAAGCACCGCCAAAATCGTCAAGCGCAATAGAAGCAAGTGCAATCCCAGAGCTTGGGGATACCGTAAGCGGTGTGCTAACCGGTAAAGGTACATTGGTGCTAGAGCCTTCATTTGGTTATTCATATACGGATAATAATCGCGTGTTTTTGGATGCGTTTTCATTCATTCCGGCCCTTGTGGTGGGGTTAATCGATTTACGAGAGATTAAACGTCATAGCTTTATCGGTAGCATTTCTGCGCGTTACGGCATAACAGAACGTTGGGAAGTGGATTTGAAAGTGCCCTATATCGGTCGAAATGACAGTCAACGCTCGCGGCCGGTCAGTATCGGGGTCAGCGAAGATGAAATCTTTAATGCCAGTGGCCATGGAATAGGGGATATAGAGCTTTCGACTCGCTACCAACTTAATACACCAACCGATGGTGGCCCCATATACGTGGCAAATTTAGTGGCCACGATCCCCACCGGTACCAGCCCGTTTGAGGTGGAATTTATGCAATCAACGCCTGGAGCGGTGTTTCCCACTGAGCTACCAACCGGTTCTGGTTATGTGAGTATTCAGCCGAGCATTACTGCTATATATGCTACTGATCCAGGGGTGTTTTTCGGTAATTTAAGTTATGGCTATAACATGGACACCGATGAGGAGGTGGGTAATGTTGACCCTGGAGACAGCGCTGGCGTGAGTTTTGGTTTAGGGGTATCGTTTAACGAGCGAACTTCTATTAGTTTGAGTTATTCACATAAACACGTTTTAAAATCAAAAATTAACAACATGAAAATTGACGGCAGCCAGCTTGATATTGGTCAGTTAATTATTGGTTATTCATTTCGTTATTCGCTTAAAACCAATATCAGTTTATCGTTGGCGATTGGCGTGACCGATGATGCTCAAGATACACGTCTAAATTTCAGATTGCCGGTAACCTTCTAGTGATGCACCTCAGCAATAGTGCTAGTGATGTTGGATTTTATATTTAACGATCGTTAACGTGATAGTCACTAGGGCGACAAGCGCGTTTACAACATTGCGGCGTCTAGGTAAGCGGGCTAGGCGCGCACAGTAATCAAAACCGGTGTTTACGCCAGAGTATTAAAGTCTTTTATTCGAACTTAGTGGTGGGCGCGGGCGTTAAAGTATGTGTTATATAATTGGTCCTGAGCAAACGCTTGTTTAGCGTGCTCAATATTTTTGATGGTGATATCGATATTGGTTATCGCTGAAAGGGTTTGATTATCAAGGGTGTTTTGTAAAACAGTATTAAAGGTACTATTTGGTAGTACCGAGTTTAGGGATAGTTCATCTTTACCCAATTGCGCGAAGTCTTGTGGTGTTTGAAAATAGGTGTGGCTTGTTAACTCCCCGTTTTGAAAGAGGTGTTTTTGAAAGTTAAGATCAACAACTACACCATTACCAAGCACAAATCCACCACGTAATGTGGCAAGTTTCTCCTCAGAAACGGGTTGCCAATGTATTGTGTCATGCTCGTCCATAGCCAAGCCAGGTGTATTCTTTGCGTAACTCGGTACTGAAATCAAAATGATACTTAGCGCACTTATTAAGGTCGTTTTTCCCTGAAATAGACTTTGTGTTTTCATCTTTTTATCCTTAAAAGTCGACACTGGAGGGTTGTAGTACGTTAAACAGACCTAAACTGGCGTGGTCGACCGCTAGCCCTAGATTTGCTCGAACTAGGTGGTCATTTTTCTGATCACTTTGGTACTGACTCACGGCAATGTCTTTGTAATCTTGAATGACAAACAATATCCGGTTGTTCCACATTTCCCTAAATTCCGCCATTTTTATTGATTTCAAACCAATAGCGGGATCGCCCACAAGCACTTCAGAAGCACTACTGCCTTTTATGATCACAAAATGCATATAGCCATTGTTATTAATAATGGTAATCGCGGGAAGTTGAGCGCTGGACAGCTGTTCCAATGAGATTTTAAAGCCGTTTGAGCGGTAACCTCTGCGTGCAAGATACTGCTTCATATCAAGTAACGAGAACCCTTGGTGTTTAATTTTTTCTTTATTGCCATGTTCAAACATATCCTTGAACACACTTAGCTCATTCACTTCGTCGTTATAATGAAACGACAGTAGGCTGGCGAGCGTTGCTGAACCACAACTAAAGTCATACTTTTGTTTGTAAATTGTCTTAAAGCGAAGCTCACTTATGCTGGCGACTTTAATGGAAAACTGCCCATTAAAATCAACAAGTCCGCTCAAAGCCGGGTAGGTGGTAAACAACATGGTTAAACACAGTAAAAGTCTCATAGTACGCCTATTCATCCGTTAATTAGGTGCGATAGTGACTGTTATGATGGTCGATTCCTGAATAATGACGTTGTTGCCGGTATTTTGAATAATAGAAAACACACCAGAAGCATCATTAAATGAACCTCGATCAATTGAATTATTTCCCGTTACACTGTTGGCGTTGTAGTTGTCTGTTAAAACAGCTTCTAAATGGCTGTTGTTTGTTACATCAACAACACCGCCCATTCCACGTTCTTGCTCTAAGTCACCAAGCAAAACAGGGGTTATCTCATCAATAGTGGGCTTTGCTGTGCCGCTAAGTGCAATTAGCATGAGTAAGGGAAATAGAGTAAATACGCTAGTAATGTTAGATATTTTCTTCATAGCCCGTGTCCTTTTTAATAAGTTGCTGGCAAAACGCCAGCAACTTATATTTCCTTAAAACGAAACCTACAATATCGATGTTATTGAGGGTTCACATTTACATTTCCTTGGAAGGATACTTGTTGTTGCGCTAAGGCATTGTGCCCTAAATTCTGCACATTTTGATTGATACCCGCGGTGCCGTTGAAGGTATCTGACATATTATTGTTACTTGCAATTGTTGACTGATTGTCAAAGCTGTAAGTCACATAATTACCTGTCACAGAACCCGTTAGGTTAGACTCATTGACACTGTAAGTGGTGGTGGCAACGCCACCATTATTCGCAGCAGATGTGCCCCAGCCCTCAGACCATGCAGAGCTATTGTCACTGTTGTCGCTGTTATCGCTATTGTCACTGTTATCGACAGACGCGGTGCTACCACCGTTAGCTGAAGCTCCGCCTTCTGCAGCACTCGCGTAACTGTTATCACTGTTGTCGCTGTTATCGCTGCTATCACTGTTGTCTACAGTTGCAGTGCTGCCACCGTTCGCTGATGCGCCTCCTTCTGCCGCATTCGCGTAACTGTTGTCACTGTTATCGCTGTTGTCTGAATTATCAGAGTTGTCGGAATTATCTGAATTATCAACATTCGCAGTACTGCCACCGTTCGCCGATGCTCCGCCCATTGATGAATTCGCATAGCTATTATCTGAGTTATCTGAATTGTCAGAATTGTCAGAGTTATCACTATTGTCTGAGTTATCAGAGTTGTCGCTATTGTCGGTACTCGCTGTGCTTCCGCCATTGGCTGATGCTGAGCCCATTGCGTTTGCACTAGCGTAGCCATTATCACTACTGTCGCTGTTATCAACCGACGCTGTGCTGCCACCATTAGCTGCTGCCGATCCCATTGCGCTGGCACTTGCCATACTGTTATCTGAACGGTCAGAGGTAGCGGTACTGCCTCCATTTGCTGCTGCATCTGATGCAGAAGCATAGCTGTTATCGCTATTGTTGCTGTTGTCAGAGTTGTCAGAGTTATCTGAACTATCGCTGTTATCTGAATTATCAGAACGATCACTCATTGCCATGCTGCCATTGTTCGCTGTGGCCTCAGTCCCCATAGCGTAGCTATTGTCACTACTATCTGACGATGAGCTATCAGAGTTATCAGAATTATCTGAGTTGTTGCTGTTATCAGAATTATCACTGTTGTCTGAGTTATCTGAACGGTCTGTCATCGCCATACTGCCGTTATTTGCCGCAGAGTCTGTGGCTGAAGCGTAGCTGCCATCGCTGCTATCACTGTTGTCAGAACTATCAGAATTGTCGCTGTTATCCGAATTATCTGAATTATTACTGTTGTCAGAGTTATCCGAACGGTCGCTCATGGCCATACTGCCATTATTCGCAGCAGACTCAGTAGACGATGCATAGCTACCGTCACTCATATCACTGTTATCTGAGTTGTCCGAGTTATCCGAGTTATCTGAATTATCAGAATTGTCGCTGTTATCGGTTGCAGCCATACTGCCGTTGTTAGCGGCTACTTCACTGCCTGATGCGGAACTACCATCGCTATTGTCACTGTTGTTGGAATTGTCACTGTTGTCAGATGCGTCTGAATTGTCCGAGTTATCACTATTGTCGGTCGCTGCCATACTGCCGTTGTTGGCCGCTACTTCACTGCCTGACGCGGAACTACCGTCGCTATTGTCACTGTTGTTGGAATTGTCACTGTTGTCAGATGCGTCCGAATTGTCCGAGTTATCACTATTGTCCGTCGCTGCCATACTGCCGTTGTTGGCCGCTACTTCACTACCTGATGCCGAACTTGCATCGCTGTTATCTGAAGAATCAGTGCTGTTATCTGTGGTTGCAGTAGAATTTTCGTTTGCTGCTGCTGATGAGTCGCCTGTGCTATCCGCACTTGCCGTTGCTGTTTGAGATTCAGCCACTTCCGTGGCGGTGTTTGTTGGGTTTGCCCACACACTGGTCGCTGAACCGAGTATGATTGTCATGCTTGCTGCTAATAAGCTTTTATTAAATACTTTCATCTTTTATGCTCCATTAAAAAACGATTTGTCACCATTCACGGATAATCTCACTGGAAATAGCAACGCTTAAATATTCAAAAATATACAAAGGGAAAGGGAACTGTGTCCTGTTCTTTTTCTCCCGCAATTACTGTAGTTAATCGGAAGCTGAAAATTCCATCAAGCGCACATTAAAAACGCCTTAAAATTACTTTTTTGCGACAGTACATCTTCAATGGTTTTAATTTTTGGGTAATTTAAATTCTCTTGTTAGGCAATTAACTGCAACTTGTTATTTTCTCTTTAGTTATTGCTAACGCTATATTGAAATTTATTTTCAAGAATGGATCTGAACAGGGCGTGTAGGTAATAATTCAGTCATTAAATTATGCTAAATATTGCTTTTTTAAAAATTCACTGTCTGTTTTTTTTACAATCGTCGCTATTTCTGGTGATAAGAATTTAACTTTATCTATTAAGTCTCGGTAATCATTAAATATTATATTATGTGGTTCGTTTTTTGCTTTTTAATAAAAGTTTGATGTGAATTAATCAGAGATTATTACGATAGGATTCTGTTTTATATTCCCAAAATATGCTGTCTTGTGAGTTGAGTCCGTCTGATTATGCTAGATAAAGGATTAGATGATGACGCATTCTCAAGCACAGCAAGGCATGCTGGTAATATCCGATGACAATTTTTTAATTGGTGTGTTGACCGGGTTAAGCGTAGCCAACCATTTTTCATTTCGCTCAGTGGCGTTAAACGACCCACTTTCGCTCGACTCAGTTAACCGTGTATGTAAAGTGGTGCTAATTGATTTACGTACAATTAGGTCAGAACTTTTAGCGTCGCACTTCGAGGTCTTGCACCAAATAAATCATGTATACAAAATCCCAGTGTGTGCGGTCGTGAATCAAAATAATTCAAGGCTTGCTGAAAATTTACCTTGGGTTGATTATTTTACTGACGTCGATTTGATTGCAAAGTTAGACGGTTACTTACCTCAGATTGGCGTGAATAACACTAACTTAAGAGATGAAAGGCGTCACAAAGAAAGAAGAGGTGCCATAGATAGACGAGGCATCCCCGCTATTTTTAGTTCTGAGCAAAGTCACCATACTGCTCGAGTACTAAACGATGTGTTGCCCGATGAAGAAACGAGTTTTGTTTTAGGGCCATTTGTTATTGATAACAACAGTAGAACGGTGCACTGTCAGGGCAAAAATATTATGCTGACGGCGAAAGAATTTAAATTGTTCACCTTATTGGCTCAAGTGCACGACCATGTGTGTAGCACGGAAAAAATCATCGAAAATTTATGGCCAGATACTCGCCGTGCGAACAAGTCAGATTTATACCAATATATGCACCTACTGCGTAAAAAAGTTGAAGTAGATCCTGACAATCCTAGGTGGATACTCACAGTTAAAGGGGTGGGGTATCGCTTGAATACCAATACCTTTCTTTCCTAAATCTATCGGTCCGGGCTTTTGTTCAGTGTTTTCACTGTTTAAAAGCGCTCTCGGTTCGAAAGCGCTCTCGGTTCGAAAGCGCTCGCAATTTAAAAGCCCGCACGATTTGAAAGAGTACAACCATTAGCCCATAACGACGCTCTTATCATAAAACGCTGAACGCATTCTAAGCGGGCGCTTGTTGATGTGGATTGGTTCTACACCGAGGCAGCACTATTTAAGTTGATTAAACAGCGCTGTCACGTTTTCTATCAAATGTTGCTTAAATGCATTGATGGTGGGGCTCAATAAGCGCCTTTCAGCGCAAATAAGGTTTAAAGGGAATGTTTCTCCGTGCCAACCATCGATATCAAGTTCTACTAAGCGTCCGTGTATTAAATCTTGAATAATATCTAGCTTCGATTTGCGAGCGATACCTTTGCCTGCGATTGCCCATTTTCGGGTAATATCACCGTCTTTACACTGGCGGTTACCTGTTACGTCTATGCTGACGCTTTTGTTTTCTTTACTGAATGTCCAGCGCGTGTGCAACGTATCGTTGTGACCGTGACACAAGCAATTGTGTTGAGTGAGTGCTTGCAAGGAGCTAGGTGTCCCAAATTGTTCGATGTAAGCGGGTGATGCACATAAAACAGGCACATTTTGCGCCGCAATAGGAATGGCGATAAAACCAGAGTCCTTGGGTTTTCCATAGCGTAGGGCTAAATCAACCGGTTGACTGTATAAATCAGCTGGGCTGTCTGAAAGCTGTAAACGCACCTCGACTCTTGGGTGAACTTCCATAAAACTATCAAGCCAAGGAAGTAATAGATTGCGTCCCATATCCGAGGGTGCAGAGAGTTGGATAACACCGCTTAGTTCTGCATCCTGACTGTGTATTTCCGTGGTGGCTTCATCCAGTATTGTCAGAGCATTAGTGCAGTGGCGTAAGAATTGTTCGCCTTTTTGGGTTAAACGCAAATTGCGTGTTGAGCGAATAAATAACAGCACGCCTAAATCTGCTTCAAGACGTTTTAGCGAAGCACTGACCACAGCGGGGGAGAGGTCCATCTTTCTGGCGCAGGCTGACAAGCTGCCTTGTTGCGCAGTTCCACAAAATAAACGTAGATCTTGAATGTTCTTCATCGAACCTATTCACTTTCAAATAATTTTTGAAATTTTTTCATGAGACGCGATTTTTTTCAATTATTAGCAGCGTAAAAACTAAAAATAAGGGCGAACAAGTGGGTTAGGTAGATTGAGTTTGAGGAATGGAATGTGAATAACCAGCGCGTTTAGATAATGCGCACTAAAAAACACAAAAATAAAAGGGCTAATTTACTTAGCCCTAAACCAATACAAATGATTAAGCTTTATTTGGGTTAATAATATATTTTCCACCGGTCGATTTCGCGTTGTACTTGGCGATAATTTCTGGTGTGAGCGCCTCTTCAAAAGAAAGCTCTTCGCTAGATTCAATCGCAAAGGTAGTGTTGATTTCATCCGCTACACGTTTGTGTAATTCAGCTACTTTTGGTGCATCTAACTTGCCTAAGAAGCGCATCAATAACCAACCACCGACGCTCCACGTCATACCAAAGGCGCGATTTAACACTGTGGGTGAGAAATCAAGGCCACCATAAATGTACACTTGTTTGTTGTCCAAAGAGCCGTAGGTATTGAACCCAGTGGCATCTTTACTACCAACGGCTTCCATAGCAGTCAGTATATCGCTTGCTAGTTCGCCACCGCCAATGGCATCGAATGCGAGCGTTGCACCTGTGGCTTCAATCGCTTTGTATAAATCTTTCTTGTAGCTATCGCTTGATGAGTTAACAACGTACTTGGCACCAATTTGAGTTAATAAGTCAACTTGCTCTTGCTTGCGCACGATATTCACCAGCTGCACACCTTCAGCAAGACATATTTTGTTTAGCATAATACCAAGGCTAGAGGCTGCTGCGGTATGCACCAATGCCGTGTGGCCTTCCATACGCATCGTTTCTACCATACCTAGGGCAGTAAGCGGATTAACAAATGAAGAAGCTGCCGCTAATGGTGTTGTATCGTCATGATGTACAATACACGCTTGAATAGGCACGCACGCATATTGGGTGTACGAAGCGCCCGTAAGAACAGCAACGGTTTTACCGATTAACGCTTGCGCTTTTTCACTATCACCAGCGGCAACCACAACGCCTGCGCCTTCGTTACCAATTGGTAATGTTTGGTCTAAACGAGACTTAACCCGCCCCAACATGCCTTTATGAATAGGTGCGGTAAGTGTGGTTTTATCGTCGCTCAATTGTGCCTTAGACAGATCAGCTGGGCCAAACATAGGCCACATATCGGATGGGTTAATAGGTGAGGCTTGCATTTTAACCACAATTTCGTGGGACTTTGGTGAAGGTACATCCACTTCTTTTAAGTTAACGCATAATTCATTATCTGATGATATGTGGGTAAATAACTGTTTGGTTTTATTCATTTTTTCATCCTTTCCTGTCATGTGGAACTCTGAGAATAAGGTGTATTTCTCAACGTAAAATTGATGTTCGTTCGAATAATCAAAAAATTAACATGGGGATAGGTGTGGTACGAGTCAATAGAAATGTTACATGATCATCACTGTTATATATTAAACGCTTACATATCAACCGGGTGCTGTTGTGCGGTGAAAGCGCAAGCCGTTAAAGTGCAAACCATTTAAGTGCGAGCCGTTATACATTAGCACTGGTGAACGATGTGACCACTTTGATTTTATCTTTATGGGCACCTGATTCAAAAAAACCAGTAGCGATGTCGGTTACATTTGCGCTAGGTGCATTAATACACTCGATGCCAACCCAAGCGTTGCGCCCGTTGTTCTTAGCTTCATATAAACAGGTATCCGCTAAGGCAATTAAGGTTTGCCAATCATTCGCTTGGTTATAGTGCAATGCACTAGGGTAACAGGCGTAGCCGACGGAGCAGGTGTGGTAGGTTGAGGCACCGTTTGACAAGGTAAAAGGGGTAGCACCCACCTCATCTAAGAGTCGTTGGGCTAAATTGCTTGCGTCTGAGCGGTTAATAAAACGCGCGACTCCCACAAATTCTTCGCCTCCCCAGCGCACGATATAATCTGACTGCCTGAATACTAACGCCAAACGTTGGGTAAGTTGTTGTAATACTTCATCGCCCGCGCCGTGGCCGTATTCATCATTTACGCGTTTGAAGTGATCCATGTCGATCATGAAAACGACTATATCAGCTTGCTGAGGCTGGGGTGTTTTGCCATCATGCCAATCAGTGTAAACACGCTGGCTTTTTTCTAAATCTGCGCCAATTTGATTCTCTAAAAAGCGCCGATTATGCACCCCTGTTAACTTGTCCGTTAGACTAATGGCCTCCATTTCTTGATAGGCGGCTTGTAACTCAATGTTCTTTTGTTCTAATTCAGTTGTGCGAAGGGCGACTTCTCTTGTTAAGCGTTTATTCAAATTACGCTGATTTATGCGGCTGTAAATCAACACAAACAATACAAAGATGCCCACTATGCCAGCGATACTTACGTTTCTACCTAACTCGAATTGTTCTTGTTTAACTTTGCTTAACGCTTTTTCCTGTTCGAGCAGTTTAATTTGCTGAGCACGGCGTACAAACTCTGTTTGTGACTGTAATGTGGCAATAGTATTGATGCGACTAGCGTGCAGGGTTTCATCTTCGAGCTTCTTTTGTGCCAGCAATGCATCAAAGGCTAGCCGTAATGCATCTTCTTTAATATAGGCTTGTACGCGAAGAGCTTCTAACAGGGCTTCATCATGTGTTTCGTTGTTGCTTTGTGCTTGCGCAACTCCGGCGTTTATATGCTGTATCGCTAACTTAGTATCGTCACTTTTAAGTGCTAAGCTGGCTGAAAGTCGATAGGCGTCAACCAGCAAACTTTTGTAATTCTGTTTAATTGCTCGCTCGATAACCCCGTCTAATAGCGCTCGGGATTGTTCAAGGTTGCCCAGTTCCATTTCCAATCTTGCCATTGATGTCAACGCCCAATCGGTATCACGCGGCGCTTGAATTTGTTTAAACAAGGCAAGGGCAGTATTAAGATGTTCTTGCGCTTTTTGATAATCGCCTAACTCAACGTATTGATAACCCACTTTGTTATGGCTGTAGGCAATGTATTTTTTCCCTCCAGATGCGAGATCGATCGCCAAAGCATCTTTGAAGTAGTTTAGCGCTAGCGTGTGGTCGCCCATCAACCTGCGGAGATCGCCTAAGTTATAAAGTGCACTGGCGATACCGTCTTTGTTTTCTAATTCGTAATGTAATTCAAGCGCTTGTTGGTGTGCTTGGGCTGCACCTTCAAGTAGCCCCATTTTCTCAAGCACTAAGCCGATGCTGTTGTAGGTGGAGGCTATCGCAGGCTGGTCGTTTAGTTGCTGGCTGATTTGCATAGCCAAATAGATATATTCCAAGGCTTGAGGGTAATTTGATTGGTATCGATAGGTTAACCCAAGTTGACGATAAGCTTTGGCTAGGCCCACCTGATTGTTTTGGGCTTCATAAAGACCAATGGCTTGATTGAGCAGTTCATGTGCCGGCTCATAGTTATTGCGCTCCATGGCGTTGCGAGCTTGTTGAAAATAGCTATCCGCAATGGAAATGGGCGTATTTTCGGCTAAGGCCAGTTGATGAAACTCACCAGTTAGTGTCTCTGCCTGGTGGATATCGCCTTGTTTACGCGCATGCTCTATAGCCCGTTTAAGTATACTTACGTCTGAAAGGGTCTTTTTACCACTAGGGAGTGAACTTGTATTGACTTGAGCATCAACACTGAAGAGTGAGCACTGCGCGAAAAATAATGTTATCCATGCAATTACCTTTACGAGTGGGAACCCCGAATTCAAAGGTCGTCTCCGTTACTGTTATGAGCGGCTTAATAATTTGAATGATTATTACATGAGTCAATTTACATCGGTAGAGGTAATTGCCTGTTTTCTGTTCGCTTTTATGTGTTGGGACAAGAAGCGCGTTAGCTCGAACCTATGTGTTATGGCTAATCATATGACGCGAATCACCAGCTTGACACCATTAGTAACAAAGTGACATCAACTTGTTGTTGGTTAGCTGCCATATTATTAATATGCATGGCATTGTTTGCTTTTGTAGAGTAACAGCAAGCCGTTTCCCTTAACGCAAGATTCCTTAACGCAATGCTCGTTAAAACAAGTCCCTTAAAAAGTGAGAATGAGGATAGTGATGAAAGTGTATTTAACAACCCTCTACAGAGATAACAAATCTGTGCTGTTATTTATTGTGCTTATGTGCGTTTTTAGAAGCGCCATAGCCGATTGGAACGAAGTACCCACTGGCTCTATGCAACCCACCATCGTCGAAGGGGACCGTATTTGGGTAAACAAGCTTGCCTATGATGTCAGCACTCCGTTCGTGAATTATTCCTTGTTAAAACTCGCCGACCCAATACGTGGTGACATTATTGTGTTTGACTCAGCACCAGCAGATAAACGCTTGGTAAAACGGGTCGTGGGGATCCCAGGTGATACGATCGCGATGATTGACAACGTGTTGTATATCAACCAGCAACCTTTGAGTTATGAAAACAACGTCGCCAAAGGGCATTTTAGCGAAGTGACCGAAAACCTACTTGGTGTGCAACACCGTATTCGCGTAGCGAATAACGGCTCTCGGTTATCTAGCTTCACGCCACTGACTATCCCAGCTGATTACTATTTAGCCATGGGAGATAACCGAGACAATAGCGCAGACTCTCGGGTCATTGGTTTAATTCCCCGAGACGAGATTATTGGCCGCGCGAACAAGGTCGTGATGTCTTTGAATTATGACAACTATTATTTGCCAAGAACCGAGCGGTTTTTACACACCTTACTGTAAGCGTGTGATAGATGCGTGTGTTAGATGCTTGATGACCTAAGTCGGCTGTGATGGTGGCTAAACCGCCGATTTATGACGCTTCTCAATCGCTGAAAACCATTTGAAACTCTCGGCAACATGCTCATGCCAATAAGCCCATTCATGGGTCCCTGCATACTCCTGGTATGCGTGGCTAATTTTTCGCGCAATTAGCTGTTGATGTAACCAGCGATTAGCGTCTATTAAGCTGTCATCTGTGCCACAATCGAAGCGCAGGGCAGGGCGAGTGTCTGTGGTTTTATCAAACCAATGTAATAGGTCAGCTTCGCGGGGTTCCTCACAACGATAAAATGACAACGGCGTTTCTACAAATTGGGCCATATCATCCAATTGTGTAATCGACGAATGTGCTGACACACCACTAAAGCACTCTGGGTACTTAGCTCCAAGGCGCAAAGCGCCGTAACCCCCCATGGATAATCCACTGATATACCAGCGACTTTTGTCTGTAACCTGGCTTGGGTGTAGGGTTTTTATTGCGTTCACCACATCATCCATGATCCACTGTTCGTAGTTACCTTTATCGGCAAGCGGCAAATAGGCTGAGCCGTCTAATAAACCGCCGTCTGAGGGCATCACCAATAAAAACTCTTCTAAGCCTTCGGCGCGTAGTTGCTCGTAGACCTTGTGTACTCCACCAAGATTCATCCACACCCAGTGATTACCGTAAACGCCGTGGAGTAAGATCACTACGGGGATATCTCGCTGCGTTGTGTCCGCGTTATACACGCTGACATCGTGGCGCCCGCCTAAATGACTAGAGTGAATAGAAATATAACGCGTATGCGCCGGTGTAAATTGTGGATCTGATACTTCTAACCGTAAAAGGCTCATGCCAGTTCCCCTTCTAATAAGTGATAATTAACAAGAACAAGGTTTAGCTATAAAGAGGGCTCAACAAACGTTATCGGATGAATGCTAGACCGCGTTCGTACAAGCAGCTAATGGCCTTGTAGGACTAAGAAAACACAACCACGCCCTTGGCTATCCGCCCATTGAGCATATCATCAAAGCCTTGAGCGACGTTTTTCAGTGAATATGTTTTTGTCACTAATTCGTCAAGTTTGAGTTGCCCGCTACAGTACAAATCAAGCAACGCAGGAAAATCGACCTGGGGGTTACATTTACCGTACAAAGGATTAAGGTAAATTTTATCCCATTCAAAAAGCTCACAATTGAAATCAATTCGCTGTTCAATACCGCTGACTTGTACCGCCGTGCCTGCATTGCGTATCAACGCCAGTGGCGCAGACCCAAGCGCAGGGATTGCCGTGCATTCAAAGGCATAGTCTGCCCCGCGGCCGTCTGTCATTTCTCTTACCAAATCGCGCATCTGTAAGAAGTCCACATCGTCTTGAATCGATATCAGGCCATGAGTTGCGCCAAATTGTTTGGCTTGAGCTAATCGTTCTTGATTGATGTCGATAGCGATAATTTTACGCGCCCCGGATATGCGGGCGGCTTGAATAACATTTAAACCAACACCACCACAACCGATAACGCACACCGTACTACCTGCTTTTAACTGAGCAGCATTGACCACAGAGCCATAGCCTGTCATTACACCGCAACCAACGATTGATGCAGATGAGAAGGGGACGTCATGCTCAAACTTAACAATGGCTGCTGCTTTGACCACAGTGTATTCACTCAAGGTACCCAAATGAAAAGAGCGTTCGACAGATTGCCCGTTTTGCGTTGTGGCGCCCGCATGGGCATGGCCGCATAATCCGTTGCCGCAAACTGGAGAATGGTTTTCACAAATATGTACATTGCCTTGCTGACAAGCGAAGCAGTGTCCACAGGGGATAGACCAGTTAAGGATCACCTTATCGCCAACGCACAAACCCTGTACACCTTCACCAACCGCGTCAATCACACCAGCACCTTCGTGACCGACCACGAATGTTTTGTTCCAATTTTGGATTGAGTCCCAGTCAGTGTGGCATAAACCGGATGCCAGAATTTTAACCCGCACTTCCCCTTCTAGGGGCGGCATAACGGTTAGCGTAACTTGCTCAAACTGACCTTTTCCATTAGATACGATGGCTTTTGATTGGCGTGAGGAGTGTGTCATATCTCTATCTCAATATTAGCTAATTCAATAAAAGTATCAGAATTAGACCACAGCTCACTCGGGGTTTATGTCATATAACGGTGACAAAGTATCAGATATAGGGGTAGACTGCTTGCTAAGCGAAAATGTGCATTGTTAACAATGAGGGTGTAATGAAACAACAAAATGTCTACTGTGAGCCTTTGTGCATTGCCAAAGAATACCTGTTCGATATTCAAAAAATCAGCTACCAAGACGCCGAGCCGTACTCTTGTTTAATGCATTTCCATGAAGTGCATGAACTGATCATTTTTGAAGACATTGAAGGTTGTTACTTTTCCAGTCAAGGGGATTCACAACTGGCTAATAATGACATTGTTTTAACCCCAGCATTAGAGGTGCACAACTACGAAATAAGCCCTAAAGCTAAGTCTTGGTGCTTAATTCAGTTTGTGCCTAAAATTCTCGACTTACCACAATTTCAATCAGTTAAGCCGTTGTTTAACCGGGGGGTGCATTTACGCATGAACCGTCAGAATATCGCTGTTGTACAGCAACAATGTCGCTGGTTATTAGACTGTTTCGAGCATCAACCGCGCAGCGAGAAAAGCGTAGCCTTACTGAATTTATTACTGCTGTGGATAGCTGATCAAGCTCAACAAGTTGAGCAAAATTCCGAGCATACCTTACGTCATGTGCAAGGTTATTCACGCTTAATGCCGGTGATAAAACTCTTTAAACACGATGAATACGTCAATTTGTCAGTGGGAGAGGCCGCCGAAAAGTGTCATTTATCCACTTCTCATTTTTCGCGTTTGTTTAAGAGTGTGTTCCGTCACACATATGCCAATTATATTTTGCAGCGCAAGCTGTATCACGGGGCACGAATGTTGAGCCAGAGCAAATATTCAGTCACTCAAATAAGCTATGAAATGGCATTTTCTAGCCCGTCACATTTTATAGCGCATTTTAAAAAATATTATGGCGTCACACCTTATCAATACCGCAGTGATATTCACCGCCGTGCCCAGCACGCTGAAAAATCAGAAAGCGCAGAAAGTGCAGAAAGTGCAGAAAGTGCAGATACTATTGATAGCAGTCACAGCTCAAAGAGCACCGCCGATAACGACAACCCCAAAACCACTTGGGCGAAAGAAACGTTTTAAATCTGCGTTGCCGTCTACGATACCTGTAGTGCTTGTCATACTCCTTTTTATGATGATTTTCTGATAAATATCGCTTATTTAATGGAATTGGTATAAGACCAATTTGAATTGATGACAGTCGAAATATGACATTTTTAGTTTGAATGTCGGTATTTATCTCATGTTATGGCACTTAATATAGCCCTCAAGATGTTAAGTAGTTGTTATTTACTTTGAGGCGAACAATGAAAAAATACCAATCTCCTGATCCGTTTACGGGTGCCCGTGAGGTCAGTGGCTGCGCGCACATGAACGACCAAGATGATCCTGTGACCATGATTTTGCGCTTAAAGGACGTTCGCAAAACAGCGCATAACTGGAAGACCTTTCAATCTGGCTCGGCCCCTGGTCGCATCGTGATCCCTTCTGAAGTCAATATTCGTGATACACGACAAATACCATTTGAAGTTGACCCGCCCATGCATGGCTCGTTTCGCGCATTGCTTGACCCTTGGTTTAAGCGACCGCTTGGTAATGAATATCGCGCTCAATTAGGCCAGCAGGTTAACGCGCTGGTGGATGAAGTATTAACTAAAGGTGTCATCGACGCAGTAGAAGCGTTCTCTTTGTGTTTGCAGTCGCGAGCATTGACCTTGTTACTCAATACAGATGCCAGCGAAGCCGACACCTGGATCGGTTGGGGCACACATGTATTTCGCAGTGAAGATGACCCGTTAGACAAAGACAAAGCAGGGCTTTTATACGATTACATTGATGAGAAGATTAACGCAGCTAGCGCTGACCCAGAGGGTGACTTGTACTCGGTGTTGTTGGCAGCAGAGGTGGAAGGGAAAAAGCTCACTCATGAGGAAATCAAGGGGATCATGATTTTAACGTTCGCTGGTGGCCGAGATACTGTCATTAATGCAGTGACCAACACCATTAGCTATTTTGCTGAGCACCCCGAATCATTGACTCGCCTACGCAATGAACCTGACATTATCGGTCGCGCAATTGAAGAACTCATTCGTTATTTTGCTCCATTAACGCAAATGGGCAGAGTGGCTACACAAGACAGCACAGTGTGCGAGCACGCAATCAAAGCCGACTCGCGAGTCTCTCTTTGCTGGGCGTCGGCGAATCGGGACGCAAGTGTGTTTGAATCACCCGAAGAGGTCATTCTTGACCGAAAACTCAACCCTCATGTGAGCTTTGGTTTTAGTCATCACAATTGCCTAGGGGCTACTCATGCGCGGCAAATCATGCGCGTGTTGGTCGAAACCTTAATAGAGAAGGTGGGCTCCATCGATATAGTTGACTTTGAAGAGAACATAGAACAGTTAGGCGAATTTGAACGTAAAGTCGGTTTTCATCGGCTGAATGTTCACTTTCACCCGCGATAGTGCTAATTGACAAGATAGTTCGCATCGGTGTTATGGCATCCACCGATCCCCAATTAACGTAGAGGACCAAAACATGGCAAATATTACTTTTATTACGCAAGACAATATCCCCGTCACGGTACACGGCGAATCAGGCTCGGTGATGGAGCTCGCGGTAGAAAACAACGTAGCGGGCATTGATGGTGATTGCGGCGGGGTGTGCTCCTGTGCCACCTGCCACGTACATGTGGCAAAAGAGCAATTTTCTTTGGTTGGTCAAGCCAGTGAAATTGAAAAAGACATGCTTGAGCTCGACGATGACGCCGATGAATATAGCCGGTTATGTTGTCAGATTGATATCACCCCAGAACTAGATGGGCTGGTACTCACCGTAGCCGGTCAGTAAGCCCAAATAATTCAGTGAATAGGTAATAAACCATGATGAACGCTCAGCTTCCCCAAGAGACTTGTATTATTGTTGGTGCCAGCCATGGCGGGGTGAACTTAGCTTTTGCATTACGCAAAGAAGGATACACGGGGCGCATTCAGTTAATTGATACTGACAAGCGCGTACCTTATCACCGGCCTCCACTATCCAAAAAACACCTCATTAGTGATGAGCCAGCAGGGCAGTTGCTTAAACCCCTTCAGGCCTATGAAAAAGCTGACATAGACTTACAGTTGGGCGTGACAGTGATTGATGTTGACCCCAGTGAAAAAACCGTGACACTTGATGATGGTTCGTCTCACGTTTACACGCAACTCGTGCTTGCTACTGGCGCGCAGCCGATTATTCCGCCCATTTCTGGGGTAGCGAGCGCAGCGCATTTGTATACGCTTCGCACTGCTAATGATGCGCAGGCAATCGCACAGGCATTTAATACCTGCCAGCAAAAACGCGTGGTGGTAATTGGTGGCGGCTATGTCGGCCTTGAGGCTGCTGCGTCACTGCGACAGTGCGGGGCTCAGGTGACAGTGCTAGAGCGTGAATCTCGTTTGCTTGCCCGAGTGACTGCTCCAGATATGTCTGATTACTTTTATCGTTTACATCAAGAAAATGGGGTTGCCGTATTCAATGCCAAAAACGTCAGCGAAATACAGACCCATAACAACGAAAACCTCGTTATTTGTAGTGATGGCAGCCAATACCCTGCAGACATCATAGTGGTGGGGGTTGGGGTGCACGTGAATACCCATTTGGCTGAAAAGGCAGGGCTGAAAATAGACAATGGCATCGCAGTCGATGCCAATAACCAAACCAGCGATGACAGTATTTATGCGATTGGCGATTGTTGTGCCCAGTTCAATACACATTATCAGCGTTGGTTACGCTTAGAGTCAGTGCAAAATGCCCTTGAGCAAGCCAAAGTGGTTGCGGCAGTGATATGTGCCAAAACCCCAAAAGTGAATGCCATACCTTGGTTTTGGTCAGATCAATATGCGGTGAAACTGCAAATGGTCGGGTTGTCGCAAGGTTATGACAAGGTGGTGGTGCGTCACGAATGCGACAATCCTCAGAGTTTTTCTGTTTGGTATTTTAACGGTGATGAACTTCTCTCAGTGGATGCAGTAAATCACGCCAAGGCGTATGTGCTAGGCACAAAATTTATTACCCAGCGTCAACGGGTAAACATAAGCAAACTACAGGACAGTTCACTTGCTTTGAGCAGTGATTTAGTTGTGCAAGTTTAAACGGTCTTGTTCAAGGCGCTGCGCCAAAGCGTGCATTTTACCCAGCGCATGACCAATCGTCTTTATACTCGTATACACGTCTTAAACTGAAAGCGGCTGCACCCTTTAAATAGCCGCGCCCTATAAATAGCTGCGCCCTTAATAAAAAAGAGCTTGGGCGTTAAAAACCAAGGGCTATACGTTACAGGCTAAAAATACTGCTTTTCAGGTGTTTAACGCTAGCTAGCGCGAATAATGCGAATTTACTTAGGGGAGGGGCCTTAGCCGTACTCCCCGTTATTATGTGGCTAGGCTACACGGCGACCTTTGGTAAAATAATCTCTACTTTAAGCCCGCCATCATCAGGGGTAGACATACGTAATTCGCCTTTATGCTTGTTAATCGCTTTTAGCGCGATGCTCAATCCTAAACCAAACCCATTGGTATGCATTTCATTCCCCGCCCGATAAAAAGGTTGGAGTAACTTCGACATTTCTTCTTCGTTCACACCCGGCCCATGGTCGCGAACGGTAATGAGTACGCTAGTTGGGCGACTTAAGGTCGTTATTTGCACCAGCTCACCGCTTGCAGAATACTTGCATGCATTGCCGATAATATTGTCTAAGGCCTGTAACAAGGCTTCTGGAAATCCCGATATATGCGCTTTGCTATCTGGGGTATATTCCACAGGAACTCCAGGGTAGGTAACCGCCATATTATCAATCACTTGATTGCACAGTGCGTCAATATCGCATGGCTCAGGACTGGGGTTGCTTTGCTCAAGTTTTGAATAATCCAGTATTTGTTGAATAAGCTGATCGATGCGTAAACAGTCGCTGTGTATCTGTTTTACATGTCGGCTGTCCGGCGATTTTTGCTCTATTAACGCCGCTGATACCTGCAATCGTGCCAATGGGGCGCGTAATTCATGAGAAACATCGTGCAGTAATTGTTGCTGAGTACTGGCGGCAGCGTGGGTTTTGTTCACCATAAACTCAATATCAGTGGCCAGATCAGACAGCTCGTCTCCCCGGGTCAGCAGTGTTCTTGGCAGAGGTGTTACTTCCTGTTCATTGGCATAACGGCGGCTAAATGAACCGAGGTAGTTCAGTGGTCGCGTGATGCTCCAACTGAGTAGCGCACTGACCAAAGCGGATGCGAAAAAGATAAACACAAACTGCAATGACTGAAAGCGATACATCAGTTGGGTGTATATTCTAGGTGTTTGCGGCTTTCTACTGAAAACGCGATAAGTGCGACCAGAGGGCCCTAATACTTCATATTCTAAGCGGTCTTCAGGTTTTACTTTGTTAAGCCGGTAGTGATAAATACGCTGGTTAACATCATCTGATATCAGCATAGGCATTAAATGCCCGCGGCGATTTTCTTTTTTGGCAATCCAACTTTTTAATTTTATTGGGCGGCTCGTTTGTACAGCAAGGGCTTGCTCATAACGCCACACAATACGCTCCGCTTGAGTGAGCACATCATTGCGATAGCGCTTGGTGTATTCTTCAGACGAATACTTACTGATGATAACAAAGCCTGTGGCAATCATGACCAACAAGCTTGATAACCAAAAACAAATAAAAATGCGCCAAAATAAACGCTTAAAACCTAGTTTTTGATACGCAGTTGTCAATAAAGCACTCAATCTTCGCATCTTTAGTCGTCGCTTTGGCTTGGTTGTTGTTCAGTTAACATTTGATAGCCGACACCGCGAATAGACTTAATCACATCGTTGATCCCCTCTGACGAGAGCTTTTGACGAATACGGCTGATATGAACGTCCATGGCGCGATCGTATGCCTCAAGAGGGCGATTCAATACTTCTTGGGTCATGTCTTGTTTTGATATTGTTTGCCCTGCGCGCGTCATCAGTAAACTTAACGCATTAAATTCCGCACTGGTTAGCGGCAAGGGGGTGTTATTAACTAAGGCGGTGCGCGTGCCAGTATCTAGCTCGATACCGTGTAACTGAGTATGCACAATTGGCTTTGTGTTCAGACCATTGCCAAGGGAGTTTTCAGTGCGGCGAATAATCGCCTTAATGCGCGCACTGAGTTCTCTGGGGTTACAAGGCTTACCCAAATAGTCATCAGCGCCCATTTCAAGGCCAACGATTCTGTCAATGTCGTCGCCTCTACCGGTCAGCATCAGTATTGGCACTTGGCGTTTTGCGCGCACGCTGCGCAATACATCGAGACCAGACATGCCGGGCATCATTATATCAAGTACGACAGTGTCGAATTCATCGCTTTGCAGTAAGCGTTCTGTGGCAGCATCGCCGGTATGAAGAGTTTCAACCTCAAACCCTTCTGCTTGCAAAAATTCGCTGAGCAAGGCACAAAGGGTTTCATCGTCGTCTACTAATAGGATTTTGTATTTTTCAGTTTTCATAAATCAAGATTAACCGCTTTATTTTTATCTGGGGGCAACTTTACTGAACTTTACACTAGCTTAACCCTACTTATCGAACCGAATGTGCATACTGAGCACCGTTGATTAAACAAACTCTTTACCCACGTCATTTATTTTAATGACCCAAACCAAGTAGGAATATTAAGATGAAAAAATTAATTACTGGCGTTTTATTAAGTGCATGTATCGCAACAACTGCCTTTGCGGGCGGCAAACATTCTGACGGACATCGCGGCCAAGGCTTTTTGCCGATCCATAAAATGGTGCGCGTTCTCGATTTAAGTGATGAGCAAAAAGACCAACTTAAAGCGTTAAAAGCAGAAATGCGCGCAGACCGCCCTGAAAAAGGCTCGCAAACCTCATTAAAAGCACAGCTGGCTGCTCTTGATGCCTCTGATGCAAACTATGAGCAAGATTTAAATGAACTGGCTAATCTTAGTGCTGAACGTGCGAAAGAACGTGTATTAAAAATGGCTGATATGCGGGTCAAAGTGCAACAAATCTTAACCGCTGAGCAGTTAGAAAAGTTTAATGCTATGGCTGAAAAACGCGCTAAACGTCATAACAAAAAACGTCAAGATAACGCTTAAGCACAGCAGCCTAAGCTATCAACGCTAGGTATTATTTACACCTGTATTTATATCTATAGATAAGAAAGAGCATCTTGCACAAAGATGCTCTTTTTTTGGCTCTCGCTGAGAGAAAACTGATTAACGTGAAATGGTGTAATCTTCGCTGTTCGTTTTTATGGGCTTTCACGCGCTAGCGGGTATGTGAGCCTATGACTTAGTCAGATTATGATTTACTTAGTCTTCTAACACGACGAAGTTCCCCTCATCATCTTTTATAAATGCCATTCCAATGTCGCTTTCGGTAAGTGCGAGGAAACTGTCATCTTTTCGCAGCACGGCACCAAGCGACACATAAGATGAATTACTGGGGTCGAGCATATATTCGTCTGTTTCATTACCCGCTGTGATCCGCCATCCACTGTCGTCATCATACTCGGGTTGTTCTCGATATAAGAAACCCACTGGCTGATCTTGGTGAAGTATATTGTGGGTTACGAAGCAGCGCTTAATATATTTATCGGGGAGCGAAGGCACAGGATCATCTAAATCTGTGTCCATGATATGGCACTCTCTAAACTCAATGCAATCTCTGTGCTTTAGGTCGGTTATGTACATTGGCTCGTTATTAAGATATCCAGAATACAAACCGTTTTTGTGATCGTGTATTTCTACCCACATTCGCTCTGCTGACGGAGCTTCCGGGTCATCGGATGCAAACTCAAATATCAGTTTTACCTGATTACCTGGCTGAAGTTTTGACACCACTTCGTTTGATGGTTTGTAAAAGGTATACGGAAAATCAGCGGCTAATTGCTGCGCATCTTGTAATGTCCAACTTTTGCTTTGCAAAGTATCTCCTATCGTTTTTGCTATCAATTGCAGGGTTATTTTGCCTCATGGTACGTGAACGAATACGGGTTTTCACTAGCAAGCTAAGTTGCAAGCGGTTGTACTTTTGAATTATTCAAGGCGTTGTTTACCCGAAGGATTATCTGAACGAACTCGGTAAAATATGCGTATCAGGGTATGAATAATTTACCCTTAAATACCTGTGTTTAGTCGCGTTAGCGTTGCTAACTACCATTTGCAAAGTAGCGGTCACCTTGCTGTACATGGGCTATAGCGCTTTGTGCATTATGGATATAATTTGGTGTGTTTTATGCTCCTACCTGTTTGCACAACAAAAGTTTCTGCAATATCACGTTCTTCAAGGTTGGCAGCATAGGGTTTGCCATTTTTCAAAGACGATATCGCAGTGACCAAGACAGTTTAATTAGACGGAGGACGTAATGAAGAAATTTTTACTACCTATATTAGCGGGCTCAATTTCTTTGGCGCTAAGTACAGCAAGTTTCGCTGGCGATTCCGAAGATGGCAAAAAAATTGTTATGAATGACCTTAAAACTGGCGAAAGCATCGGCAGTGTCATGGTGCGTGATTATGATGATGACGGTGTCGTCTTCACCCCTGAGCTAAGTGGATTAACACCGGGGATGCATGGTTTTCATATTCATGAGAACGGTGACTGTTCTTCGGCAATGAAAGACGGCAAAAACGTATTAGGCGGTGCTGCAGGTGGCCACTTTGACCCTGAAGACACAGGTAAGCACAGTGTACCTTGGTCAGAAAAGGGCCACGAAGGCGACTTACCCACATTATTTGTTGATAATAATGGTAAGGCAAGCAAACCGATATTTGCACCAGAATTGGAACTAGATGATATCGAAGGTAGAGCACTGATGATCCATGCAGGTGGTGACAATTACTCTGATTCCCCCGAAAAGCTCGGCGGTGGTGGAAGTCGCGTAGCCTGTGGTGTTATCGGCGATTAATACCATTTTAAGCAAATTAATGCGTACTGGGTAAACCCGCTTTTAGTAAAATCCGTTTTAAAAAAGTCCGGTTTTCATACAGTCCGGTATTAGCATAGACAGAAAAGCGACGTGTTAGTCGCTTTTCTTGCGTTTGTATTCTTGAAATTCAAGCCACAATAAAAACTCTTGGTAAGCAGGGCTGTTTTCGGCTTTAGCCGATTTCCACGCTTTAAACAGGGCAAACTCATCTAGTTCTGAAGACGCGTGCGTGTTGGTTTGATTAGCAGGATTTTTCTTAGCAACCGCGCTACTGTTGCTGTGCGTATTCTCAGCGGGTTTAACAATCGTACCGCTGGTTTTTTGTTGCGGGTTAGCTTGCGTATGCTCCTTGGCTGAATTTTTCTCTTGAGCTTGGGCTTTGCTATCTGATTCTTTGTCAGAGAATATGTCGCTCAACGAGAATTCCCCTTTTTCCCCTGAAAATATCCCAGGGCCTTCTAGTTCTTCTTGGGCGAGGGCAGGGCCGCTGAAGCTCAGCAGCACAGCAAACATGGAATTAAGCACAGCTTTGCTGTGTGGTGGGCGCGGGCTCATTTCTGAACCCTGCGTTATAGCGCGATATAGTGACATTCTAAAAACCTTACCTGATGAAAACGTATAGCGTAGGCAACAATAACGCGATGGGCGTTATTGTTGCGAGACATTTTTAATGCAAATGCACGGCTGAGTTAAGTGCACAGCGATGATAAGTGCACAGCGATGATAAGTGCACAGCGATTATAAAAGCGCAGTGCCAAAAGCCTGTGAACTAGCGCAGACGCAAACTAGAACTGCACCATGCCACCAACAGCGAAAGCATTGAAGCTTCCTTCTTCGTCTGTATCGCCCTTCGTTGCCTGTGCCCAGAATCTCACCCCCGCGACGGGTACAAAGTGATACGCAACAGTGGTTCTTGTGTGATCAGGCCCATCATTACCGCTGGCATCTTCAGCGCCATAATTACCCATACTGTAACTAACTGCGTGTTTACCTTGGGTATAACCTAACTTCCAGTTTAAGAAATCGCTGTCACCACCTGCCACTCGATCGGCCACGCCATAAGTCGCACTAAAGTTAACACCTGAATCATGTAAGTACCCCGCTAAAATACCGTAGCCACTTTCCGAACCAAAGAAGCCTTCAGTGCTATTGCCGTCGATGTTAGCTTGAGGATCTTCATCGTTATCGGCATCACCAAAATCGGTAGACCATGCATTAACACGCCAACCATTAGCCTTGTATTTGACCGCTATTTCATAGCTGCTGTCTTCACCGTATTGGGCGTAAAACTTAGCACCGTCTAAAAACGTAGGTGACTCATACACAAAGCGCTCAAGGAAGATTGATTGCGTTGTGATAAATGGCGTTTGGCTTTCACCAGCAGGGCCGCGGCGGGTTGAACCGAAGCGTTGGCTCATACCTAGTGGGTCAGACCACCAAGTGCCTGACTGGTCAACGTCTGACACAATCCAAGTAATGCTCGCACCTGTGCCCATTTTCACTTTACCAAACTTGCCTTGCACCCATATTTCTTGAATACGGTTTCGCGAGTTCGTGCCATCGTGCAGGATATTGGAAACACCTTCATCTAGGCCAATTTCAACCTGTGCACCAAAGGTCAGGTCATTGTATTCAACTGAACCTTTTACCCCTATGGTCGATTCCGCAAACTCATGGCGACCAAAGTACAGATCGTCAGTCGTGTCGTCTTTAATAATGTTATATAGCACTCGGCCATAAGCGGTCACCTCAGCATGTGCTGACTGGCTTGCTGCAAGGGGAGAAAGCATGGCTAACGCAAGCATAGATTTTTTCATGTGTGTGTCCTATGTGTGTGTTATTGCAATATAAGATGTTCAGGAAATATCACGACCAGCAGCAAGACCAATACTTGCATCAAAATAAACGGCACTACGCCTTTATAAATAGTCGTGGTTTTAAGAGATTTAGGGGCCACGCCTTTGAGGTAAAACAAGCTAAAACCAAAGGGAGGGGTTAAAAACGATGTTTGTAGATTCATTGAAATTAAGATGGCGAACCAAATTAAATCAATATCTAGCACCATGGCGACCGGGGTCAGAATAGGCACTATCAAAAAGGAAATTTCAATAAAGTCGATGAAGAAACCAAGCAATAAAATGGTCACCATGGCCAGCACGATGAAGGTCCACTTATCCCCGGGTAAATCTAGAAAGAAATCTTCGACTAAATATTCACTACCAGAATAACTAAACACCATTGAGAATGCTGTAGCACCAACGAGTACAGCGAAGATCATGGCAGTCACTTTGACCGTTTCGCCAGAAATTTCGTGCACCCCTTTAAAAGAAAAACGGCCATACATAGCAGACAAAACTAATGCACCCACAGCGCCGATGGCAGATGATTCAGTTGGGGTGGCAATCCCTGTGAATATCGAGCCCAGTACGGTAACAATAAGTAGTAACGGCGGAAAGATGTCTTTAATAGCTTGTACAATGATGGTTCGCTTATCTTCTGTAACGTCAATCGGAGGGCAAAACTCAGGCTTTATTTTTCCTAACACGAGGATGTAAAGGGTATAAACCACTATCAGCAATACGCCTGGAATAACGGCTGCGCGAAACAAGTCGCCTACCGGTACGCCCATCACGTCACCTAAAATTATCAAGATAATAGAAGGTGGAATGATTTGCCCTAGCGTGCCGGCCGCGCATATTACACCAGCAGCGGTCGGTTGGTGATAATTATTTTTCAGCATGACAGGTAAAGAGATAACGCCCATGGCGACCACGCTTGCGCCTACTACACCGGTTGAGGCCGCTAACAACGCACCCACGATTATGGTTGATACCGCCACGCCACCAGAGATACCGCCAAACAACTTAGCGGAAGACTCAAGTAGACGCTCCGCAAGGCCGGTTTTTTGCAACACAATGCCCATAAAGACAAACATGGGGATAGCCATCATGGTGGTGTTTTCCATGATGCTCATAATGCGATAAGGCATAAAAGCAAATAAGTCTGCACCTAGCACAATTACGCCAATTAATACCGAGACACCAGCGAACGTAAACGCCACTGAATAGCCCAAAAATAAACACAGCAAGGCAATGCCGAATAAAACTAAACCTGTCATTAGATGGCATCCTTATGATCTGTAGAAGAAGGCGTATTACCCGTGAGGCGCTGCAATTGTTCGAGCACTACATACAAGACACATACAATAAGAAATACCGATGAAACAGGAATAACACCGCGAATAATAAAGCGATGGGGCAACCCGCCGGGATCAGCACTGCCTTCGCCCATTTCATAGGCTTCAAGGGTGTAATCCCAGCTGTAGTAAAGGATCAATAAGGTCACAGGCAATACAAAAAATAACGCCCCAAACAGGTTGATGTAGGCTTTAACTCGAGGGCTAAAGTTGTCGTAGAACACATCGACGCGCACATGGCCGTCGGTTTTAAGGGTATAACCGATGCCGAACATAAACATGGCTGCGAACAAGTGCCATTCGAGCTCTTGCATACCAATGCTGACTTCATTGAAAAAGTAACGCATGATCACGTCGTAAAACACGTTCAAAATCATTAACATCATCAGCACGCTGCATAGATGGCCAACACCATCGATAAACTTGCCTAGTAACTTAACGACTGAATTCATAATAAATCTCTGACACAGTGGTATCTGCGCTGTCTTCCAAATAACTTATGGAACAGCCAAACAACCAAAGATTAAAAAATGGGATAGGAAGTAAGCTTAGGCAGTCACGATTGCGCCACTGCCCAAGCTAACTAATTACTCGTTTGACTCAAAGCTTTCTAAGTAGGCTTGGTCAGCGAACTTGGTCCAGGCGCGAACTTGTTCTTGGTAGCGCTTGATAGATTTTAAGATTTTGTCTGTTTCTTCATCTTTCGCTGCAAATTCTGCAAGTAGCTCGTCGTTTGCTTCACGTATGGCATTCATGACAGGCTGGGGAAAGGTACGAATTTTCACATCTGGGTATTCAGCTTGTAGCGCCTTAAGATTCACACCATTTTCGTGTGTAGACTGTGAATACATATCGTAAGCGGCGGTTTTCATCGCGATAGTGAGTATTTTTTGTAGATCAGCAGGCAATGAGTCATAAGCTTTTTGATTAACCATAAACTGCAACTCAGTGGCGGGCTCCTGCCAGCCTGTGTAGTAGTAAGGTGCTATTTTGTGAAAACCCATGCGTAAATCTAGCGATGGGCCAACCCATTCCAAAGCATCAATAGTGTTACGCTCTAGGGCGGTGTATAACTCAGCAGAAGGGATATTGGTTGGGCTGGCTCCTAGTTTTGCTAATACCTCACCGGCGAAACCAGGGATACGCATTTTAAGCCCTTTTAAATCTGCAACTGTGTTGATTTCTTTTCTGAACCATCCACCCATTTGCACGCCAGTGTTACCACCAGGGAAAGATAAAATGCCATATTTGTCGTAGGTTTCTTTCATTAACTCCATGCCGCCGCCGTAATAGAACCAAGCATATTGTTCAGGCGCGGTCATGCCAAAAGGCACAGTAGTAAAGAACATGGTGTTAAAGTCTTTGCCTTTCCAGTAGTAAGATGCAGAGTGGCCCATTTGGTACTGGCCGCTTTTAACAAAGTCAAAAATACCCAAGGCAGATTTATGCTTATTGGCTGAATCAATACGAATGGTTAAACGGCCATCTGACATTTCTTTGACCATTTTTGCCATATTCTTGCTAGCATCACCAAAAATCGGAAAGTTAGGCCCCCACGTTTCCGCGAGACGCCAGCGGTATTTTTTGCCATCAGCAGCGCCGGCATTCGCACTAAGCCCTAGGGTTAATATGATGGCACTGAGTAGTATGTGTTTTGCTTTCATTGAGGGTTCCTCTTAAGCGTTTAAAAAGTCACTTGGCTAATTGCTAACATCAAGTGAAAAACTGTTAGAGGAATGTTAAATGTTTGTGTGTATGTAACTATTCGTATGAATGCCCATTTTAACTAGGTAGATTTACCTAGGTAGAAATAGGTTAGCGCGCTAGCGTAAAGCCTGAAATAATCCCATCTTAATATTTACAATAAATTAACACGCTGATTAAGCTCGGCTTCAAGGCTACATCAATATGACTTTACCCTTACGCCTGCTGTTTATAGCAGTACTGCAAGTGGTGTTAACCTCTGTATTGACTTACTTTTTAGTCACGGATGAATACCGAGATCTATCGAGTCAGAGTGTAGACACGTTAGAAAGTTTTCTTATTGAGCAAAAACATCGAGAACTTCAAAACTATACCTTACTCGCCGTTTCAGCAATGTCTGACGCATATGAAAACAGTGCCATTGACGACGATGAAGCAAAAGCACAAGTAACCGAAATCATCCATGCGATGACTTACAGCGGTAATGATGGTTATTTCTTTGTATATGATGGTGAAGGCAATGGAGTCGTACACCCCAAAGAGCCATACCGCGTGGGGCAAAACTGGTGGGAGCTTGAAGGTGAAAACGGTGACAAAACCATTCAAATACTCATTGAAAATGCCAAAGCGGGTGGGGGATTTCATCGTTACCCTTGGCGTAAACCATCGGCAGATGAAATGTCAGAGAAAATGGGTTATTCAGTTTACTTAGAAAAATGGAATTGGATGATTGGCACAGGCGTATATTTAGATGATGTGAACAGCCAGTTAAATAAACTACAGCGTGAAATTGACCAACACATTAATAAAACGAAGCAAATTATTTTAGTCGTCGCGATGTCATCTATCTTTGTTATTTTCTTGCTGGGTTTGATCCTGAATTTGAGCCAAAAGAAGAAGACCGATCAAAAAATCAGTGAGTTAGGGCTAAAAATCATCAATATGCAAGAAGAAGAGCGCCGCCATATTTCCCGAGAATTACACGATGGCATAGTGCAGGTTTTGGTCTCGATTAAGTACTCGTTAGAAGCGACTGGCTTGTGGCTTAAAAAGGCCAAGGTAGACAAACCGCAACCGCTGGAACATGCACAGAGTAATTTGCAAGATGCGATCAGTGAAATACGCCGTATCTCTCATCATCTGCATCCAAGAATATTAGATGAATTAGGCTTATCAGCAGCGATGGACGCACTGGCCACTGAGTTTAGTGAACAAACGGGTATCACGGTGAATGTAACAAAACCGGCGGTGCGAAAATTGGTGCAAAACAGCATTAGTACGACCCTGTATCGGGTGGTGCAAGAATCGCTGATCAATGTGCAAAAGCACGCACGCGCCACTGAAGTAAATATAGAAATGACCATAAAAGATAAATGGTTAACCTTAACTATCAAGGATAATGGCCAAGGGTTTGACGCCGACAACAACAGTAAAGGCGATGATTATGGTATTGGTTTACGTAACTTAGCGGAGCGAGTGGAATACCATTTAGGCGAGTTTAGTGTGCACTCGTCACAAGCAGGGACACAGGTAACAGCACGCATCCCGAAAACGAGCTACGCTAACACATTACCCGTCAAAGAAGGTCCAGCAGAATGAGCCAAACACAAACCGAGCAACCCACGCGCCTTTTATTGGTCGACGATCACCCTATGGTACAAGGCGGGCTCAGCGCGTGTTTATCATTTTATGACGACATAGAAATAGTCGGCATGACCCACGACGGCAAAGACGCCCTAGAAAAAGCCTTAGCGCTAAAGCCCGATGTTATTTTGATGGATATCAGCATGCCTTCAATGAATGGCATTGATGCCACCGAGATCATTACAGATAGCCTACAAGATACCAAGGTACTGATCTTCAGCATGCACGACAGCCCAGAGTTTGTGACCAGTTCGATACAAGCGGGTGCATCTGGCTATATTCTTAAAGACACCACGTCAGAAGAGGTGTATTACGCTGTTAAAGCGGTAGCGAAAGGGCAAACCCATTTTAGTAGCTCAATAGCCAAAATGCTGATTGATAAACCTGCACGAGATACCAGCCAAAAGCTGACTACGCGAGAGCAATTGATTCTAACTCATGTGGCGCAAGGGAAATCGAGTAAAGAAATCGCCCGCATTTTAAATATCAGTTTTCGCACGGTAGAAGCGCACAGACGCAACATGAAAAGTAAGCTTAATATAGAGTCTTTAGCCGAACTGATTTGTTACGCAGTTGACCACGGCTTAGTGGAAAAATAAGCCATTTACACTAGCTGTGCCTCGGCCTTACATTTTGATAGATAAGATCTGACAAAATATGCTGCGCAAATCAGTGTCATATGCCAACTTTGGCATAGGCATTTTGTGCATCAAAAGTTCCTATTTAAACCAATGATAAATTCCCTGACTCGCTAAAACTCTGGTATTTAATGGGCTGTACAAGAGGGCAGGTAAAAAAGGGCAGGTATAAAAGAGCAGGTATAAAAAGCAGGCATAGTGAAATGCAGTGAATAATGCCGATATTGCTTGCTGGTATGCTCATTCCTGTTATGTCATTTTGTTTAGTCTCGCTTAGTTTTCCTCAAAAGCATTAAGTGCTTAATTTAACTGTGGAAAATATTTTTCACATAGCATTTAATAGGCAACGGTAAAATCGCGTTATGGTTAAAGCGACCCCGTCAGCTCTTTTTTGCGCTTGCTGTTCTGGGCTTAATAAAGCGCGTGATGGTATGAAGTAAAACCATAAGGTAGGTGCTGAAAATGACCGGAATAAACATCAAATCGGGAAGTGACCTATGCGGCATTCTCGAGAATAAGAGTTATGTTTACTAGGAAATTTAGTGTCGATTTACATTAAAGACGAACAATCAAATAAGAAACTTGCCCATCTTGCTAAAGAACAATGGGATCCTCCTGTTCTAATCAACGAACTCGAAAATTGGTTGTTTGAAAATCCGCTTAATTTAACTCCATCAAAATACATAGCTGATGTGGGCTTTAGCATTAGGGAAAACGCTTGCGGTGGTGGCGCTATTCTATCGCCAGAAGCTATGGCAATAATGGGCAAGCTAGGAATTAAATTGTACTTATCTGAGTATGGTGAGTAACGTAAACATAACAAAAACATCAACTGGAAAATCACTCGCTGAAAAGCGCTCGCATTTTCCAGTTATATTAGGCGTTAGCTCTCAAAACAAGAATGAGAATTATGGAAGAACCAAAAGTATTTGTTTCATATAGTTGGACAGATCAAGCGCACCAAGAATTAGTAAAGCATTGGGCTGACAGGCTTGTTGCCGATGGTGTCGATGTCATTTTAGATATTTATGATTTAAAAGAAGGCGATGACAAGTACGCATTTATGGAGAGTATGGTAACTGATCCAGAAGTCACTCATGTATTGGTCATATGTGATCGGGCATATGCCGAAAAAGCGAACGCTCGGAAAGCAGGTGTCGGTACAGAATCACAGATCATCTCAGGTGAAGTTTATGAAAAAGTAAAGCAATCTAAGTTTATACCTATTGTATGTGAGTTTGGTGAGGATGGAGAGCCAATATTACCCACGTTTATGAAATCAAGAATGTGGATAAACTTTTCTAGCTCAGAAGCTGAAAACGAAAACTGGGAACAGCTAGTTCGCCTCCTTTATGGAAAACCTCAGCATGTGAAACCTAAAAAGGGGAAAGCCCCTACTTTCATAACGAGTGATACACCATTACCAACAAGTGAAGCATTTGCTAAGTTCAACTCGCTGAAGCAGGCAGTACTTCAAGACAAAAAAGGATTAAAACACTACCGACGAGATTTTATCGATTCATGTATTTCATACGCTGACGATCTACGAGTGCGAGAGCGCCCAGAAGTTGAATCTATGGGTGAAAAGGTCTTAGAAGACTGCGGTAAACTCAAAGCCGTAAGAGACCACCTTTGTGATTGGGTTCTGTTAGAAAGTGAGGTTGGCGACGATGAAGCTTTTTCTGAAGTTTTAGTAGATGTTCTTGAACAGCTCAGAGAACTGAAATCTAGACCAGCAGAAATAAACAGCTGGAATGACTCTTGGTTCGAGGCCCACTCTGTTTTTGTATATGAAACATTTCTCTATATAGTTGCGGCCTTACTGAAGTCAGGTGCATATAGCACCCTTCATGAGATTTTTGCTTCCCATTATCTAATGCCATCCTCAGACAATCATGGGCGGTCAAATTTCGAAAAATTTGATTGTTTTTACGGATATTCAGAGACCCTTCAAGCGGTTCTAGCGCCAGAGGGCAGAAAGCTGAATGCCCCAGCTGCTGAACTATTAAAGCGGCAGGCCGATCGCGAGGACCTGCCATTTGGAGATATAATGCAAGCTGAGTTATTAACACTATTAATGTCTTTCATTACCCCAGATACACGATGGTATCCACAAACGCTCCATTATGCATCTCATGGCAATGGTTACCCTTTTTTCGTCAGGGCAGCACAACATAAGTACTTTAATAAGCTATCCATAATTACCGGAATTACATCGGCAGATGAATTGAGGGAAAAAGTAAAGGAAGGGCACGAGCGTGCAGGAACTGATCGATGGTATAACTTCCACTTTGAAAGAAACTTTTGGTCCTCGATGAATATGGATGAACTCGACAAACTAAAATGAGCTAACAAAGCATTGCACCGGACAAGCCGGTGAATGCGGCGTTAGGTTTCAAGGAGGAGTAAGTTGGAAATAATAATATTCATTGTCATTGCTGTTGTACTTTATTCAATATTCAAAGCGTTAGTTCTAAAAAGGATGTTTTCGATATGGAAATTCACTGGACTCAGTATTTAACCGCACTGCTCACTCCTGTTATAGCTCTACTTGGCTCATTAATAACATTCATGCAGTGGAAACTTGCTAGAAATAAATTGAAGCTCGATCTTTTTGACAAAAGGTATGTTGTTTATAAGGCATGCACACAGTTTATATCTGCAATCTCAACCACCGGAGCATCTAGCAATGAAGAACAAGCAAATTTTCTTCGCGATACATCAGATGCAAAATGGCTTTTCAATTTAGAAATAGCAAAGTACATAAATGAAATTTTATGGGAAACCGCTATGGAAGTAGAGTCTTTGAGTGCAGACATTCCCTCTACCAATGCACAGAATAAAAGTAACATGATACGCGAGAGAGCAAACAAAAAAATTTTTTTGAACAAACAATATGTGCGCTTAAATGAACTTTTTGAGCCCTTCATGTACATCAAGCATTAGAGCTAATAAACGCATAAACTCGCTCACTGCGTCGCTGGGATAGAAAACATGTAGGCTCCCCGCGCTTCGCTCCAATTTTAGCCTACGTGATATTGTCCGACATGCGGACGTTTTAAAGCTAAGGAAGGTTTTGCATATGTGTAAACTATTTACATCAATATTAGTTGTATTCGTTTTATTTCAATGTACGAGTGTTGTTCAAGCCTCGACTTTGCAAAATGCATACGAAAATCATCAAAGTAATGTTCAGGTCAAAGGCAGTGGCACCGTTATTCGCATTCTTAAAGACGATAACAAAGGTTCACGGCATCAAAAATTCATATTAAAGCTTTCATCTGGTCAAACAATTTTGATCGCGCACAATATTGATCTTGCCCCGAGAATTAATTCAATTTCATATGGTGACACGATTCAATTTTACGGCGAATACGAATGGAATAATAAAGGGGGTGTAGTTCATTGGACTCATAGAGATCCAAATGGTCATCATGTTGGCGGTTGGTTAAAGCATAATGGTCATACGTACCAATAGTTTTATAAATTTCTACTTGGGCATAACCCAACAACGTTGGTATTTTCCTCTCGGCACGGGCGTATGTGGAACAAAGGCAATAGAGATTCGCGGGTACTCGACTGGGCAGATATCGGCGCCTAACAAAAGCCCATACTTAAACAAGCTAGATTAGCGTTTTTCGAAAGACCGATATTGGCACAAACAAAGCACAATACTTATTCTTTTAAACATCTTGCTTCATAGTCATTAGGTAGGAATAAACGCTAACCAACAACCCAGCCCGACTAATAAACTTCCTGCTATACGGTTCATCCAGCGAATGTTATTGCCGCGATTTAAAAAGAGTCGCAAGCTTTTGCCCCCAGTGGCATAGATCAACATACACAGGAACTCGCTGAGCATAATTAAGCCAACAAGCACCGTCAGTTGACCAGACAGCGATTTGGTTACGCTGATAAAAGGTGGCAGTAGGCTAATCATAAAGGCCCAACCTTTTGGGTTGGCAATAGCAGTAATAAAGCCCTGTGATGCGAGCTTGCCTCGGGATGTAGCACTGATATTTTCGCCTGTTGTAACCTGTTCATGGGCAAAAAACATTTTTATGCCTAAATACGCTAAATAGGTACCACCGACCCACTTAAATACTTGGAATACGCTAGGGTAGTTGAGCATAATGCTGGCAACACCTACCACGGCCGCAATGGCAACCAGCGCCACGCCGATGACTTCACCGGCCATCATCCACAGGGTTCGACGCACACCCACGCTCATACCCAGCGTCATGGCCAATGTCATGCACATACCTGGGGTGATAGAAACAAAGAAAAAGGTCGGAATAAATACCGCTAAAATGGCGAAATCAGGCATAAAACTGCATCCATGTAACTCATGTCATAAGGCTCTAAGCAAGTCTACTTATATTCTTGGGCGGTGCTAAGTAAAATAGTGCCCAAGAGAAAAATTATGTCACGCAGTGTATAGAGTACAGCATAAGGCACAAGGTTTGAGTTAACCTTGTGCCTTATGCGCCCATTGAGCTTACATAACTTGCAGAGCAGAGCAGAGCAGAGCAGAGCAGAGCAGGGCCGTTGCCTTAAAAGCGATTGCCCGAATGTACTTGAGCTAATCGAATAAGCTTATGGCTATTTAGCCACCTGCTCAGGACTATTTTACTAGCTGCTCAGGGCTGCTCTCTTGATCTAATGTCTCGGTTAACAGCTCTGGGTTGATGTTGTCTTTTGCTAAGCGAACGGTTAACAACTTGCGCAGCGCTGAGACGATAAAGAAGGTCGTTTCCATTGGCGAGCGATGATAAAAGCTATCCCATGCTTGGCCTTTAAACTCGGTGTAATTATCCATACGTTCAGGATGCAGCTCACTATAAGCAAGATGCACAGCGTGGCCAATTGTGACGTCTATGGTCAGTGCTTCATCGATTTGCAAACTGGGGTTTTGCTCGAAAAAACTACCCAAAGCGCTTAAGGTTTCAACTGTAAGCTGACGGTATTCTGGTGCTTGAATATTATTCAGCATTTGTTCAATGAGTAATGCAAACGCGGCCTCACCCTGCGTCATATCACTGAGCACCATGTCACTGGCAACGCGGTTGCGTTTATCCATCTTGTTACCGATCACCAAGCCTGTTGTATGCTTGAATATACTCCACACTTGCGGAATAAAGCCGGCTGGACGTCTGTCAATTACACCTTGGTGTTGACGCCATACGTACCATCCTTCAGTGGGTTCAGATAATTCTTCTAATCCTAAATCTTGGTCCCAATCTAACTTACCTGAGTGACACTCAGCGTGCAGCTCTTCGAGTTTGATGGGTAAATCCGTTAGGTTTTGGTATTCCTCAAGCACGGCTTCAATTTGATCTTGAATTTCCGAGGGCGCTAAATTCATGATGTGCTCGTACGCCTCATCAGGGGTTTTGTTGTGCTCGCGGGATATTTGGCTGGTTAACAACACAATAAGGTAACTGACTCTTACGGTAAGTAACTCACTGAACAGCTTAGGCCGTGATTTAACAAGCATACCTAGGTTGAGTAATACCTCTTGTGTCAGCACCTGATCACGCACATCTTCCCGGCAGAACTGTTTAATTTTGGTTAGTAGTTCATCATCTTGCAGTGGCTTAGAGATGAGTGATTCATCGCTGTACGCTCGGCCAACTTGTATGAACTTCTGTGCGACTAATAACGCACTGACTGACAAGCCTAAATCGCCATCGACTTTTCCGAGCAAACCAGATGCGTGACGAAGCACTGACCATAAGCGCAATCGCCCTGCTTGCAGGTAAACCTCTTCAATCAATGACCCAACAGTGTGTTGCTGTCCCTGATAGGTTATTTGAGTATCTAAGCTTTGCAATTTACTTAGGGCATCTAACAACGCGATTTGCTGATAGAGGTTGTCTGACTGCTCTAAGCGGGCGTGCAGGGCGTCAACGTCACTTAGCACACCTATTTCCCGCTCTTGATCGGATGACAAGGCCACATGGTGCCCCGCAAGTGACAAGGCACAAGAGTGCGAAAATAAATCACTTAGGGGCTCTTTGGGTAAAACTAAATCATTGAGTTGCTCGACTCGCTCCACGGCAGAGGTGGGTGCTAATTGCGCCATCGTGCCATGTTTAACCGGTATACCATCAACTTCACCTGTGGCAATTTGCGCCATTAGCTCGAAAAACGAACTGCGATCACCACCCAACAAATTATGGGTGAGTAACACGGTCATTGTAGGGCGACCCACTTCGGTCCAATTACGGTGCAGGTAACTCAACTCGCTGGTAAAGCGGCGCACGAGAAAATCGATGTCGTAACTTAAAAAGTATTCATGTTGCATAAATGACGGGGTTAAACAGACCGCACGTTGTTTATTAAACATGTAAAAACGGCTGGTCGTCAGGCTTTTTAGCATACGCGGAATACGGCCCGTCAGGCCTAAACTATCACAACGGCCTACTTGGCCATGCACAGCAGCAATGTCTTCTGGGCGATACACTTTCACTGGCGCAATATCGCTTAAGGTTTCTGTTGCCACCCCATGTGTGGCAAGTTCTTGTTGCAGCATTTCATCTTCAGATAAGAAAATTAATTGCACCACAGGTTTCTTTTTCGGCTTAGCATGGCGGCGGCCTAATGGGTCTAAATCACCGGGGCGCAGCAAGCCATCTTCTAACATAGAGCCCAACAGAAATAGACTTTGTGCCCATACCAAAGGTACGTTTTCATTGGGTAAACGATTTTGTGATTGCGGCTCTGCTCGCTCTGCATCAATCGACTCTTGGGGAACATAGTACAGTTCAGGCAATAGTTTAAAGCCATTTTGTTCTACCAGTACTTTATCTAAACGAGCGCGGTAATGAACAATATTCGGTTTATTGTCAGTGAAAATGGCATCTAAGTATAAGTAGGCATAAAACAGAGGCCATTCAGATTCAATGTGTTCAAATTGCTTTAGTTCTTTGTCTTCGTAGTGCAACCGACCTTCATCTTCAAGCACTGTTTGATGACCATCGCGTAAAAAGCGTTTCAAGCCGAAACGACCTTCTAGCTTATTTACGATGTCGTTTCTTACTTTGTCCGTCAGGGTTTTGTCTTGCACCGCAAAGGCAGGAAAGCCAATAACGCTAAGCAATGCTGCATCGATTTCTTTGGTGTTAGACTCTCTGGGTAACATGGCACTTAAGGTTATGTTGGACTGCGCGATGTTGTCAGGAATAACGTGAATAACCGAGCTAAGGGAGCCTTTTGCACCGTATAAGTTAAAACCAGATAGGGCTTCTAGGGCCGCTTTCGCCATGCCCAAAGAGCTAGCGTTTAGTTCCACGCTACCGCTGTTACTTTTTGCTCCGCGCTCCCAAATGCCGAAATCTGGCGTGCGATAAGCGCGTTCAATGTAGTACACCAGATTTTGGATAAAACAGACTTCTTCGTCAGACCAAATCACATCTAACCCAGAGGCAATCATTTGTGTCAGGGTTAATAAAAAGACCGAGGTCGCATCAATTTGTAAATGCCCCCATTCGGCATCACCCACGACGCTGTCACCAGTGGCGGTATCATACTTGGCGTGCAGGGAATCAATTGGATGGCGTGATGTTTTGAAGGCTTCGACTTTGCTTGATTGCGCCATCATGGAGCGAAGCAGGGCACGCATGAGTTTTACGGTACGCTGCTGCAATTCATATTCACGACCATTGTCGCTGTCTACATTACGATAGGCTAGGGCTAAGCCCCACACGGCTAGAATGCTGTATACGTTATCTCTTACCCATGCATCTTGATAATTTCCATGTATGGTAATGGCGGTGCTGGCCGGCAATAGGCCGCTGACCGGGTGTTGTTTATCAAGTATGACCGATTTAACTTGTTGATAATAAGCGTCTAGTTTGGTGTTTAGTTCTAAATTGTGCATACAAGATCCTAATTAATTCATAGGAAGCGAATCGATCTGCTTCCGTCTATGCGCAGCGTATCTAATTTGTGATACACAAATATGATACCCACGCTGAAAATGAGTAATGCCAAGTTGTGAATGCTTATATCATCTAACTTGGCTGGCTAATAGTGAACAATAGGTTAAAGGCCATTTCTGTGTTTCTTCGTTATGGCCATTAGCGATGCAATTTAACGATGCAATATGGCAAAAATACCAGCAAAGATTGCGCCACGGTGCGCTTAACTTATCAAGCAGTACTGCTAAAGGCCGTGTTTACGCGGGCAAAGCGCAATACACCTAAGGGCGCAAAGCGCGTTATACCTACGAGCGCAAAGCGTGATGGGCCTTCATGACCTTCAACCATGTTTGTTTACTTAACAACAGTCTATTGTTTTAAGGATGTAACATAGCGCATATAACGCCTAACTTAAACGTTTAAGTTTTTATGGTGTTTTTTATTTCTCTTTCACTGTTGTTCGAGAGTGAACGCTCGATAATGGTGCAAAGCAGTGCTTGAAAATGGCAAGATTTACATTTGTCGTTACAATTAGATGCAAATAAGAATTATTACTATTATGGTGTTTGTGAGATACTAAGTTTCGAAACTTGGAGGAACTTAACGAAATGCGTAATGTGATTAAAGAGTGCGTGACCTTCGTTCACCACTGGAATGAAACACTGTTTAGTTTTAAAACGACTCGACAAAAATCTTTTACCTTCGAAAGCGGTCAATTCGTGATGATTGGCCTTGAGCTTGCCGGTAAACCGCTGATGCGTGCATACAGTATCGCCAGCGCCAACTACGCCGATGAACTTGAGTTTTTCAGCATCAAAGTACCCGATGGTGCGCTTACGTCACAGTTACAAAAAATTCAGGCGGGTGATGAAGTTATGCTCACTACTCGCGCAACCGGTACCTTGGTACCTGGTTACTTACAGCCCGGTAAAAACCTGTATTTATTGAGCACAGGTACGGGCTTAGCGCCGTTTATGAGCATTATTCAAGACCCCAATATTTATGAGCAATACGACAAGATCATACTGGTTCACGGAGTGCGCTGGGCGTCAGAACTGGCTTATCAACAAGAAATCGAAGTGTCATTGCCGAACAATCCGTTCTTTGGCGATCTTGTGCAAGACAAACTACTGTATTACCCAACTGTGACTAGAGAGCCTTACCAGTACAACAGTCTAAAGACAGAGGATGGTTTGTGCACCCATGAAGGACGCATCACAGATTTACTGTTTTCGAATAAACTCACAAACGATTTGAATTTAGCGGATATCGACCCAGAAAATGACCGATTCATGCTTTGTGGTAATGACGCGATGTTAAAAGATCTGGCTGGAATATTAGACGCCAAAGGCTTTATGAAAGCCAACTCACGCTCACAAGGGCATTATGTTATCGAACAGGCATTTATCGAAAAATAACGCCATGGCTCTTTGGCAATAGCAGAGCGGTCTAATGAGCGCGATGATAATAAGGTGGTGAGCACTAGGCTCACCGCACTGCTAATATCAATGTTAACTACAGGCTCTTTACTGCCAGTTTATTATCTTACATTTCCTTTCTTTTTCTGTCCTGCTAACGCTTTTATTTATGAAGCTACTTTTGTCCATCAAGCAAGTTAACGCACTCGTCCGCAAACGCTAACGTATGCTCCCTGCTTTGGCTGTTACTCACTATGACTGAACCTTTAGTTTTATTTATGGGCGAATGGCGTATTTCGTTCTTATATTGAAGGGTTTTGCCTTAGTTGTTATTTACTTTGCCGAAATATATTCTCAATACCCAATTAAAAACCCCTTAAATTTAGTTCAGTCAAAATACATGGCAGACGTGGGTTTTAGCATTAGGGGCAAATGCTTGTGGGGAGGTGCTATTCTCTCATCAGAAGCTATGGCTATCATGGGCAAGTTGGGTATCAAATTGTACTTCTCAGAGTATGGTGAATAAAGTAAACATAACTAACGACTCTACTGGAAAGCGTCTCGCTTAGTTTCAGCCATTAGAGCGCGTATTTTCCAGTGACATAAAACGTTAGACTTCTAGGAGAGATAAAGGTGATTTCACATCTGACGCTAGGGACCAATAACCTGCAAAAAGCTCAACAATTCTTCGAAATAATATTAAAACCCTTGGGGGCAAAACCGGTCGCCAAGACCAGCGAAGTTGTTTTCTTTGCCTTTTCGAATTCGGATACAAAGCTCGCATTAACAAAGCCATTTGACGGAGATTTAGCGACTGCAGGTAATGGCACTATGCTAGCGTTAAAGGCGTCTAGCCAAAACATTGTAAAAAGCGTGTACAAACTGGCAATTGACTTAAAAGCAGAACCCGAAGGCGAACCGGGCCCAAGAAACAACGGAGCCTATTTTGCTGCATATTTTCGTGATTTAGATGGCAATAAAATCGCGGTATTCCATCGAAGTGACGACGCAAATGCCTAATACCAATCCGCATTAATAAGTGCCCCCTCAGAATGCGTCCAGCGGTTTTTGATTAAGGCGTCGCTATGAAGTAATGGTTGTTCCCTTTCGAATAGTGAGAACGCAGAGCAAAAGCCGCTGGGGCATTCCTTGCAGGCGAGTTTTAAAAGGGCTTACACTGCGTTGCATGACTTCGAAAGAGAACAACTATTCATTCAGTCATGCGCCTTGTTTAAGCCCTTTTAAACTCTCGCTGAGTGATCACTTATTAAAGTGGAATGGTATAACAAACGCATACTAGGTTAAAAATAGCATGGCGTGCTGCGTGTATTTTGCCATTGTATTTCAGCTCGCTATGAAGGCGTCATGCTTTAAATACCTGTGCCGTTTAACACTGAAACATAAGAAGGTTATCGTGAAAATACTATTAACATCGCTTTCATTGGGGGCTGCTCTAACTTTATGGGCGGCTGATGCCAACGCCGCTGAAGTAATCGCTATAGAGCAAACTGACCAGGCGCCATTATTCGACGGTCGTTGTGGCAACGAGGAGTGGAAACTAGCAACCAAGATTGAACTTCCAGCGCAAGTAGCCGTTTATCTCATGCACGATAGAAATTCCCTATTTGTTTGCGCCAAAGGCAAAGCAGAAGACTATACGGTCATCGATCTCTATATCGAAGACGCCGAAACGGGGCATTTTCACAACCTTCATGCATCAGCTCAGTTAGGGCAGCGATTGCGCACAGACAAAGAGTGGAGTGAAACCAAATTCTGGGAACTGGAAGACTGGAGCGGATTCTGGGTGCCTTATGCAGGTAATGAGGAAACCGAAGAGGGAGTCCGAACTAAGTTTCTAGAGGGATCACATCGGGAAATTCAGGTTTTGCGCAAGAAATTCGTAGGTAACAGCTGGAAAATGATGATTGAGGTCAGCGGCGTTCATCACGAAGGAAAGTATGGCGCCCAATTCATTTACCCTGACAATGCAGTTGATATCGATGAGTCGACCTGGGGGACATTTTCATTTTCGAATTCTAAATCCGTTAGAGACTGAACCTCAAGCCATACAATTTACTTCAGGCGGATGGATGCTACTCAGTCACCGCTCACTTCAACCGTTATACCTAAAAAGGACAGCAGGTTAATATGCAAATCTGGAAAGCGAATAATAACCATATAGAAGAAGCATCAAAAATTTTTGACCTTTATCGTCAGTTTTATGGGCAAGAATCTGATATTGATGCTGCATCTGATTTCCTGTCTGAACGCTTTTTAAAGAACGACTCTGAGTTCTTCATAGCAGTTGATTCAGACGGTTTACCTTTAGGCTTCATTCAGCTATACCCCTCATTCTCATCTGTCGCCATGAATGCAATGTGGTACTTAAATGACTTGTTCGTGTTACCCAACGCGCGAGGGAAGGGGATAGCGAGTGGTCTACTAAAATATGTAGAAGATTTCGCCAGAAACAACGCTAGCTTTTCGCTTAAGCTAGCGACGGCTGTTAATAATGAGGCAGCGAAAGCACTATACGAAAAAAATGGCTATTATAAAGTGACTGCATTTGACCATTATGTACTTCGAACAGACACGGTGACACAATCAAATTGAGCGGTTCAAGGCCTCGTTAAGCCACTAATGCGAGGCTAGCGCAAACTAACGACTGTCTATTACTGCACGGCATTGTCACACACTTACACGCGGGTTCAGTCGTATCGCTGCTATTGATGTCAATTTGTTATTGCTTTTGTTTGCTGCTTTAGCGGTCATTCCATGAAGGGGTTAAAAATGAAAAAAGTAGATTATGCTTCTGGGCTTTGCGCCTTATTTTTAGCACTGATTTATATCGCTGCATTTTTATATTTTGGCGCTTTTTGGGCCTATCCTCACTCTGCTGAGGTATCTGAACAGCTGGAGTATCTTTCGCGTAATCACCTTTCAATAAGCATTGTTTACTTTTCCATCTATATCTTATTTGGTGTTGTATTGTCGGTCTTGGTTTTAGGGCTTTCAGAGAAACACGCCACATTCAGAACACTTTATCTAAGTAAGCTCGCTACTTTATTTGGCGCGTTATGGGTCGGCCTTGTTATCGCGAGCGGCATGATATTTATTATAGGCTTGGGCTCGGTTGTTGAGCTGGCAGCTATAAATAGTGAACGCGCATCAGAGGTTTGGTATATCGTATCCTTGCTTACAGAAAGCTTAGGAGGCGGCAATGAATTAGTGGGTGGTGTGTGGGTGCTATTAATCAGTCTATGTAACTTGTTTAGCAACATATTTTCTAGATGGCTCAATTACCTTGGTCTATTCGTTGGTGTTGCTGGTATAGCAACTGTCTATCCAGCTGGCATTTTCACTGAGATTTTTGGTGTTTCGCAAATAGTTTGGTTTATTTGGTTAGGTTTAAGTTTCATTGGGCACGCGAACGTGAACACGAACGCTAACACGTAAAATCAGGCGGTCACCTAAACGGGCGGATGTTTATCCCTTAGCAAAATATACTAAAGACTAGACGTTATTGGAAAGTTGAAACGTACAGCTGTGTAGAGCAGATAACGGTGTGGCTGTGCATGACCATGACCATGACCATGATAAAAGCACACCCGCTAAAAGTATTGGTCCTTAGCGGGTTTTCGACTTTAACGGGTTTAAGACTTTAGCGGGTATCGCTACGTACACGTTTTATTCGCCGTTTTGCACCGGCATTTTTCCAGAGTCACGATTTTCCCAACCATGGCCATTAAATGGGTCAACACCTAGCTGCTGCATAATATAAGGAAAATCAACGTTTACCCAGTTATCTACAATTTTACCGTCTACCACTTTCCAAAAATCCATGTAGCGGATCTCGACCCGCTTTCCTGTCGGCTCAATGCCCATGAATGTGCCAGAATGCACGGCTTCTTGGCGGCCAAATGCAGCACACCATTCTCCTTGGGTAACACGGGCTTCATCAATACATACTTTGTCAGAAAATGCGGCTTGAAAAGGGCGCTGCCAATTGTCTTGAAACTCTTTCAAACCTTGCTTAAATCCACATCCGGCGTTCCCCATCCAGCGAAAATTTTCACTGAAAAAGCGGCCCATGTTGTCAATATCATGGTCGTTTAACCCATCCACCATTGAATCAATGGTATCTATGGTGTCTTGCGTTTTTGATAAGTCGTTGTCTTTTGTAAGAATGCCTTGTTCTGGACGTGAACCTTTCATTTCATATCTCCCGAAAAGTGATAAGTGTATTAAGTTGTCCACCTAGCTCAAATACCGCTACAGCGGTGTGTTGAGCAAGGAGTTAAATGTAGGTATGCACCTAAGAAAACTGGGTAAATCACTCACGCGATTACCCAGTTTTAAAAGTTAAGTAAGCGCAGCGCGCTTAATTATTCAAATTTGTATTGTAAGCTAACACCGTATGTACGCGGGTTATTCCAGTTTGCTTGAATAGAATTGATTGGCAAACTATTCAGAACCTGCGATTGAACTACCGCACGCGTTAACACTTCTTCATCAGTTAAATTGTTGGCAAAGAAATCGATGTTTAGGTTTTCGTTTACTTCCCACGAGACGCGCGCCGTCACCATGGCGTGAGCATCAACCTTAGTTTCTGGGATGTTAATGTCGAAAGCGTAATGGTCATCAACAAAGTTTACATGTAGGTAAGGCGTAACATAGCCACCATTTGACAATGCATATTCATAACGTGCGCTCAAACCAAGGGTATAGTCAGGCGACATGGCAGGGGAGTAACCTGCAAAGCTAAACTGACTATTCGGGTCATTGATATCTTGACGACCATCAATATTTCCCAAGCCCAATAATGGTTGAAGCTGTGAATTGCCTACCGCGAAATCATCGGCAAACTCGGCGTCAAGTAACGATAGCGTGGCATTAAGCGTAAGCTCGCTAAGCGGGCGCCACTCTAAATCAGCTTCTAGGCCATAGGTGTCAACCTGTCCACCGTTTTCATAATACTCAAACGTTGTACTTACCCCTGTCGCTACACACTGACCAACCGTTAGGTCAGAAGTCGTGTCGTTACAAGACACGGCAAAAAGCTGTGCTTTTACATCATCATATTGGTTAGCAAATGCCGACACGTTAAAGCGCACTGTGTTGTCAAACAAAAAGCTCTTTAAACCGACTTCATAAGAGATAACTTCTTCGTTGTCATACAAGGCGTTAGCTCCGCGATTGACTACGCGTGCGTCGTTCGCTCCACCTGTGCGATAACCAGTGGCTGCGCTGGCGTAAACCATCACGTCTTTTGCAACATCAAGCTCGTAAGCTAATTTCCACAATACTGCAGAATCGTCCCAATCCGGAATTGAATCGCCAGTAAAGGTTTTTTCGTCTTCATTGTAACGAAGCCCAACTAACAGGCGGTTGCTATCGTTAATTTGATAACGCGCTTGTCCAAATATGGCTATCGAATCTACTTCATGTGGATCGTGGTTTGGGTTGCCCCACGATGGAACCGTAATTGAATCAGGTTCACCATTGCCGGTTGTGTCTTCAGGCCACAACCATTCCCAATCCGCTTCTTGAGAGAACAAATACACGCCAGCTATCCATGAAAAGGGGCTCTCACTTTCAACTGATGACAACTGTAGCTCAGTAGAGAAGGCTTTTTGGTCATCTTGACGGCCAAAGCCACCCACAAAATCAACACCGCCGTCGCTGTAATCGTTGTCGTAAAACTGCTCGCCTGATAATTCAGAATAGTTGGTGGTCCACTTAGCGTTGACCCATTCCAGCGCCCAATCAAGGGTCAGGGTTGCCGACCATGCTTCTTGATTATCAAAAGACACGGCGTTTCTATAAACATCGTAAGGGCCCTCATCATCACGCTCTGCATCAGCAGGCTGATAAATATGCCCAGGTGTTACCGTGGCATTTGGGTTATAAATACCCGAGCCAGGCTCTGTTTCAGATATTTGGTAGCCGGCTATTTGTTGGTAGCCCCAAATTGCTTCTGAGTTAGCATCTTTTTTGCTGTAATCAACCCGCAATAGGGCAGTAAAGTCTTCTGAGAATTCGTATTTTGTGGTGTTGCGTAAGTAGAATTGATTCTTCTCACGTAAATCATCCGACGAGCCTGGAAGAAAATGGTTTTCAATCATGCCGTCGTGTCGGTCATGGCTCATTACAAAACGCGTCGCCGCTTTATCACCGAGCGGCAAGTTTAATATGGCTTCATAAGCTGAACGGTCATAGCTACCGTGAGTCAGTTTAGCTGAGCCGCTTGTATAACCAAGTTCTGGCTGCTTTGATATCACGTTAATACTGCCCGCGAATGTATTTCTTCCGTATAAGGTCCCTTGTGGCCCGCGCAATACTTCTATTCGTTCAACATCAACATACGCTCCCAATCCACCGGTTGTGGTTGGCACGTAAATACCATCTTGAAAAATACCCACGACTTGTTCTGCAATACCGGTTCCTGCTACACCAACCTCATTGGTACGTGCACCGCGCATAGCGGGGCGAACTTCACCGCCGGAACTACCGATTCTTAATCCAGGAACGACATTTTCAAGACCATTTATACTTTCAATGCCATTGCGCAGTATGTCATCTGCACTTAACGCACTTACAGAAGATGAAACTTCCTGCAAATCCTGAGACTGCCTGTTAGCTGTTACTTCAATACGCTCAACACCCGTTGAAATTGCTTCGTTGTCAGAGGTTTCTTGCTGAGCGTTTGTACAAAAACTAACACCAATTAGAAGTGCACTTTGTATGGCACGGGAGAGGTATGTTGTATGGTACGTTTGTTGATCTCGTTTCATCGTGATAGTTCCCGGAGTTGTAAAACCTTATTTGAAGTAACAGTGAATACACTGCGCTTTTCAAACCATATATAACGCTAATTAACACTAGGCCACATCGGTTTGTTTAATTCTTGTGCTATAAACATACAACTCAAATAACTTCGAAGTCAATAAAAAATGTTCAAGACTTGTTAATTCATAACTTTTAAGTTTTTGTTAATAACCATGAGGTATTCATAACCTGTTGTTTTAAGTGGATTATTAGTTTATTTTGAGTGGAAAATGAACGGGTGGAATGATCGATTCCGAAGTATAATATGGTGACTTAAAGTCACTGTGACTGGTCTTATCAGAGCGAGTGTTTGCGTATTTTATACCGTGTGCTGAGAGGCAGGGAGAGAGTTAATTAAGCAGATGTAGGGCAATATTTTTGCTTAAAGCCAGCCCGTTACAGAGGTCTTCTATGCTGGGCTGACGCTAACTGAATAAGACTACTTTTATAGGTAGTCTGATACTTTTTATGGGGGTAAACGTGAGACTAGCTGGAAGTAGTCGTGCGCGTTAAAATATCTAAACCTTGCTGTTTTAGCCAGTAAGGTACATCCATTAGCACCCAGTTTTCCAATAGCTTATCGCCTTTGCGATAGTACACATCAACTACTCGCATATCAGCTCGGATCCCCGAAGCTGGCATACCAAAAAGGCCTCCACTGGCCGTGTTTGATAAGTTCGGCCATCCAAAGAAACACGCGAAATTACCTTCACTAAAACGCGCCACATGACCATTAAAAACCTTATCTTTCAGCCCCTTACGAAATGGAAACATATGTTGCTGCTGATAACGTTCGATAGTATAGGTAGCACCTATACCCGCTGGTCCGTACCACACCATGTCTTCGCTCCAGCACTTAGCTAATAGCTCAGGAGGGCAATTGTCGTTGCCGGATTTATTCAGTGAATCGAGATCTTTCACCATCTCTTCGACGAGCTCTATGGTCTTTTTAGACTCGGCAGGATCCTGGTCTTCAAATAGCAATCCATTGTGGTCACATGGGCCTGGGTAAACAAAACTATGACCAGTCTCAACTGGTAAAGGTTGAAGCCCAACCTGCTGCATTAACCCGATTAAATCGAAGAAAATAGCGTGACTTATTATCTTATTGTTTTCGACTTCGAAAAACTCAGCATAGCGCAAGAATGTTAGTTTCCCTGTGCTTCTTATATTAAGAAACGGGGCGTCAAACAGACCAGCAAAGTGGCCCATAGACATTACCCATTTACCGTTACCGACTCCGTTTTCACCTGCCATAAAAATGTCTTCACGGCGCTTCATACGTGTAAAGCTCTGCTTTAAAGGAACCCACAATTCTTGTACTAATTGTGCTGGCGTTGTGCAGCTATCAAACGGATACCAAGCATAAACTTTAGCATTATCAGTGATATAAGACTCAATCACTTCTTTTACATCACTAGCCTGACTTTCGTCAAAGGCTGCTTGGTAGGACCTAACAATGGCTTTTTCGCTACTAAAATTCATGTCTCGCACCTTGTTTGTTTAAGAATTTGTAAATTTCGACTGAAATAATTAATGACTTCGAAGTCATTATGTATTAGGTTGAGTATTATTGTAAATAGAAAGCGCGCTTATTAAACAGACAGAGTAAAGAATATGACTGACAATTTTGGCGTTTTAAACTGGTCTATCCTAGGTGGATACATCATTGCAAACCTTCTACTAGGTTTGATCATAGGTAAAAATATAAAAAATTCCGACGATTTTTATCTCGGCCAGAAACAAACCCCGTGGTGGGCGATAGGTATTTCGGTTATCGCCACATACGTTAGTGCCATGACTTTTTTGGGGGCACCTGCATGGGCCTATTCAGAAGGTCTGTCAGTGATAGCGTTGCACCTAAATTATCCGCTGGTCATTATGGCGGTCATTATCTTTTTCTTTCCTTTCTTTTATAACGCAGGCGTGGCGTCAATCTACGACTATCAAGAACGAAGGTTCGGAAAGCGGGCCCGAGCCATGGTGTCGAGTATTTTCATACTAAGCCAAATTATGAGCTCAGCGGCCATTCTTTATGCCACGTCTCTTGTGTTGTCTTTTATAACCGGTGTGCCCGTTATGTGGTCGATTGTCATGGTAACTGCAATAGCACTTATCTATACCATGATGGGGGGTATTACCGCGGTCATTTGGACGGATGTTATTCAGTCGGTCATCTTATTTGTGGGGGCTGGTATCATCATGTACGCCCTTTTACAAAGCGGTGATACTACGCTTTCTTCATCAATGAGTGAGCTTAAATCGCAGGGCAAGCTTAACCCGCTTAATTGGGACTTTGACTTTACCGAAGAGACCACGGTCTGGAGCGGTATTATTGCCATGTCGCTCTATCACATCACCGTTTATGGTACTAACCAAATGATGGTGCAGCGTACATTGGCAGCGAAGAATATTGGCGATGCGAAAAAGTCGTACCTGCTCATGGGTTTCTGTGCGTTCTTTATTTACTTCTTTTTTATTGTGCTTGGTGTGTTGTTTTACGACTTTTATCAAGGCAAGGAGTTTGAGAACAGCAATACCATCATTCTACAATTTGCTGCTGACTACGGTTTACCCGGGCTTATGGGGGTAATTGCCGCCGCAGTAATGGCTGCATCTATGTCGAGTTTAGATTCGTCGTTTAATTCCCTATCTACTGTGGCCACAATCGATTTTTACAGAAAGTACTTTAAAAAAGATGCCTCTGAAGCTCACTACCTTAAAGCTTCACGTTTCTTCACTCTATTTTTCGCAGTACTTATCATCTTTCCGGCCATTGGTTACCACCTGTACAGTGAAGGTTCAATTTTAGAAATTCTGTCCAAAGTCGGATCGTATTTTGTTGGTGCGCAAATGGGGATGTTCTTTTTGGGCTTTTTCTCTAAGCAAACCACTGAGAACGGACTTATTGTCGGCACGATAAGCGGTTTTATCGTAGTGACATTAGTCGCGCTAAACACTGATATTGCATGGCCTTGGTACTGCATCATAGGTGCAAGCGCCAACATTGTGGTGTCTATCGTTGCCAGCCGTCTGATTGATGGCGTTCAACATGACTACAACGCCTATACCATTAAAGGGCAGCAAGCATATTTTGCGCGCGAAGGGCTTAACGAGAAAGAGCAGGGATGGTATCGCGTACCGGGTCGTATCGATCCTATCAACTACATATTGTTTGGGTTCTTCATACTCACAATTGTGTTCTTATTTTCAATTCAATTTATGTTTTAAAAAGCCAAACTCAGCGCTTTTGAGGAAGATTCTATGAGCGAAACATCCATCGCAAAAACGGTGTATTGGCAGCCTCTGCATGACATGCTGGACCCTGCACGAAGTAAAACGCAAACCTTAGCGGGTTTTGACGACGAGTTTGTCGATTTAGCAGACTACATATTGCGTATCACCCATCGTATTTGGGAGCAAAAGAACATTGGGGCTTGTTACGATTATTACGCTGACTTCTGCCCTGTGCATACGCTAGGAGGCTACGCTGACAGTGTGGATGTGGTCATACAAAATACCCTGAAAACCATTGCGGCGTTTCCAGATAGATCGCTTATCGGGGAAGATGTAATTTTCCGCGAAGAAGCTAACGAGGTGTATTATTCATCGCACCGTATTACCAGCATTATGACGAACAAAGGCCCGTCTGAATTCGGCGCTCCTACGGGTAAAACGGGCCGTGTTACCACCATCGCCGACTGTATGTGCAAAGACAATAAAATCTTTTATGAATGGTTGATGCGCGACAACAGCTTTCTTATTGCGCAGCTAGGTATTTCGCTTGATGACGCGGCGGCGTTTCAGGCTAACTTTTCGCTATCGAATACGTTTACCCAATGGATAAATGAAGAGTATAGCCGCACCGCTGCGAATGAGGCGTCTCTCGCAGATGACTTGTCTGAGCAAGATAAGCCGTGGGGAGATTTCGCCAAAGCTTGGGCTGAAAATCTTTTTAATAAACGAAAGTTTAATCAACTGTCTCATTTTTATAAACCTAATGCTGCTGTGCAATGGCCTGGAGGACGTCAAGCCACAGGCAATGCAGCTATCAGCGGCATGTTGATAAAATGGTTAGCCAGTTGCCCCGATGCCAATATGGTAGTCGACCATGTGTGTGTCACCTACTATGACCAAAACCGTGTTCATCTAGCGCTGCGCTGGGGCGTAGCGGGGCATTACAATGCCACCGACGCCAAATATGCACAGTTTAATCAGCAGCCTCATTATATTTTGGGGGCGTCTCATTTTGAAATCGAGGATGGACGCATCGCTAGAGAATGGACCGTATTTGATGAAGTTGCTGCACTGGCGAACCTTATGCGAAAACTACCAAATGAGGCGGAGGCATAAGCATGCTAAGTACAATTCAACAATTGCTAGAAAAACGAGATACCAAAACCTTAACCCATGCACTCATCCACTCAAGCCGCTGGTTATTGGGTGAAAGGTTACATTATGGCCCAGTGCAACAGCGGGGGTTAATGGCAAATTGGTTAGACATAATGAGTCGCTCGGGCAGTATTGAACAATGCGCAACCTTACAAAGTGGTGATATTGATGCTGGTCTGTTTTGCCTTACCTCTTCGTCGAGTAAAACGTATTTCGTAACTATGTGCGAACACAATGACGGCGCTATAAAGCAGCTACTTCAATGGGTCGATAGTGCCTCTTTAGCCAAACACTGCAACGCTGATGAAAATGAAGCAGGTTCGACTAACGCCACATCAGTGGACTTTTGGCCCGAGCCTGATCCACTGCAACTAAGTGAGTTTGACCCGCAACTTCATCAATACACCACCCACGCGGGCATTAGTGATGTGCTCTATGGCAGCTTAAGCGACGCTCTCAACACCAAGCTGACTGCTTGGTGGCATATATGGCAAGGCTTCGATTCAGCAGGGATCGAAAGCGTTTACACAGGCGAGAGCCATTTAAGCGTTAATAGTACAGTGGTAAATGGCGAGGGCACTACCTCGTCTTCTATTGCTTCTTGGCTGACGCAGCTTGAAGGGAAGCTGCACCGCCGCTACAGCCAGCTTGAGCAGGTAGTGGCAGATAATAATAGTGCGCTGGTAAGATGGCGCATAGACGCAGATATTAAGACAGACAATGGGCTTGTGCGGGTTCGTTTACCCATTGTCACTATGCTGACATTTGAGCAAAACAAAATTGAAAGTGAATACTGGGTAATTGACGCGCTAGCCTTTGAAAAGCGCTTTTCAACGCCACTACCGTTCTAAAACGTCGGTAACTAACGTAGAAAACGTTAGTCTTTCGCGCCTCTCAATGCAGAGGCGCTTTTTTTTGGGAAGTTAAACTGTTTTTAAAAAGCCTGAATAGTTAGATCATCCATATATATCGCCATCCAGTGTGTCATGTTAAAAAATCCTCAGATTTAGAGGCTGCTGAGAGGGATTGGCGGACATTAGCGAATTAGTAAGCAAGGCCGTTTACTTATCCAAATAAGCTGAGTCGCTCCCATATTCAGGAAAGTGACCCAATCGCTCGTTTTGTTCTTGTCATTTTATCCAGATCGCCAGTTTTCCTTTATGTAGCAATATGATAGTTAGTTTGGTATTAATAGCGGAAGTACAAAAGTGAGCGATGCGTCGGCAAAAAAACGCGCAAATCGCGCTATATTAAATTGTTAGGCATATAAATGGAGATGGTCTTTAATGGATAGTGATTGTATTCAGTCTATAGCTGCAGTGATATCCTCAATAGCTTCGGCCTTTGCAGTATATTTTGCCTATAAGACTATTATTGCAAATAGAAAGAATATATTCATAAGAGACAAACACCAACTAGCTATAACTCTAAGGGATTTACACTTAAAATTTCAGCAAGATTGGGGCAGCTTCAAATTTTCAAACTACCCAGAAGAACAAAATATAATAATGGCGTCAAAATATATTATCTCCCCTGAGCTATATAAGGACCTTATGGGGCTTATGGTAAAACTGCACCAATTTGAGAAAAGTGGAGATGTTGATTTTGATTTGAAAGATGTGGTTGCTGAAGATATTTCTACATTATTTGAAAGCGTCTCTTGTACGCAACGACTTGATGAGTAAGGCAGATGTAATGCCTAACAAGTGCATCTTGCCGGATTTGGGTAAACTGTCACCTGTTATCCAAAAACTCGCAAATCAGTCGCCACTTCACCCAAACCGCAAATGCAAAACGTTATGTGTACAGGAGTTAATCGTTAACTTATGAATGGATTGGAAAAGTTAGAGTTCCTTGACTCTATTGCATCTGAGCTACAAGGAAGAATGACGTTTAATGACATCGACGCTTACTTTCGAGGCCACGGTGTACCTACGCAGGACGATTATCCTCACAATAGTAAGCGTTCTTATTCTAAAGATATGCTTGCTAATGTAGATGAGGAGATAATTTTTACTTTAGCGGCAGAGCTTGGCATACCCACTCCTTCAACAAATAATATCACTCAAAATAAAGAAGTAACGTTTTGGAAAACTGGTCATTTCAAACTTTTCCTAAGTCATCTTGCAACATTTAAAGTTCAGACTTCACATCTTCTGTCTCTTATACACATCTGACGCTGCCGACGAGCGATCTAGTG
>OJAV01000056.1_pt1 | contig 81535 bp, 76 predicted proteins | sample 1590081 | NCBI WGS metagenome assembly OJAV01 (sample SAMN05416852, study PRJEB24817) | seawater metagenome | isolation source: Sea water | place: Canada:Atlantic | collected 2013-07
ATTTCATGTAGCGCAAGCACCATAGCAACTCGGCCAATGCCTTGATTTTGAAACTTCATAGCGACATTTTCTTCGTCTAGTTTGGCGTAGATACTCCGTGAGTGATTGGATTGTGAAGTATACTCATCAGATATAAATCGAGTGTCGGCGTAAACGAGAGCTGATCTATTTTGTAGAAAGGTTGACGTTGAATAGAATTAAACTAATACATAGTTCAGGCTATTTCGATTTTACTAATCTACTGTCATTATTCCATTCAAGCGAAGAAGAAATGAGTCTGTAATGCAATATAATGCCATTATAAGATCCAATATTTGATAAATAGTGTGAACAAGGAGGTCAAATGAGTAGTGATATTGCGATATTTGTATCTACAGGTCTTGCCACTGCCGTGGGAACGATCGCTGTTATTGTTAACTTACACATTAATCGGCGAAATCGGCGAATCAATAATACATTGCAACTTGCACGGGACTTTGACCAAGACCATACGTTTGTGAAGGCGCGTATGTATATGTGGGAAAAGTTTTTGAATTTGCCAAACAACCGCTACAACTGGGAAGATTTGGTTAACGAAATTCAGTTAGAAAGCAAAAGTAAAGAGCTATCTACGATTACTAAGGACGACCTTATAGCACTGAATCGTGTGGCAGCATTTTATAAAATGATAGCTGGTTTGGTTGCAAATAAAGAGGTAGATATTCCACTGCTACGGTCGTTATTTTGTTACAACTACAATCGGTTATGGCAACCGGTAAGAGGTAAATTTGAAGTTTATGCTGGTGAAAGTGATAAGGCGCTTTTTGTCAGCATTCCTGAATTAGAAAGCAAAATTTAAGCTCTCTATGAGAGATGTCATTTTCTTTTGTATGGGGAAAGTAGCTCGTTTTAATGCAGACTGTTATGTAGCCTTTTTCTGAATATGTAAGGGGATGTATTAGGTTCGTTTACATGAGAAAAAGACAAGGACGATGTGAAGCTTCCGCCTTTATTTGAGCATCAAGCTTAATTATAAGTTTGATGCTCATTTTGCTAGTTTCCCCAGTTTTAGGCGTCAGGCCACATGAGCGGTTAGAGCGTGTTTCGCACATGTGTAAAACTGATTTACTATTTCTTTTGACGCTCAGCAAACGTTTTAATGTTGATTTCGGCGACCTTTTCCCATGCTTCATTAGGGACGAGTACTGACATCGCGTAATGGGCTATTTTCCACTGGTCGTTGTCTTTTATCAGTACGCCGGTTCCTCTAAAGCGGCCCCATTTTTGTGACACAGTGATTTCGTCGAACCAAGCGATGTTTTGTTGTTCTGAAAAGTTGATGTGTCGCTCTACCGATTTATATGTCCAGCCGGTGCCGCCTGCAAAGCGCTCTGCTACGTATTTGTCTAAGGTTGTTGGGCGTGTCCAGCGTTCCCAATCATCAGTGCCCATAAATACGCCTGTTTGAGTGAAAGAACCAAGGTATTTGTCTAAATCGGCTTGGCTGGCAGCTTGGTGTAAACCATCAAGGACTTGGTTAACGGCTTGCGTTGCCTCAGATTTACTTTCGCTGCTGGCCGTTACAGTAAATGAGCAGCAGAGTAATATCGTGAAAATGCATTGTATGGTACTTGATCGCAGTGAGTGAAAAAGCATGTGTTTCTCCCTGTTAAATAGATTCGGTGTAACTATACGTTTTTGCGCGTTTGCCATTGTATTTATTTACTAGAAAATACAGAGCAAGAGCGTTGTTTAGGTGAAATCTAGGTAATATCCAGATAATACATCGTATTAGCTGGACATTGCCTAGTGCTTGATAACGTAAAAAGCTAGAACCCGCCTCTGAACGTCATGCCAATCGTACGCGGAGTGACACGAATACTCGCTGGCGGATCAAACGGAGGGCGACCAATAGCACGCACTACACCGTCGTCATCAAACATGTTGTTTGCAAACAACGATATCTCATAACCAGAAAAGCGTATACCTAAGCGCATGTTTGCGACTGTGTACGCATCCATTTTACGATAGTTGGAGTTTTGCTCGCTGAATTCAGTAGAGCGGTCATCCGTGTACTGTACGTTAACCCAACCAAATCCTTCGAGATCTTTATTTAACTCAGTAGAATATTCAGCTGATGTCGTAAAAGAAATTTCAGGCACGAAGGGCGCAGCATCTCCCTTTTGTGCATCTAAGTTTGGCACATCGGCATCTAAAGTGGTGTTGATATAAGCCCCGCCTGCTGATAACACGAGCCCATCGAGGGGTTTAACGGTTACTTCAAGTTCAACGCCTTTACTGGTGGCATCACCGACATTTTCTTTAAAACCAAATCCGCACTCAAAGCTGCGACTGGTTTGCATGTCACTCCAGTCAATGTGGAAGTAGGTCGCGTTGTAGCTAACCGTACCTTGGGTGTCACTGCCTTTTACACCGACTTCGTAGTTCCAGATTTCATCTGGGTCGAAGAAACGCGTATCGCCACCATCACGCTCTACTTGTGCTAGTTCATCGGCACAAACTGATTCAGGAATAGCCCCATTGATACCGCCGTAGCGAAAGCCTTTAGCCGCTTGAGCATAGATGAGATTGTCGCGATTTAGGTGATAAGACACATTCAATTTAGGGTTATAACCATCAACTTTGCCTTTAGGGCGAGTGTCGCTGTTGGCTTCACCATTAAACAAACCAGATTGGTAAAATTCAATTTCTTGCTCCCAGTTGAAGTAGCGTAAGCCCGCAGTTATAGACAAATCACCGATATCGTAATAAAGCTCACCAAACAAGGCATAGGTCTTAACGGTTAAGTCATCAAAACCGTAGAATAAGTGATCCTCTGGCGCACCAAACGCAGAAGACGGCACGCCTAAGATGGCGTCAGCGCCGGGCACAGGAAAGGTATTCTCATAAAATACGTCTTTTTTGTCAGCATAAGCGCCCACTGTCCATTGCAAATCACTGTCGGTGGTGGAAGCTAAACGTAGCTCCTGTACGAATACCTCAGAATCGGTAAAGTCGATGAGTTCATGAGGGGTGATCCCCGGAGGCAATGCAGATTCAAATAGCAAATCAAGTGAGCGAGGATTGACGATTGAACGGTCAAAATAAGACGATGAGCTGGTAAGTTCAGCCCAGTCTAGATCGTAAGTGAGGGTGAGGTTAGCGATATCCATAGTGTCGTCAAAACCATCAAACGACGGGTAATCACGCACAAACAGTGGCGTTGAATCTATATCAACTGGGCGTCCGTCGTCTGAATAATCATGGTGGATGTAGCTAAATTCAACGCTCAATTCGTTGGTCGGTATGTACAATGCAGAGAGCTTGGCACCTTTGGATAACCCGTCATTCAGGTTTTTTTCACCGGTTAAACTGTTATCAATATAGCCACCATTATCTAAGTAATAGCCGCTAACACGCACTGCGAGTTCGTTGTCAATAATAGGTACGTTAACCAAAGCTTTAACTGATTTATTATTACTACCATGTTCTATTTTTGATGCGCTGAGTTCGTATTTACCTTCGAATTTCGATAGGTCTGGGTCGTTAGAAACCAAGCGCACTGTCCCTGTCATCGAGCCTGCGCCAAATAAAGTACCTTGAGGACCGCGCAGCACTTCAACACGTTTTAAGTCAAATAATGCTAGTTCTGGGTTCATACCGCCCATTGAAATGGGGATTTCATCTAGGTAAATACCAACCGTTTCTTGGTTTTGGGTATCGTTGTCATTACCGCCCCCGTTTGCGACACCGCGAATAGACAAGCGCGTGCGTCCTGGACCATTTTCATAGGCGGTTAAGCTTGGCACTACGCCGAGTAAATCAGTGAAATCTACCGCCCCTAAATTTTCAATTAAGTCTTCGCCCACCACATTAATACTGATAGGCACGTCATTCATGGACTCTGAGCGTTTACGAGACGTTACAATAACGCGTTCATATTGGGCGGTGTCCTGAGTCGCAGTAGGGCCATTGTCTTGTGCTTGCACATTGACTGAACTAGTGGCCGCAGCAAGACAAAGTGCAATGGGTGAATATTTAAATGTTTTTGTTGTAACAGACCTGATTTGGTCACGCAGTGTGTGTGTGTGTTGCATTATGTTCCCTTTTTATTAGTCGATGTGAGCGATCCCTATCGCTAAGTTGTGAAATGATAATTGGTGTTTTGCCATACCTTTAAGTTTACGGGTATAGATCGATAGCCCGTTATGAAGTATAGGGCTATGACTTACATCAATTATTGGCTCAGTTTCGACTTGTTTTATGCACCGCGCAATCACTTTTAGAACTGGTTCGACCTTGCTGATGCTAATAAACACGCGGCTTTAGCCAATAAAATTACTCGAATTTATTATTTGTTACATTTGGCTTTTGTGGTGCGTTTTTATTCTTTTGTGGTGCAGGCGAACCATGCCTCGTGATTTTATTGCTCAGAATATTCTCAGGTGTTAACGGCCTTCGCTTGTCAGATCTGTCGTCAATCGCAATAAAAATGCGCGGTTTCACTCGCCTGCTGGTTCTCTCATGGTGCATTCAATGAAGTTGGTACGTTTATTGAGTTGATTTGTGTCACTCCTCGAAGAAGGAGGCACACCCACAAAGCAACACCAATGTAAATAAATAGGAACCACACACATGAAAAGAGCTACCCCGTCATTTCGTCCTACTTTACTTAGCGTGTCGCTTGCCGCGTTATTCACTGTTAATCCTGTTTTAGCCCAAGAGGTTGAAGACACATCGCTTGAAGATGCACCGGAGAAAATTCAGGTCATGGGGCGTCGAATTTCAGAAACAGAAGTGGCTATTGGCACAGGCGAGGTAACCAATACCTTGGCTGTCACCCGCGAAGCACTGTTGTCAGCCCCTGGCGGTATTTCAGGTTTAAAAATGCTCGAGAGTCTGCCTGGGTTCAATGTGCAAACGGATGGCGCTTTGGGATTATATGAATTTGGTAACTCAGTAAATGTACGTGCGTTTAACTTAAGCCAAATGGGCTTTGTGTTAAATGGCGTGCCAATGGGGCGTTCAGACGCTTTTGGCGGTAGCCCTATTTTCAGATATGTTGACAACGAAAACTTAGCGTCAGTGGTCGCCTCACCGGGGGCAGGGGATGTGTCAGCCCCTAGCTATTCTACACTGGGGCCCATTGCGTCTTATTATTCAGTAGACCCGTCAGATGAAATGGGTGGCATGATGTCACTGACAGTGGGTGACGACGACCTTCAGCGCTCATTTATTAAATTAGAAACTGGCGACATAAATGGTTTCAAAGCTTTTGTTAGTCGCTCAAAGACCGACAGTGATTTATGGCGAGGCCCAGGCACCATTGACCGAGAACATATAGAGGCAAAAGCGGTTTATGCCTTTAGTGCTGATAGCAAACTGACTTTTAATTATGTCGCCAATGACTTTTTTGACTATGACTCCCCCTCTGCTACCGAAGCAACATTTGAAGATGATTACTACTACAGCTATTTAGAGTCGATACCTGAAGGTTGTATCGCAGCGATGCCACAAGTGTATGATTTTAATCAAGATGGCGCTATTGACGATAGCGACTTCACGCCCGTATTCACTGGTAGCAACTGTACCAGTTACTATGAAGACAGAATCAACGTACGAGATGACCAGTTGTATTCCTTGCAGCTTGAAACCTATTTAACTGACAATCTGTTATTCGCTGGCACCTATTATTTTGAAGACAAAGACGGATACGGCGTATCGCCTGATTCATACAGCAACACTTTAAGTATTTATCAGCGCCAAGCGACTGCTGGGCTAGATGTTGTGCATCCACGGGGTGTGCAATACGGTCTTTCATCCGTTGGTGGTGATCGCAAAGGGTTTGTCACTGATTTCACTTTAGAGCTTGAAAGCAATGTGATTGAGTTCGGTGGTTGGCGAGAAAAAGACACCTACAACCGCACGCAGCAACGCTTGAACAAAACCGGTGGCAGTGCCGATGGCGAGGTACTTTGGGATGAAGTTGCTTATTATCGACGAGACTACACGGCAGTGCGAGAAACCACTCAGCTATATCTAAAAGACACCATCAGCCTGCTTGATGATGCCTTGAAGCTAGAGCTTGGCATTAAGTCTTTGAGCGTAGATTACACTTTGGACGGCTATCGTGATTATGCCGACTATGAAATTAACAGTGAAGCTGGTTACGGCGCGCAATCTGTTGGCGGTGAATTCAGTAACCACTTTTTACCTTCTATCGGCGCTGTGTATAGCGTAAACGACACTGACCAAATCTTTGCCTCTTACTCTAAAAACTATGCTTTACCCAACGGCACTGACGATATTTACGATAATGCTTTAAGTTTTGAGCCTGAAATACCTGAGGGTGAAGAGGCAGACAACTTTGAAATGGGGTACCGTACCAATCAAGAAACCTTTAATGCCGCATTGGCGCTGTTTTACACGCGTTTTGATAACCGTCTATTTGCCAGCAATGTATTTAATCCCGCTACCCAGCAGCCTGAAAGCTTTTATATCAATGGCGGCGCATCACAAGCATACGGTTTTGAGTTAAGTGGTGTGTATCAACCTGCGGCATTTAACAAGCAATTGTATTTGAACGCTAACATATCCTACAAAGATGCATCTTTGGTTGATGGCTTCGGTAGCAACCCCGAAGGCAGCCGCTTAGCTGATAGCCCTAAATGGTTAATGACCGCTGGTATTACCTATGAGCCTACTGAGTGGCTTGTGGCCAATATGTCGGCGAAATATACCGGTAGTCGTTTTACTGATTACGCTGAAACTTACACCATGGACAGTTACACCATTGTGAGTGCGTACTTGGATTTTGGAGGCGTGAACCTCTTTGGTATGCCAGAAAACGTGAGTCTTCGCTTTAACGTGGACAACATATTTGATGAAGAAGTGCTGTCGTTTGCATTTGTCGACTCGGCATTTTATCGTCCACTTAACCCGCGTAATTTTCAAGCTTCTTTGAGCGTGACCTTCTAATGAATATGAGTAAACATATGTATTATTTTAATAAAAAGCTGCTTTCTATTACCCTCGGTTTGCTTTGTTGTCATAGCGCAACTGCCGCCGTTTCAATCGAGGAAGCAACCGCTATTCAACGTGGTTTAGTGACGCTGGACTCTCACCTAGACACCCCAGCGAACCTAGTGGTGCCGGGTTTTGATATTCTTGAGCGTCACACCTACGACCACGACTTTTCTCAGGTTGATGTACCGCGCATGCAAGAAGGGGCGTTAGATGGAGGCTTTTGGGCTGTTTATTCTCCTCAAGGCGAATTAACCAGCACAGGCTATGAGCAAAGTAGAGATACCGCGTTACTAAGAGCGTTGGCGATACGCACCATGGTAGCGGCCAACCCTGATGTGTTTGAATTTGCCACCGAATCTGCTGATGCCGAAAAGATTAAGAAGAACAGCAAACATATTGTGTATATGAGTATGGAAAACGCCTATCCATTAGGCACTGATATTAGTTTGCTAGAAACCTTCTATAAATTTGGTTTGCGTATGGCAGGTCCGGTGCATTTTAAAAATAACCAATTTGGTGACAGCTCAACAGATCCAGCTGGCACCAAATGGGATGGGTTGTCACCACTAGGTGAAAAACTGGTGGCTGAAGCCAATCGATTAGGGATTGTGCTTGATGGCTCTCATGCCCATGACGTAACGGTTAAAGATATGATCCGCTTGTCAAAAACACCGATTATTTTATCGCACACCGGCAGTAAAGCGATTTACGATCATCCGCGAAATGTTGACGATGCTTTGCTTAAACAGCTAGCTGAGTCCGGCGGCGTTATTCAGATGAATGCATACAGTGAGTACCTTGAAGAATTACCAGCGGATCCAGAGCGTAAAGCAGCATTTGGCGGGCTAATGAAATTGGTCAAAGAGGGTAGTGAGCGCAGTGTTATTCTTGAAAAGCGCCGGGAAATAGAACATGAACACCCTGCAGTTAAGGCCTCTTTTGAAGTTTACATGGAGCACTTTTTACATGCGCTGAAAATAGTCGGCCCTAAGCACGTGGGTGTTGGTGCCGATTGGGATGGTGGTGGTGGTGTTGACGATATGATGGATGTGGTCAATTTGCCAAAGATAACCAAACGCTTACTAGACGAAGGCTATAGCAAAAGTGACTTAGCGGACATTTGGGGCGGTAACGCCTTGCGGGTATTGCAGCAAGCGAGCGATTATGCCGCAAGCTTAAAAACTGCCAAAAAATAAGCACAGTGAGTCTAATTAATAACTGACACTAAGTGACTCGCCCACGAAAGTGCTGGGCGAGTGCTTTAGTCGGTTCTGTTTAAGCAAAACTAAAAATACACTGCATAAGAGACATTCAAAAAGTCTACGCCTGGATTATGGGTGTTTAAACCACCATTGGAATAATGCATGTACCGAAGGGCAATAGATTGGTTCATGTTTTCGCCAAAGTCGGTAACAAGTCCGAGTCGGTCCTCGAATTGATAATGCGAGCCAATATCTTTACCTGCAAAGCGGGTATCTTCAACAAGTGATACACCAATACCGAATTCCCAGCGAAGAGGGTATTTGTTCGCGATAGTCGCAAATTGTTTGGATAACACAGGTGAGATAGCAACGGCGTAATTGGTTTCGTGGCGGTTGTCAGCACCGACTTCCCAAAAGTTCATACTGACTTCCCAGTAAATGTCGACGTCACCTAACCATTTGATTTGAGTTAGCTGGGTGGCATAAGGACGATAAGCCAGGCGCACACCTTGAATATCGTCTGAGCCAAGTAGGTAATCAACGGCGATCCCTTGCTTCGCAGCAAAAGCATTGGAGCTAGTTAAATAGGTGCTAAGTAAAGCAATAATAATAAGTAAAGTACGCATGTGTGTGGCCTCTATTAAGTTAATGTGTGATAACTAAATAGGGACGAAATAAAATAAAAAATAGATTTATTGTCGCAAATAATCGACTTTACCGTTCGGTTGTTTCGAATGGTTTGTGTTAATAACGCAAAAGTCAAACACTACTTACCTAGGGTTAACATTAACGGTTTATTGCTTAACCTAGCTAAACTCTAATTAACAAGTGAGGGGGCGATAGCGCGTTCTTCAATTGAAAATAGAAGGCTTTTTTTCAACCTTCTTAGTGATTTCTTCTAATCTTTTTTGATTACTTGGGGTCATTTGACGGCGGGACAGCTCTAACAAGAACTGTTTTGTATTGACGTTTTTATATTTTGCTTGTTCAGCTTCTACCAAACTTTGCAGTAAATTTAAGCTAAAAGCTACTTCACGAGGAAACAACAAATAAGCCTGATAAAAGTGTTGAGTGGCTTTTTTGTATTCGTGCTTAATATAATATTCTAATCCGGTTTTATTAAAGCTTAGGGCTTCAGGGCGGCGCTCGCCTATCGACTCTTCACGCTTAATCACTAACATGTTAGCCACAGTGGTTTCGTTGCCATCATCAAGCTCGGCGACCCGTTCTTTGCAAAGTGCCAGTATTTCAGACGCTTTCATATCATTGCCTATGCCTTTCCAAGCAGTGATAGCATCGGTCATTTGTATTACATCGACGTCGGCCAAGTCATCCATACCTTCGCGATGTAAAAGTTCGGACGCTTTATCAAGATTACCGCCCATCACGGCAACAGCGGCATATAAAAAGTCTTTTTTAATAATCAGCTTTTGATCGAGATTTTTACGCCCAGCAGAGCCAATCAAAAACTTTGCGACTTGTAATGTTTTATCTCGCTCATTGGCACTTTTGCCTTCAGCTTCTTGCAAGTAGCAGCGGGCCAAATCTAAAGACAGTTCGTCATAGCGCTCTCGAATACCGCGGTTTGATTCACGTTTCTTTTCGAGCAACTGAATTGCCTCATTGTTTCGTTCTTGCGCTTGAAAAATATAGGCCTTTAGACGCGCCGCAGACACAGACATTTCGCCTTCGCGAATTTCGTTCATGTGATCTTCTGCTTGAGCATACTGGTTATTGCCGATGCAAATTCTGGCTAACCATTCTCGTGCTTTGTCGCTGGTCAGTTGGGTATTGGTCAGCTCTAACAGCATTTCTTCGCTTTGCGCTATTTGCCCATCTAAATACAAGCTTTGGATCAGCCCCCATCTGGCCCAAATGATTTTGTCAGAACTGCGCAGAACATCATTGTAGACACTAGCGGCTTCTTTAAAGCGCTTTACCTTTATCAGCAGCCGAGCCTGCAATTTGACCATTTGGCTGTGTAAGCGCGGGCGGCTATTGCGCTCAAGCATGTAAACCAGCTTGTCGAGTGCTAACTCAAACTCGTTGTCGTCCATCAACTTGAAAACGGGCTGCAAGTAATGATGAAAATTTAGACAAACAGAAATGTTTTTTTCAATACTGCGTATGGTGTATGGCTTGATGACCAATGCGTCAGGGTGCACATCCACGATCTGCCCCACTATCATGGGTAAGCGATCAGAGGTAATAAATATTATGCTGGTGGAGCTTTTAAGTAGGCCTTTTTCTTGAAGCTCTTGAACAACCTCAACGCCGTTTTTGTTTTGCCCTAAGTGATAGTCCATTAGTAATAGATCGACACGTCTTAGGCGAACATGCGCTTTCAGTTCTCTACCATTACTGAAACAGCCCACTTCAGTGAAGCCCATCTCCATCAGATGATTGCGCAAATTAATACGCGCCATGCCGTTGTCTTCAACGATGGCGACTTTTATATCGCTAAGAGACATAGAAGGGGGTCATTCCTAGATGGTTTTTTTGTTTCATAATCAGAAGCATAACAAGAGATTAGCTTAGGATCTTGATTTTCTATATTGGCCGTTAGTGTCGCTTAGTGTGCCGCAGAACAACCCAATATGTATACAGAAGTTGTCAGTTTGTAGAATAAATAATTGAATTGACGTTAACGTAAAGGTAAATTATTTGATAATCTTGCTAACACTTCGTTAACAGTTTTGGTTTGCGGTAAAAATCAAAGCACTTTAAATAGGGCTACTTATGCAACACGTTCCTTTACTTATCAATGGTGAGTTTATTTCATCTGAGTCGAAACAGTTTATCGACGTTACTAACCCTGCCAATAATGCTGTCATCGCCAAAGCACCAATCGCCACTGATGCCGAGATTGATGCAGCCGTGGCCAGTGCCAAAGAAGCCTTCCTAACCTGGCGTGAAGTGCCAGCGCCTGAGCGCGCTCGCATCATGATGCGTTACCAACAGCTTTTAAAAGACAACCACGACGAAATTGCCACAATATTAAGCAGTGAAACGGGCAAAACGTTTGCTGATGCCAAAGGCGACGTGTGGCGTGGTATTGAAGTGGTTGAACAAGCCATGAATGTGCCGTCTATGATGATGGGCGAAACCGCTGAAAACGTGGCCCGAGGTATCGATACTTACAGTTATATTCAACCGCTGGGTGTGTGCTTGGGCATTACCCCTTTTAACTTTCCTGCCATGATCCCCTTGTGGATGTTCCCGATGGCTGTTGCTTGTGGCAATACCTTTATCTTAAAACCCTCAGAGCAAGACCCATTAACACCGACGCGTTTAGCTGAATTGTTTATCGAAGCAGGCGCGCCTAAAGGCGTGTTGAATGTGGTGCACGGGGGGAAAGACCAAGTGAACAAGCTGCTGAGTGACGATGATGTTCGCGCAGTATCTTTTGTCGGATCAGTACCTGTGGGCCAGCATGTGTATAAGACAGCAACCGACAATATGAAACGAGCTCAGTGTTTTGCAGGAGCGAAAAACCACTCAGTTATCATGCCTGATGCCAACGTAAAACAAGTTTTGAACAATCTTGTAGGCGCCTCAGTAGGGGCTGCAGGTCAGCGCTGTATGGCCATCTCTGTTGCGGTTTTTGTGGGCGCAGCAAGTGAGTGGATTGATGAACTGGCTCAAATGATAGGCCAGGTTAAGCCGGGATTGTGGAATGATGATGGAGCAGCCTATGGTCCGCTTATCAGCCCTCAAGCTAAAGCCCGCGTATTGTCGCTTATTCAGCAGGGTAAAGACGAGGGGGCGAAGTGCTTAGTCGATGGCAGTGATTTTACCCTAGCCGGCCATGAAGATGGCAACTGGGTTGGGCCCACTGTATTTGGCGGTGTGACTGCTGATATGCAAATTTACCAACAAGAAATTTTTGGCCCAGTACTGTGCTGCATGACAGTGGACACACTTGAAGAAGCGATTGCCTTGGTTAACCGCAACCCATTCGGTAACGGCACATCAATTTTTACTGCTAGCGGCGCTGCGGCGCGTAAATATCAACACGAGATTGAAGTTGGGCAGGTGGGTATTAATGTGCCAATTCCTGTGCCATTGCCTTTCTTTTCATTCACTGGTTGGAAGAACTCTTTCTACGGTGACTTACATGCCTACGGTAAACAGGCGGTACGTTTTTATACTGAAACGAAAACCGTAACAGCTCGTTGGTTTGAGAACGATATTCCTAGCGGTCCAAATATGACCATTGAGTTGAAGTAAGGAGCAATTATGAATTTTGATTTAACTGAAGATCAACAAGCTTTTGCTGACACTGCTAGGCAATTCGCCGAGCAGGCCTTAGCGCCAAACGCGGCTAAATGGGATAAAGAACACCACTTTCCTAAAGACGTTATCCAGCAAGCGGGCGAACTCGGCTTTTGTGGTTTGTACACCAGTGAAGAAGACGGTGGTTTAGGCTTAAGCCGCTTGGACTCATCGATTATATTCGAGCAGTTATCCATGGGTTGCACGGCTACCACAGCCATGATGACCATTCATAATATGGCAACGTGGATGATAGCCAAATGGGGTAAGCCCGAATTAAAAGATAAGTGGTGTCCTGATTTGGTCACAGGCAAGTTACTGGCTTCGTACTGTTTGACTGAGCCAGGCTCAGGTTCAGACGCCGCGGCCCTTCGCACGAGCGCCAAGTTAGATGGCGATGAGTATGTATTAAACGGTTCGAAGATGTTTATTTCAGGCGCTGGTGAAACTGATGTGCTGGTGGTCATGGCGCGCACGGGCGGTGAAGGTCCTAAAGGGATCTCAGCTTTTCTTGTACCCGCGGATGCCAAGGGCGTTGTCTATGGCAAAGCGGAAGAAAAAATGGGCTGGAACGCTCAGCCAACACGCTTGATCACCTTTGATAATGTGCGTATCAGCCAAATTAACTTACTCGGTGAAGAGGGCCAAGGATTTAGTTTTGCTATGCAAGGTTTAGATGGTGGGCGCGTGAACATCGCTACTTGTTCAATTGGTACCGCTCAGCAAGCACTGAATACAGCCACTGCCTATATGCAGGAGCGTACCCAATTTGGTAAGCCATTAGCGGCCTTTCAAGCATTGCAATTTAAACTCGCCGATATGGCCACTGAGCTTGTTGCGGCTAGACAGATGGTGCGTTTGGCGGCATTTAAATTAGATAACAAAGACTCAGAGCGCAGTGCGTATTGTGCTATGGCTAAGCGTTTTGCCACCGATGTAGGGTTTGAGGTGTGTAATCAGGCCCTGCAAATTCATGGTGGGTATGGTTACATTCAAGAATACCCCTTAGAGCGGCATGTGCGAGATGTACGTGTGCATCAAATCCTCGAAGGCACTAATGAAATCATGCGCATGATCGTCGGTCGCCGTCTGTTAGCAGCTGACGCCGGTAACATACTGTAAAGCGAGTATAAAAATCCTCAATATTGAGGATTTTTGCCATAAAGAATAGGAGTAGATAGTGTCTGATAGCGTTATTTTTCAAGAACGTACTACCACCAGTGGCATGCGAATAGGGCATGCTTCGCTTAATCGCCCTAGTGCTCACAATGCACTGAACATGGATATGATCCAGTTACTGATGCCTCAGCTTTTAACGTGGCAGCAAGACCCAGCAATTTGCATGGTGATATTAGATGGTAGTGGCGATAAAGCGTTGTGCGCAGGCGGCGATGTAGTGGCCATGCATAACGCCATGGCCGATGAGCCCAAAAGTACACCAGCGTCCTTGCAGGCGTTTTTTACCCAAGAGTATCAGCTGGATTATTTGATCCATACTTACGCTAAGCCGTTCGCAGTGTGGGGAGCCGGTATTGTCATGGGAGGCGGTATGGGCTTAATGAATGGTGGTAGTCATCGGATCGTCACTGATAGTTCTCGACTTGCGATGCCTGAGATAAGCATTGGACTTTATCCTGATGTTGGAGGCAGCTGGTTTTTAAATAATATGCCACCGGGCTGTGGCCTATTTCTAGGCATGACAGGGGCGAGTATGAATGCTGCTGACGCCTTGTACGTCAATATGGCTGACTATTTCATGCCAAATGATATGAAAGCGCAGTGGCTGGAGGGGTTAGAACAATTGCCGTGGGGTAATGATAGCGCGGCAAATGCAGATCAGCTAAGCGTAATGTGCGCCCACTTACATCAACAACACCAAGCGCTGCTGCCTGTGTCAAAGGTGCAACCCTTGCAAGGATCGTTGGCACAGTTGGAAAGTAAAAAGACAGCTGCAGAGGTGGCTGAGCAGATTTTACAATTAGATGCCGGTGATGATCGCTGGCTAGCAAAGGCGCAAAAGACACTGCAAGCCGGTTCGCCTATTAGTGCGAACTTGGTATTTGAGCAGTTACAACGCGGACAAAGTATGACGTTAGCCCAGTGCTTTGCAATGGAGTTGATTATGTCCTGTCGTTGCGGCGAGTTTGGCGAGTTTCAAGAAGGGGTTCGCGCACTATTGGTAGACAAAGACCATCAACCTAAGTGGCATTACGCAAACGTTGCTCAAGTGCCAAAAGAAACAATGGTTTGGTTTTTCGATAGCCAGTGGCAAGGCACCGAACACCCATTAAGTCACTTAGATAAGGAATAAAGCATGTCTCTATCAAATTACTCTGTTGCGTTTATCGGCCTTGGCAATATGGGCGGGCCTATGGCGGCTAATTTACTCAAAGCGAATGCGAAGGTCTGTGTTTTTGATCTTGTGCCACAGACAGTTGCTGAGTTGAAAACCCAAGGCGCAAGGGCAGCTGCCAGCGCCGAAGAGGCGGTGAAAGGCGCTGATATAGTGATATCGATGCTACCCGCGGGCAAGCATGTTCAAGGTTTATATTTGGGGGATAGCGAGCGCGGCACAGGGGGCCTGATTGACGTGCTTGAGCAGAACACCCTCGTCATTGATTCAAGTACCATTGATGCAGCAACCTCAATATTGGTAGGGAAAACCTTGGCCGAAAAGGGCATTGATTTTGTCGATGCACCGGTCTCCGGCGGTACCGCTGGGGCGGCAGCAGGCACGCTAACCTTCATTGTCGGTGGCGACAAAAGCGCATACGAAAAAGCGCACCCTGTACTCAGCGCCATGGGGAAAAACATCTTCCATGCGGGGCAAAATGGCGCCGGGCAAATTGCGAAAATTTGCAATAATATGCTGTTGTCTGTGTTGATGGTCGGTACATCTGAAGCGCTGCAAATGGCCATTGATAACGGTCTTGATCCCAAGGTGATGTCAGACATCATGTTGCAAAGCTCAGGACGGAACTGGACATTAGAATTATATAACCCTTGCCCAGATGTGATGCCCAATGTCCCGTCATCAAATGATTATAAAGGTGGCTTTATGGTGGATTTGATGCGTAAAGATTTAGGCCTAGCGTTAGACACCGCCCTTAAAAGTCATTCCAGCACGCCCATGGGGGCGATGGCGCAAAATTTATATAACATGCATAGCATGCAAGGCAGCGGTCTACGCGACTTCTCAAGTATATTTGAGCTGTTTTCAGCACAACATAAAAAACAGTAGCTACGCGTTGCCGACTAACACATAGATTTCAACAAAATAGGATAAGACAAGATGCAATTAAGAGGATCTGTTATCGCCATTACCGGTGCCGCTCAAGGCTTGGGCCGGGCAATGGCTCAAGAGGTTGCTGAACAAGGGGCAAGCGTTGCATTAATTGATATGCAAAAAGAACCGCTAGAACAAGCTGCCAAAGAGCTAAGAAGCTTAGGCATTAAAGCTGAATATTATGTGGTTAACGTTACCAACGAAGCCGAAGTAGAGGTCGCGTTTGCTGACATAGGCATGGACTTCGGCCAATTAAACGGCTTGATCAACAGTGCAGGTATTATGCGTGATGGCATGTTGCTGAAAGTCAAAGAAGGCAAGGTCGTCAGCAAAATGTCCAAAGAGCAGTTTCAATCTGTGCTTGATGTAAACGTGACAGGTACGTTTTTATGTGGTCGTGAAGCCGCTAAACAAATGATTGAAAGCAAAAGCGATGGCGTGATTATCAATATTTCGTCCGTTTCTCGCGCCGGAAACATGGGGCAAACAAATTATTCCGCATCTAAAGCCGCTGTAGCTACTATGACGGTGTCTTGGGGCAAAGAGCTAGCCCGGTTTGGTATTCGTACTGGATGTATCGCGCCCGGTTTAGTTGAAACTGCCATGGCCGCCCAGATGCGCCCTGAGATGCGCGAAGCATTTTTAAGTTCGGTGCCGCTGCGCCGCTTAGCTAATGTTGAAGAGTTGGCACACACTGCGAAATACATCTTTGAGAATGATTACTTCACTGGCCGTACGATAGAGTTAGATGGAGGAACGCGCGTTTAAGTGCTGCTTATACCAATCCGCATTAATAAGTGGCCGTCTCAGAATGCGTCCAGCGGTTTTTGATTAAGGCGTCGCTATGTAGTAATGGTTGTTCCCTTTCAAATAGTGAGAACGCAGAGCAAAAGCCGCTGGGGCATTCCTTGCAGGCGAGTTTTAAAAGGGCTTACACTGCGTTGCATGACTTCGAAAGAGAACAACTATTCATTCAGTCATGCGCCTTGTTTAAGCCCTTTTAAACTCTCGCTGAGTCATCACTTATTAACGTGGAATGGTATTACTTAATCTGAATTATTATCTGGGAAAAACACGTATTCATGGTTGATTGATGCGTGTTTATTCCAATTTACGTTTATTTATCTCTGATTGAGATGAATTTGTAGCCAAATCCTCTATTTCTCCCAATCTTGTTCTGTATCAATATGATTTATATAGATAAATTAATTTAATTTATCATAATGTCTTTTTGTGTCTGCTTTTTTTACATCTTTTATTTTGAATGAATTGAATATTATTTTTATTGTTAAAAATCAAATGGTTATATTTTTTTATGTTGGTGGTTCGTTTCTTGCTAAACCAGAATCCCAAGAAATATTATTTTTTGAAGTCAATACGAAATTTATAGGAAATAAGAAATGTTCGTAAGTAAAAAATTGTCATTATCATTCTGCGCGGTGTCACTTGCACTTAGCTCTTCATTTGCTCAAAGTATCGAAATTACATCTTCCAGTGATGCTTCACTTCTTTCAGATACATTGATCATTCCTAATAGTGGCGTAACCGTCACCAGCGCCGTATTAAGCGGTGGAATGAACGATGTTGATTTCAGTGCACAAGCAGGAACGTACACTAACCGTACCGGTACTTACGGGCTGCCTAGCGCTGGTGGCGTGGTGTTTAGTACCGGTGACGTTAGTCACTATGAAGATGGCCCTAATAATTTCCCAGGTGGTGAAGGAGAAGGTGAAGGAGAAGGAGAAGGAGGAGGCGAAGATGAAAATTCTGGAACCCCCCCAGATAATGGCAATGAACTAGAATGCCCAAGCTGTTTTGATCAGCCAAACGCTCAACAACTGCCTGAAAACTCAGCGTCAAATGCGCCTACTCCTTCAAGCACACAGGTGAACAGCCCACTCGATAATGAAGCGATTGAAGTAAGCGAACCTAACCCTGCAACGGATGAGCAAAATGCGCTTTTAACTCAGATTACTGGGCAGACGGAACATTTCGATCCCATCGAACTTAGCATTACCTTTGATGTAGACGACAGTGTGTCGGTTATCTCATTTGTCGGTGCCTTTGGCTCAGAAGAGTTCCCAGAATTTGTCGACACTGAGTTTGTTGATGGTTTTGGCATGTTCCTCAATGGTGTGAATTTAGCCAGCGCTGAAGTCACAGACGGTTCAACCGATGGAGCACCGGCACTGATTAATATTAATCATCCTGATTTTGCTCCAGTTGAAGGAACAGAGTTAAACGGTATGTTAGCGCCAAATGGTATTCCTATTTTGCAGTTTGATATTCCCGTTGAACCAGGAAGTACCGGCAACACCTTTACGCTTCTATTAGCGGATGCATCGGACTCTGCACTAGATACCACTATATTTCTAAGTAGCTTTGGTAACTTTGATGCCGAGGGTGGGGAATCTGAATTCACCCCTATTATGCCTGATGATACGAGTGACAATGGGGACTTTGTGTTCACCTTGCCTGAGGTAGATGCTGGCGAAACAATCTGGATAGATCCAGATGTTGCCACTGGTTATACCTACACAGCGACAGACGGCGGCTTGTTTGCTAGCGTGACGGCCCCGACCTTACTTAGCGTAAATGACAGCGATGGGTATTTACTCAGTTATTTAGTTAATGGTGTTGAACAAGTTGTGGCGCTGACCAGCGGGCAAACCTTTGACTTTGATGTACCTGTGCCTGAATTCACGATTTCCAGCATCAACGTTGAACTCGCTTTAGATCCGACTGATCCGTTAGCGTTTGTTACCGGTGTTGCATTTAGTGAAGGCGGCCAATTTGGCGTAATTCAATCACCCATCACCCAATTTGTTGATGACAGTGTCGCGGTTTCAGCTCCTGGAACGGTCGCGATATTTGCCCTTTCATTAATTGGCTTATGTGCTTTACGTAGAAAAAAGTTTTAATCACTTTTGAATAGATTAAAGTAACCCAGTTCGATTCATCGAACTGGGTTTTTCCGTTGTAAAGGGTGAGAAGTAAAGCATGAACAGATTTAAAGCGATTACACTAGCGATGTTATTGAGTGTACATACTGGGCTCGCGAGTGCGGCTGACGAGGATGGTAAGTTTGCCGTTAAAGGTGCGGGAAAACGTCTGTGTAGTAATTTTCTACTGGCTGCAGAACAAAAGAGTACGGATTATTATCTTTATGGAGGCTGGCTTGAAGGTTACATCAGTGCCTATAACCGTTTCCAGCCTGAAAACTATGATGCAACACCTTGGCAAACAACGGAGTTGCTGTTAGCGCTACTACAACAAGATTGCGAAAATGGCAAAGACAGACATTTTCTAACTGTCACTAACGGCTTGCTTAAGGCCTTGTTCCCTATCCGTTTGCCGGCAGAGTCTGCACTAGTAGCAATTGATGTAAATGACGCGAAAAGCTATTTTTATGTGGAAATACTAAAGCGTGCCAAGCAGCGTTTGCGCAAAATGGACTATTTAAAAGACATGGGCAGCAGTGATTTTGATCAAGCGACATTAGATGCCTTTAAGCACTTTCAACGCGATAATGGTTTAGCGCAAACTGGCGTACCAGATCAAAATACCCTGATGAACTTATTTTTGAAAAAATCGGCTTAATCAGACGAGTTTTACTGGGTTGAGCAAGCGCACTTTTATGTTGTCTTGCTCAATCATAGTAAACACTTTCGGGCGAACGTGATCTTTCCACCATTGATTATAAGTTTTCTCATATAAGGCCTGACGAGTTTGTTCGTCGTCAAATTCCCTTAACCACACAAACCAATCATTGCCGTTTTCATCTGCGTAGACATACGTCTGTAAGATACGCATTCCCTGAGAAACTTGGTACGGCAACAATTCTGCTTTTAGCCACTTAAGCCAAGCATGTTTCATATTGGGTTTTATTTTATATTCACGAAGCTCGACGATTGCCATTTCACTTCAACGCTTTTTTAATGGGCTCACCAAAGCGGAATATTTGCCCTTCGTTAGGTTCCATTTTCTGCCAGCTCTCGTTACCTGTTAACGGCTCTGTTGCGATTAGCGTGACGATATCATTTGGGGTGGTCTCTTTGGCAAAATCGATATCTACATCAATATCTGATAAATGCGCTTTACCGAAGGGCGCGCGGCGGGTGATCCACTGTAACTTAGTTGAACAAAATGCCAGCAAATACTCACCGTCAGTGATAAGCATATTAAAAACGCCGAGCTTGTTCAGTTTTTTGGCTTCACGCTGTAAAAAATTAAATGCCGAGATGCGTTTACTTGGGCGATTAGGAAAACGGTTGTCTAGCGCACTCATTAAATAGCAAAAAGCTCGTTCACTGTCCGTTGTACCAACGGGGGTAAATCTATCTATGGGCAAATCAGCATAGCCACTCAATTGACCATTATGGGCATACGTCCAATTTCTACCCCAAAGTTCGCGGCTAAAAGGGTGGGTGTTTTCCATGCCGATACGTCCGCGATTGGCCTGGCGCACATGGGCAATAACGGCCGTGCTCTTTATCGGGTAGTCAGACACCAAGCTAGCTATCTCGGATTCATAGCTTGGCTGGCGATCTTTAAAAATGCACACCCCTTTTTGCTCATAAAATGCCACGCCCCAGCCATCTCTGTGCGGACCAACGCGACCGCCTCTTTCTCTTAGCCCTTTGAAACTAAAGCAAATATCAGTGGGTACATTCGCCGACATGCCTAATAACTCACACATATTTCGTCCTGTGTATTGCTGATAGGGGAATTATAACCCGAATGCTGCTCAAACTGGGTGAATTGTAGCAATTGACAAACTTCACTATTAAATCGCAATTTTTTGGCGGTCATCACTAACTAAGCACGCTTATAGGAAATGAGACTTAACTAACAGGAGTGTGATATGTGCTCACTAGTGCTTCGATACCCATTGGTAGTTTGCTGCAATGCGCTGATATTGGCTACTTGGTTGTACAGTTGGCCAGCGCTGGCAACAACGTTAAACCCTCATAGTGTTTCAGCCCCTGACACCGACAGTGAAGTTTTGCTTTACTCCTCAGTGAACGCCATGGACGACCGCGTAACCCCCATTCTATTACCAGCGAAAGCACGGTCGAGAAAAATTCAAAGTACAAAGCAATCTGCTCGTCGCTTAATGGGTGACAAGCAGCGAGCAGAGATGCAGTTAGCACTCAAAGATGCCCCTAAAATGGCGTTTGTCAGTTGCATTCTTTTCGGCTCGTTATGTCTGTGCCACAAGCTTGTTAATCGAGCAGGTCGGCAGCGGTTACACGCCATCAAAAGTGCAAAATTTAGTGCCTAAGGCTTAGGTAACTCAAGCTGCGAAAAATAATTTACAGCAAAGTAAAAATAATATGGCGGTTTTTACGCGGGTATTGCGCTTATTAGAAGAGAGATAAAAAAACCTAAGTTTACCCTAGCGCTTTTATCTCAATAAAAAATGGAAGATATGACGTATTTCGGCTCGCTGAGCATGGCACGTTTCGCCATGGTAACGCACAGTCGCAAATTTCTTCAATTGGCAGATAGCTCGGGCAGTAATTCGTTTACTGAATCTTTCCCAGCTAAAACAAGGACAGGAATCATGACCACGAACATTGCCCAAACAACGTATAAAGAACGTTACTTTACCTTCGTAATCCACAACCCAAAATGGATTTTGTTGATCGCAGCATTACTCATAATCGCTATGGGGGTGGGCCTTAAAAATATTCGAAAAGACCCCTCAGTAGATGCGTTTGTACCTAGTGATCATCCCGCTGCACTAGCAAGGGATAGAGCCGGAGAGTTGTTTGGGTTAGAAGACCCTATTGTGCTGGGGATCGTGGCAAACGAGCATCAATCTGCTTTTAGCACAGATATCATTCAAGCATTGAGTCTTATTCAGCGCGAAGTACGCGAACTAGAAAATGTGAAAAAAAATGCATTGATCAGTATTTTGACTGAGAGTGCTATTTATGGTGATGACGGAGATTTGATCGTTGATCCGATCCTTACCAAGGGCGTTGTGACCCAAAGTAGCGCTGCACGAGCGTTAGAGAGGGTACGTAGCATGCCAATGATGGATGGCTTACTCGCATCCAAAAATGGCGACACGCTGACCTTAATTATACCAGTACAAGACGCTAACCATGCTACTGAAACGTATCGGCAGGTGCTGGCAATTGCTCAGGCTCATCGTCCTGCCAATGCTCAAGTTCATGTAACGGGCGTCGCATCAATGAACGGGCGACTGGCGCAAATGGTCAATCAAGATACCCGTATTTTCATTCCTATGGCTATCGTCACTGCGTTGTTGGTTATTTTTATTGCTCTGCGAGAGTGGCGAGGGTTACCAGGCCCCTTGTTGGTCATTGCGGGTTCTGCTGCGATGACTGTAGGTTTGATGGGCTGGTTAGACGCTAGATACTATTTAATTACCACTGCATTGCCGGTGATTATCATGGCGATATCCATTGCCGATAGTTTGCATGTTTCTACGCTTTTCTTAGAAAAATGCCGCCTAGAACCAGATAAAAGCAAAGCAGAGCTGTTGCTTGGCACACTGAATCAGACCTTCTTACCTGTTACCTTGACGACAGTAACGACAGTGGCTGGGTTTGTTGGCCTCGCCATTGGCTCTTCTATGCAGCCAATTGCAGAGTTTGGCTGGTTTGCTGCAGCAGGTGTTATGGCCGCTTGGGTATTAAGTTTAAGTGCCTTGCCAGCCGTTATCCTGTTATTGGGCTTAGGCGCAAAAGAACAAGCTCAGTTTGTACAAGACAGCCCAGTCAATGCGGGCGTTTATCGCCTGACCCAAAATGCGTTTAATCATCCTTGGACTACTGCTTCAAGTTTGATATTGGTGCTGACCGTTTTCATTTATTTTGCTACTCAAGCCCGATTCGATTACGAGCGCCAACGTTATTTTCAAGGCGACGATGCGGTTCGTTTGGCTGACGTCACTTTGAACTCTCATTTGCAGGGGCTCAACTTTTTGGATGTAGTGGTTTCAGGCAACGAGCCGGGAGATTTAATGACGCCAAAGGCGATGAATGCCATAGCGCAATTACAGCAGCGCATTGATCGGTTGCCACTTGTGGCAAAAAGTACCTCTATTAGCGACTATATGAGTGTTATGCACCGTGCGCTGACAAACGCTCCTGCTGGCGAATTACCCAGCGCAGAGCATGCTCCGGCACAGTATATGTTTTTGTATGAGGCCGCGGGCGACCCAGGAGATTTCAAAGAGGAAATCGACTTTACCTATCAACACACCCTTGTTCGTGCGCAATTGACTACTGACCGCTTTAGTCAAGTAAGCCCTGTTGTTTCTGAGTTTGAAAACATTGCTAAAAGCTGGTCCGAGGAATTCGGACTTGAGGCCAAAGTGAGTGGACGCGTGGCCGTTAACTCTGGGTGGATGAAATTACTCGCATCTTCTCATTTTACTGGCTTAGGTCTGGCTATCGCCTTTGTGTTTTGTTCATCGTTGCTGGCATTTCGTTCGTTTTGGCCTGCATTGTTGAGCTTGGTGCCTATTCTAACGGGAGTACTTTTTACTTATGCCGTGATGGGCCTTTTGAAAATTGATATTGCGCCAGCAACGTCCATGACAGCGGCAATTTCAACCGGTTTAGGCGTCGATTTTGCGATCCATCTTATTTCAGGCGTGCGCCAGTCATTGCAAAAAGGATTAGCGCCTCGAGCCGCATTCAGTGGGCACTATGTAGTCATTGCTCGGGCGTGTGTGTTTTCAGCTGTCGCCTTGGCGTTCGCTTTAGGGGTTATTTGTCTAAGCTCTGCGCCGCCTTTGCAGTGGTTTGGGGCACTGGTTGCATCAGCGTCTATCGGCAGTCTGTTAGGCGCGATCATAGTGATCCCTGCCTGTTATGCCCTGTGTGCACCCACGCCATATGTGATTAACGTAAGAGGAAGTGTGTAATGAAATTATTCAACGTCGCAAACCTAAAAAGCACAAGCCATAAAAGAGCGCGTACAAGCCTAATTCAAATCAGTATTTGGCTGTTCTGTGGGCTTTTTATTCAGCCTGTTTCAGCACAGGAAAATAACCAAATGTCGGCCCTAGAATTAGCGAATAAGGTGCTAACAAGAGCGGCTAACGATGGGCGAGCAGGGAATATGCACTTTACCTTGCACAATGATTCAGGAGGCGTGCGAAAACGCTCTGCTTTATTTGTTCATTCTGTTCATCAAGGCGATACCAAAATAGGGATCTATTTTACTGCACCGGCTGCGCTGCAAAATACCGGATTTTTAAGTTATGACAAGGTATCAGGCAGTGATGAGAATTGGCTGTATTTACCGGCCACTGATCGCGTTCGTAAACTGCCCGCCTCGAGCAAAGGTGACTACTTTATGGGCACAGATCTGACCTACGGCGATATTAAAGACAACTTCAAATTCACCTTATTAGACTGGGACTTTGCCCTAGGCGAAGAGCAAATCGTAGAGCAAAAGCGTTATTTGGTTTTAAAAGGCGTCACCAAATCGAGCAGTAAAGCGTCAGAGCTGGGATACAGCAGCTTTGTAGCTCGTGTCGACCCTGACACTTACTTCCCGTTAGAAATAAATTACACAGACGTAGATGGCATACCGCTGAAAACCATTTCTGTAAAACGTTTAGAGCGCGTATCAGATGCCTGGATAGCAACGCATTTCACAGTCACCAATGCTCAGCTCGCGCATAAGACGGATGTAGTGCTAAGCGATGTTAAGCACGTTCCAGATTTACCACAAAGTATTTTGACTGCTGATGAGTTGAGTTATGGCGTACCGAGTATTTCCGGGTTGTAACAGGCGTTAGCGCATATGTTGTATTAGGGGCAGAAGGCAGGGGAAATAAACAAGATGAGCTTAAGGCAGGGGAGTCAAAAATGAACAGCTCAGAGGCAGCGAGCTTCAAGCTAAAGCGCTCAAGGGTGAAGCGCACGCCACTGAAAAGAACAAACGCGAAGGGATTAAATAGCAAGGAATATCATGAAGATTCAGTCACATGTTTATCGGCATCAGTATCTTAAGCAAAGGGTGATTAACCAAGTTGGTTGCTCTTTGCTGAGCCTTTTATTTGGTCTTTTTGTTGGCCTCGGCGGGCTGTATACACCCCTCGTTAAGGCTGAGGTAAAAGTACAATCAAGCCAAGTGTCGCTTGAGTATCGCGCGGCGCTGAATTTGAAACACTCTGACTTAGATTTGTCCAGAGTGAGCTTGGCTTCTCGGCATACGCTGCGGCTAAATCGCCAATGGAGCGCTCAACTTGATACCCTTTCTCAAGTTGCCTTTGGCAAGACTGGGTTAGGCAGTACCGACAACTTCGCTACTTTAAATCAGCCCCTTTTGGATAGCACCGATGCCCGTATAGAGCTGACCCGGGCATTTTTAATGTGGCGCAAACGGGGAACTAGTGTGGTCATCGGTAAGCAGGTTACCCCTTGGGGAGTATTAGATGGCGTACAAGTGACTGATCGTTTCGATCCCGTGCGTCGCCGTGATTTTGTCTTAACCGATATGCGCCCTGAGCGTATCGCTAGGTGGGGGATACGTTGGCGCAGTAAATTGGATGGCTGGCATGTGGATACCTCATTAGCATTTGATGGTACGAGTACGCAGCAGGCCAATATTGGCGATACTTTCTTTTTATCCTCAACCCGTTTTACCGGGGGGTTATCAGTTGCAGATTTAGGTCTTGAGGGGCAAGCGCCAACCGTTGATTTGGCGCAGGCTCTAAGGATACAAACTCCCGAACGAGAGCATACCGTTAACCAAAGTACTGCAGGGGTTAAATTTGGGCATAGCCTAGGTGAGGGGGATATGTCAGTCATGTTATATCGGGGGCCTGACACTGATCCTGTCATTCAACTGCGCCAAGCGATGGTGGCGAGTCTACCGATAAATGTTAGCTTTGATTACTTGCGCCGCACCGTATTCGGGGCGACTTATGATGTCACGCTAGGTGCACTAGTATGGCGGATGGAGCTTGCCTATATACCCGACCAACCTTTGAACGTGCTCGGTGAGCAGCCCTTAATGCAGGCGCGGGCAAAGCGGATGCTGATAGGAGGGGGCGTCGACTGGCGAGCACCGGCAAATTGGTTTGTGAATGCTCAGTTAGTGGTAGACCATATTCGAGAAGAAGAGCTGAATTTGGTCCGCCCTGCTACTGATACACTGCTTACCTTACGGGCCCAGCGCAGTTTCTTTAACGAGCGATTACTTTTTAAAACCGAGCTTATTGGCAGTGTTAATCAAGGCGATGGTACGCTGCGTCCTGCCTTGGTATACGATTATAATGACAACTTGAAATTTCAAACGGGGATTGATTGGCTGTTTGGAGATCCAAACGGCCAGTTTGGTCAATTTAAGGATACTTCGCGCTGGTGGGTATCCGTTAAATATACTTTTTAAATATAGGGCGCTAGGGCCGGCGTTGGTCTAAAGCAACGAGCTGGGCGCGGATCGTCGATGCCTGCTTCGTTTTGCCTGAGCCTTCGTACTCAGTTAGTAGCGATGTTAATACCCATGGTAGTTCGGTTGCCGTCATACGTGGGTGGGCCTGTGTTAAGCGCACTATGCTACGTAAATGTTCAGTGCTATTCGCGTTTTGCTCAAGAGCTAGGTAGGCCCGTGCCAAACCTAAATGAGCATAATACGCTTCAATATATTTGACTTGCAGGTGCTCAATTTCCAACAGTTTGTTTTGTTGCTGTTCTTTATCAATGCTCTGTTGGCGACTGGTCAAAATGTGTTGATAATGGGTAATGGCGTTTTGGTATTCTTGGTTGGCAGTTAGAGCGTCAGCCAATACTTGGGTGCCAAATAAAATCTTTAAGTTGTCATCTGCCCATACATCTTTAGCGAGTGTTAATGTGCTCTGTGCTAGCGGTAATGCTTGAGCTGCGCGGTCAGTTTTTAGATATAGTTCAGCTAACGCGAAACGGGTGACATAGTTAAGGGCATGAAGTTCGCCTGCTCGTTTTGGCAAAGCAGTCAAAATATCATTAAACAGTGCTTCAGCCTGGGAATACTCCCCTAATCCGATATAGATACGGCCCATACTGAGTTTGGCATCAAGTGTGTCTTGATGTTGTTCTCCCAAGACGTGTATTGCACGCTCTAAGCGTTTTTTAGTAGGGGCATACCCGGCTTCAAATTGACCTAAGCGTTCCAGCACATAACCAACGCCGGCCAAGTTATACAGTGCTAATCCGTGGTTTTCGTTCCACTCTTTTAAGCAAGCTTCTAGACCTTGCCGGAAGTATTCCTCGGCTTTTTGATAATCCCCTAAGGCATAGTAATCAGCACCAAGACTGGTAATTGCAAGAATGGTGACAATATTCGCTGGGCCTAGGGCGTTTAAACTTTTATCGTATATTTCGTTGTGCAGATTGATGGCCATAAACGAATTGCCGGTATCATTATATAACCCTGCTAGGTTAGACATAACACCCAAAGTTTTTTCATCGTGCTCACCAAAGATACGTTTGGCGACCTCTATTGACTCTTCTAAAATTGGGCGCTGCAGATCAAATTTGTCTGCGCGATTATAAGAATTGCTCAACGCCCTAAGTACACGATAGAACTCGGCGTCGTCAGTTTGATGTTCTCGATGCAGTGTCAACGCTCTTTCTAAGTGTCCAATAGCCGGATGGATCACCCCTAAACGGAAATATATGTCGCCAATAGTGCGCCTCACAGAGGCCTCAATTAAAGGTTGTGAAAATAGCGTGTGGCTGTCATCTTGGTTTAGTTTTTCACTGGCTTTGTCTAAAATTTGTCGCACTGTTATGACTTCGCCTTGGGCCTTATCTGGGTTAATAGAAAAAAACATGTTGTGCAAAAAGTCAGTGATAGCAACCGCTTTACCGCGCTCCTGCTCGGCGATATCACGCTCGAGTGCAATACGCTGAGACTGAATAAATATGGCGCTACTTGTGGTGGTCATAGTAATAAGAATGAAAGCCGCCAGCGAGCTTGAAAGACGGTTGCGGCGCAAAAACTTTTTACTGCGCGTGACCCAAGAATTACGGTGGGCTGTTACAGGGTAGTGGTTAACAAAGCGCTCAAGGTCATTTGAAAACTGGTTAACACTTTTATAGCGCAAAGAAGCTCTGTTATGCAGGGCTTTTAGCAATATAGCATCTAGGTCACCCGCGATATCCTTGGCTTTTATCACGCTAGGCTCAACCTGCGTTGAATTCCCAAGCGTCGATTTATTGCGGGTTAACAACTGACTTGGCGGTGCAGGTGTAAATTCGACAATGGCGTCGTGCAGGTTGTCTGCAACGTGCTCATAAGGCAGTTGTTGTGTCAGTAGTTTGTATAAAATGACCCCCAATGAATAAATATCAGTGCTGGTGGACAGAGGATCGCCACAAATTTGTTCTGGGCTCGAATAATGTAGGCTAAGCAAACGCTCAGCCTCGCTTGCCTCAAGGCTTTGTTCGCCGTCGCTAGATTCTTGCTGGTCAAGCAATCTGGATATGCCAAAATCGAGTAACTTTGGCTCACCGTCCATGGTGATAAGTATGTTTGAGGGTTTTAAATCACAGTGCACAACCAAGTGTTGATGAGCGTATTGGACGGCGTCACATACTTTTTGAAAAAGTCTTAACTGTTCATGCAGGCCCTGTTTTTTTTGTTGGCAATAAAGGTCAATAGGTGTGCCTTCAATGTATTCCATGACTAAATAAGGCTGATTTGTTTCAGTTGTGCCGCCATCGAGCAGGCGTGCGATATTAGGGTGTTCTAGGTTCGCTAATATCTGTCGTTCGGTTTTAAAGCGTGATGCTCTATCTGCTGTTGTAAGCGCGTTTCGGTTAATTTTTATTGCCACGCGTTGTGTGTAGTGTTCGTCCGCTCTTTCTGCTAGGTAGATATCGCCCATCCCGCCTTGGCCAATCATCTCAATCAGTCGATAACGGTCAACCACATCGCCTATTTTTTGCGAAGTTTGGTTTACAACACAATGCGCGGCGTAATCGATGATGGAATCAATTTCGGTGCTTTTCTCATGGTGCGTTAATAATGAGGTCACTTCTTGATGTAAATGTGAGTTATTTTTACATTGCTGGTCGATGTAAGTGCCGCGTTGTTCTACAGGCAGAGTAATTGCGTGATGAAAAATGTCTTGTACTGTTTGCCATTCGTTGCTGTTCATTTGCTTTAGTCCTTTACGCAAAATGTATTAACGGAACGCTAGATGAGTATCTAATGATTAAAAAATAGTCTATTCCTGTGCTAAAATTATGCAACTCTATTTCACTTTTCAGTGTGTAACGCTATGAACAAAGATCGGGATATCACGCAGTTACTTCGTGACTGGCAATCAGGAAGCGAGCAAGCATTCAATGATTTAAGTAAGTTAGTTTACTCAGAATTGCATCGCAGAGCACAAAAGCACATGTCTTACGAAAGAGCTGGACATACATTACAAGCCACCGCCTTGGTGAATGAAGTGTTTATCGATTTATTGCATGCTCAGTTAGATTTTGCAGACCGAGCGCATTTTTATCGACTAGCCAGTAACATGATGCGGCGTATTTTGGTTGATCACGCTAGGGCACATACTAGTCAAAAACGAGGGGCTGGGGCAAACCATATCACCTTGGTTGATTATAAATATGGAGATAAACCCGTCAGCCATGATGTTGTTGAATTAGATGCAGCCTTATCAGCGTTAGCAAAGTTTGATAAACGAAAAGCTGAAATTTTAGAGCTACAGTTTTTTGCAGGTTCAAGTGTACGAGATATTGCTCAGTTTTACGCGGTTTCACCTAGAACCATAGAGCGTGATGGGCAGTTTGGTAAAGCCTGGTTACACCGAGAACTGAGTGTGGCAGGGTAAATTTTAGGCATAAAAAAATCCGCTAAGAGCGGATTTTTTGCTTCTATCTATGTGTGTTGCATATATTTTGCGTAACAACCAACTGCTTATTGGTTGTTTACACTGGCGATAACATTACGTTCTTCGCTGTATTTACCATTGGTTAGAAAGTTATTCATTTTTTCTGCTTTTGCACCGTATTGTTCAACAAATGCCACCATGTCTTGACCGTTACACGTGACTTTTTCAGTGACGTAACGCTTGGTCACCTTGCTTAATTTCATTGCTTTATTCATTTTTAGTATGCTGCCAGTCGTCGCGGTTAGGCAAAGTTTTGTTCCTGCTTCATTATCGGTAGGAATTAATTCTTGGTCTGCATGCGCAGCACCTAAAACAGCAAAAGAAAGTAACGTTGCAGCGATAGTTTTAGTCAATGTTTTCATGGTGTATTTCCTTTAATGAGTAAGTATTTTCAATGTGTTGTTTTGTTAATTATTAGTTTGCAACCTAGATGCCAATTTTAAATATCAATAAAAACAACGGCTTAGTGATTGAGTATTCTTTTCGTATGTGAAATATAATTATGTTTTTTGTTAATTGACTAAAAAATGGTTTTTTTGACCAATGAACATTAAGCCGGAAATAACAGCGATTGATTTGGTATTTTTCGAGCCTGATATAGATCAGTAAAAGATAAGGTTAAGTGGCGTTGGTACTTTAAATCTGGGTTGGCTTTTGCTATATTTCTGGCGCTTTTTTAAGCATCCCATTAACTGCTCTGGATTTACGATCCAACTCGCAAGGAACTACCATGCAAAATCAAACTTCTGCGCCGTTTGTCGTGTGCGCGTTATACAAATTCGTGACCTTAGAAAACTTCGAAGAAATGCGTCAACCGCTTTTGACTTTTATGCAGGATAACGGCATTAAAGGCACGTTGTTATTGGCCAAAGAAGGTATAAATGGCACTGTGTCAGGCTCGCGAGCTGGTATTGATGCACTATTAGATTATTTAAACCAAGACCCGCGTATAGCACCTATTTCTCACAAAGAATCCTTAGATGAAAGTCAGCCGTTTCATCGTACTAAAGTAAAGCTAAAGAAAGAGATCGTTACCATGGGGGTTGAAGGAATTGACCCTTTGCGCACAGTTGGTACTTACGTCAAGCCGCAAGATTGGAATGCGTTAATATCAGATCCTAATGTGACTGTGATAGATACCCGTAACGAGTATGAAATAGAAATTGGCACCTTTAAAAACGCTATCAATCCGAACACTGAGTCCTTTCGTGAATTTCCTCAATATGTAAAAGATAATCTTGAGCCAAGTAAAAACAAGAAAGTCGCCATGTTTTGCACAGGCGGTATTCGTTGTGAAAAGTCCACTGCTTATCTTAAAGAGCAGGGCTTTGAAGAGGTTTATCATTTAGAAGGCGGTATTCTTAAATACCTAGAAGAAGTACCGAAAGACGATACCTTGTGGGAAGGTGATTGTTTTGTGTTTGATAATCGCGTGGCGGTTAATCATGACTTACAAAAAAGTGATTATGATCAGTGTTATGCCTGTCGGTTACCGATCACTGAGGAAGATAAACTAAGCCCGCTATTTGAGGCTGGCGCTAGCTGCCCTAAATGTCATGGCACCCATAGTGAAGAGCAGCTTAAGCGTTTTCGTGAGCGTGAAAAGCAAGTGAATTTAGCTCGTCAGCGAAACGAAGCACACGTGGGAGAAGACGCGACCAAAGCCATAAAATTACGCCGTCAACAAAAGGCTGCACAACGGCGAGCACAGCGTGCTGCTGCAGGAAAAAGCAACGGTTAAGCCTTTAGGTATTGCGCTTTAGCTCACCAACGTAGACATTTGGTGATATGAAAGGGTAAACTCGTCTTAACATTAACTAATGTGGTTCAATCATGGCACAGCAAGAGACATTAGCACCGGAGAAGGTTGCTGAAATTCGCAAAGAATTTGATTATTTTGATACCGATAAGAATGGTGAAATCGGGTTAACAGAATTTATTGAGTTGTTAACTATCATATCGCCTAAAACCAAGGCTAGTCATGTTGAAGAAGGCTTTGGTTTGATTGATAAAAACAACGATGGCTCTATCGACTTCGAAGAATTTTTGGAGTGGTGGCAGCAATCATGGTGGGAATACTAAGCCCATCGATTTTGTCTTGTAGACAACGAATTCAGATACTAAAAGCCCAAGCAACTGCTTGGGCTTTTTTTGTACGTCGTTACAGTTGTTTAAAGGTTAAGCCTGCGTTGTCTACTAAACGCTTAATTAACGTGTCGCCCATAGCCGATGCTGGGGTCAAAATACCGCCAGGAGTATCGGTTGAGTCTTTAATCAAACACAAGGCTGCTTCGGTGATCATACGAGAAGTCGAGCCATAACCCGGGTCAAGTGTGGCGCCAACGCTCACTGTTAGGTTTTGTCCGTCTTGATCATTGCCGACAAATAACACCTCGTAAAAACCGTTCTCACGCTCTTCTTTACTTGGACCTTCACCAGGTTTAGGGCCGCCATCTTTCATCATGCCTTTATCGCTGGCCACTGCTTTAGCGATCGTTTCCCCTTTCTCTCCTGGGCCTGTCATCAGCATTTCATCGTAAACAAAATCGCTGCCGTATTGGTGACTGAGTAGCATGTTGCTGCGGTGCACATTGCGCGTATTAATCGCGGCCATAATGAAAGGCGTTACCCACGTATTGAGTGAGTCTTCAAAATAGGGTTTATCCCCGGCAGGTTGCTCAGTGCCTGCGAAGCCTGGGGTCAAAGAGAATGGATTGAGCAGCAACTCAAACTGTTTTGGATCTTGTTTGGCCGCGGCTAAAGTGGCTTTTAAGCTTGCGGCTGTCCCGCCAGAGAAGGTCCCTTGCATCTTTTTAACGCGTCCTTTTACTCGGTTAAAGGTGTGACCAAATTTTTCTTTGGCCAATTGCTGCAAGTGATACACGCCAAGATCAAATGGAATGGAATCGAAGCCACAGGAGAACACGATCCGAGCACCGCTTTGTTTGGCAGCAGCTTCATTGGCATCGATCATATGGCGCATCCAAACTGGCTCGCCACACAAATCAACGTAATCAACGCCTGATTGGGCACACATGGCGACTAACTCAGAGCCATAAAGCTGATAAGGGCCAACGGTGGTCAAGATTAAACGTGTACTATCAAGCATGGCTTGCATAGAGCTCGCGTCTTCAGCGTCAGCGACCACGAGTGGGGTGTCCTTTGGTGCACCAATCTCATCGCGTACTGACGCTAATTTATCTGCGCTACGCCCAGCCATTGCCCAAGTGAAGCTATTGTCATCTGCATACTGCTTTGCCAAGTATTCTGCTACTAAACGGCCAGTGAAGCCTGAGGCGCCGTAAACGACGATATCGAATTCTTTATTTGTGCTCATTTTATTGTTCTCTTGTCAGTGTAGATGAGCTAATAGTAAAACCAGTTGCAAGAGGCTTCACTTTATTTGGTTGATGCCTAACTATAGCGAAGACGAATTAACCTTCAAAGTTGGTATAACGGGCAGGCATGGGTTTGAAGGGAGGGAGTGACAAGAGTACACAAAGGCTTTGATAATAACTCGCTATCAACAAACACGCTGATAGCGAGTGGACACTGGCTACGTTAGAACTTATAAGTTGCTTGCACGTACATAAAACGACCTTGTGAGTTATGGGTTCCTACTACATGTCCCATGTAATCATGGTAGCTAAATGGCGGCTCTTCATTGAACAGGTTATTCGCTCCAAGGGTTAATATCGTATTCTCTATACCGATGAAATTAACGGTGGTATCCACTGTGATCATAGAATCAATATCAGGCAATATTGTGCCGTCCGATTGCACCCGTACTGAGGCATCTTGTTCAAATTCGCCGATGTAATTAACTGCGACATTCGCACTCCAATTGTCTTTTACCCAAGAGGCTGCAGTTGTCCAACGCACTTCGGGTTGCTCGAACTGACCTTCTTGAGTATCAATGCGACCCCCAGTGCGAATATCCTCGTAGTTCAATACATAATTTAAAATGTAGTTGATTTTGAAGTCACCTAATGACGTTTCAGTTTTATAACCTAAATCAAGGTCAAGACCTGAGGTTTTGATGTTACCTAAATTTTCGAACTGGTCGAAGATACGTACGACTTCCCCTGGGTCGCCTGCTATATTAGACGGCAATCGTTCCACCACCTCTGGGTTATTTCCTTGAGTGGTAAACTTAAATTGGGTGTCTTTATTGATCACATTTTCAATGTCATAGTTGTAATAATCTAAAGAGAAATCAATGTTTTGGGTGATTTCATAAATAACACCAAAGTTATAGCTTTCTGACTCTTCAGGGCCAAGATCCGGGTTACCTGTCAACACCGCAGTGTACTCTTGTGGCTCACAAGCCTTGTTGACATTGCCCACTGCATCACAACGAACATTATCGACTAAGTTAGGCGACTCGTCCGTGCTGCCCAGACCAATTTGATGTAAAGAAGGGGCGCGGAACGCGGTGCCAAATGAGCCTCGAATAGACAGTTCATCCATTGGCGTCCAGATAAAAGCAACTTTGGGATCCGTCGTTGTGCCAAAATCGCTATAATCTTCGTGGCGTACGGCCAGCTGAATATTGAAGGTTTCTGTCACGGGGATCGCCAGTTCAGCAAACACAGCAGTGTTGTCGCGCTCGCCGTTGGCTTGTGTTGCTTCAGTACCAAACACTTCGCCTCTTAGGAATTGATCATCTGGGTTGTCGCTGATTTCTTGTTCGCGATATTCAGCACCTACTGCCAACATCAAGTCGCCGGCTGACATATTCATGATCGGACCGGACACCTGAACATCAAACGATTTACTGGTGGACTTACCATAGCGAGTCGTTTGGGTTTCAATGAAATCAAGCGCTTCTTGGGAATTGCTTGAAGGCTCAAATGGGTTCCATAAACCACTGTCTATGGCTTCTTGTGTGCGTCGCGAATTAGGAAAGCCATTAACACCTCTTTCAATTGAATCGCTTTTAATATAACTGTAAGCGAGTTCCCAATCCCAGTCACCGAACCCACCTTCAAGGCCTATTACCGTGCGATAATAATCAGAATCAACCCGTTTTTCTCGGTTGCCTATTTCGACTGTTCGTCGGCGCATGGTTAAATCTTGTTGATAAAAAGGATGTGTAGGGTCGTCAGCAAAGGGGTGATTTATATTGTCCCCGGACATAAACAATTCATTGAAGCTTGGGCTACCAGCACCACGGATCGTGGTCTTTGAGTTTTGCCCGTTTAAGTCGATAAATGCACGTAGATCGTCATTAATCTCAAACTTACCCATGTACATAAAGCTGACGCGTTCTGATGCGGGTATAGACGAACTAAACGGCGCATAATCATAACGGCATAAATCACCCACTATTTGGTCTGCGGGGCATACATCATTTCCGAACGTGTCAGGTAGACGAACTGTGGGGTCTGAGGCAAGGGCGATGGTCCCTGGGTAGCCAGCTGAGCTTCTAAAATCTGTAGCGTAGGGATCATTTGGCCTAAGAGCGGACTGATTAGACGAGCTTGCGTAATCACGGTCGGCATAAAGTATTTCTTCACGATCGAAATAATCTAACACAAAGGTATGGCTTGATTTGTCGGAGCTAGTGCCAAACAGCAAACTCGCGTTTGATTCTGCGCCTCCTCCATCAGCGGTATCACCGTATTTTCCCGACAACTCTAAACCGTCGAAATCATCTTTCATGATGATATTGATAACCCCAGCGATGGCGTCTGAGCCATAGGTTGCAGATGCTCCGTCTTTTAAAATATCTACCCGTTTAATGGCTGACAAGGGGATGTTATTGATATCTACGAAGGCGGTATCTATCGAATTGGCAAAAGGCGACACAGAGACTCGTCGACCGTTAACCAGTATGAGAGTTGAATCGGCACCCAGCCCGCGCAATGAAACACTAGAGCCGCCATTGCCTGTGCCGTCACTGCTGTTGCCTTGGGTTGAAAACGTACCTTGGCCAGCAATGGGTAATTTAGTAAACAAGCCGATTAAATCAGTAACCCCTGTTTTGATAATGTCCTCAGCGGACAAGGATGTGACAGGGGAGGGGCCTTCTAGGTCACCTCGGCGAATGTGGGAGCCTGTTACTTCTACTCTTTCTATGCTTGTATCGGGTTTGCTTTGGGCCTGTGCCTGCATAATGGATGCGACAGCAACGGCTACCACCGTAAGTTTTAAGTGATTGAGTTTCATGTATGTTCCTGGATTAATTATATTTTTTAGTGTTTTAAATAAGAAGTAAGAACACTTCTTTCTTGGCGGGTATGTGGCATTAATTACCCTAGTGACAATTCCTATCCTAAGCGACATGATATTGATTTTGCAACAATTTAAGGCAAAAAAAATACTCTTGATATATGGTGGGTGTTATTAATCATTAGCGGCCTTCGTGTTAATCAACTTGCTAAGGAGATTGTGAAATGTTGCAGTTGGAGAAGGCGTTTTTAAGCGTTAGCCTATCAATATATTAATTGATTCAAGGGCGGAGTATGGAAGACGGATCAACACTTGCAGATAAATCGTTTTGTAAAAAATGTGTTAATGCAGGGGACTTAGGGTTTGATTTCACCATGGCTTTTCAGCCAATCGTTAATCTTAAGTTACGCGAGGTATTTGGATACGAAGCCCTCGTGCGTGGCCTTAACAATGAATCTGCTTTTTCTGTAATAAGCCAAGTCAATCAGGACAATCTCTATTTATTCGATCAACAATGCCGCGTTAAGGCCATCGCCTTAGCAGCGAAACTTGGTATAACTTCCATTCTTAGTATCAACTTTTTGCCTAATGCTGTTTATAAACCAGAACGTTGTATCCGTACCACTTTGGATGCAGCAACGCGTTATGGTTTTCCCACCAATAAAATTATGTTTGAGTTTACTGAAGGTGAAAAAATAAGTGACACCCTGCATGTTAAAGGTATTGTCGAATATTATCGTGAGCAAGGATTTATCACGGCTATTGACGATTTTGGAGAGGGATATTCAGGTTTAGGTTTGTTGGCAAATTTTCAGACCAACATAGTCAAACTGGACATGGGCTTAATTCGCGGTATTGACAGCGATACCGTTCGCCAATCTATTGTTCGGCACAGTGTGAATATGTTTCGAGATTTGAATATAGAGCCTCTCGCGGAAGGTATTGAAACGGTCAGTGAATCAAATTGGTTACTCGAGGCAGGCGTAGACTTACAGCAAGGCTATTTATTTGCCAAGCCTGGTTTTGAATGCTTGCCGCAGGTCGACTTTATGTTTAGCTAAATAAAAATACATAAAAAAGCCGGAACAAATAGTAGTCGTCCCGGCTTTAAATTCAGTTTGCTGTTGGAGCTGATTAGCTAACCGCTACAATCTTACATGCGTTGGTGCCGCCTATGGTTTCCATATTGTCACCATACGTCATAATGAACAGGTCACCGGTCTCAAGTAGGCCTTTCTCTTTCATGATGGCAACTACATCTTTGGTCAATTCACCTGGGCTACTGCCACGGGAATCAAAAAATGCAGGTTTAACACCACGATAAAGCGCCATTATGTTCAATGTTGATTCATGACGCGATAAAGCGTAAATCGGCAATGAAGTAGTGATACGTGACATTAAGCGTGGTGTGCTGCCGCTTTCAGTCAAGGCAACAATCGCTTTAACTGTGCTCAAATGATTTGCTGCATAAACTGCACTAAGCGCAATCGTTTCGCTTACTGAACCGAAGCTTTCATCCATACGATGCTTAGAGATTTTAACGCTTGGATGGGTTTCTGCACCCACACAAACACGGGCCATAGCAGCAACGGTTTCAACAGGGTAATCACCTGCTGCTGTTTCTGCTGACAACATCACTGCATCGGTTCCATCTAACACGGCATTGGCGACATCCATCACTTCAGCGCGCGTTGGCATTGGGCTGGTGATCATGGTTTCCATCATTTGCGTTGCTGTGATAACCACTTTGTTCAATTGGCGTGAACGAGCGATAAGTTTCTTTTGCACGCCGACTAGCTCAGCATCACCAATTTCTACACCTAAATCACCACGTGCAACCATGACTGCGTCAGACGCTTCAATGATATCGTCAATCGCTTCATCAGTCGCAACGGCTTCAGCACGCTCTACTTTGGCGCAAATCATTGCATGGCAACCTGCTTTTTCAGCGAGCTGACGAGCGTAGCGCAAATCATCCCCAGAGCGCGGGAAAGAAACAGCTAAATAATCAACACCAATAATGGCAGCCGTTTTAATGTCTTCTTTGTCTTTCTCTGTTAATGCTTCAGCAGAAAGTCCACCACCTAAACGGTTGATGCCTTTATTGTTCGACAATTTACCTGCTACCGTCACTTCGGTATGCACTTTGTTGCCTTCTACTTCAACTACTTTAAGCTGAATACGGCCATCATCTAGCAATAAAATGTCACCGGTATTCACATCTTTAGGCAGTGCTTTGTAGTCGATACCTACCGCGTTTTGGTCACCGTCATCACGACCCATATCAGCATCAAGGATAAACTTGTCACCCATACCAAGAATGATCGATCCGTTTTTGAATTTAGCCACACGAATTTTGGGGCCTTGCAAATCGCCTAAGATAGCAATGTACTTACCAAGCTTTTTCGCTACTTGTCGAACTTTTTCAGCGCGCTCGATGTGGTCTTGAGCAGTACCATGAGAGAAGTTCATGCGTACTACGTTTGCTCCGGCTTGAACTATGCCTTCTATTTGCTCAACAGTGTCTGTTGCTGGGCCCAATGTAGCTAAAATTTTGGTTCGTCTTAACATAGGTAATTTGCTCTGGTTGTGGCGCATACTGTTTCAGGAATGCAGGTATTAAATTTTGTTTACGATTACTTGAGTATCTGTCTAGATAAGATGATAGTGCATAAAAGCCAAGGTTAATTTGCCACCCTTGCTTATCCTACATCTCTATCAGCGTGTGATTATAACAACTGAAGCTGACAGATTAATTACTGTTTCGTAATTAAATTACGAAAATACTAGATTAATAAGTCATTATTGTGAAATTTTTTAACAAAAAAAGCTATTAAAGGCGGACTATTGATACGAGGTCAGACCAATTCCTGGTAATTTACCGCCTTTTTTGTATGATTTTCCTACTGTTCGTTACGTTTATCGTAGCGCGAACCTCGTAACGTATCTTTTACACGTTTCAAATTTTCGCGGAATTTCGTGCCCCTGCGTAGGGTAAAACCAGTGGCTAAAATATCAATTAATGTGAGCTGGGCAATACGCGATGCCATGGGCATATACATGTCAGTGTCTTCCGGCACTTCTAACGATAATACTAAGTTACATTCTTTTGCCAGAGGACTGTTTTGCGAGGTTATGCCTACCACAGTGGCGTCGTTACTGCGGGCTATTTGCGCTACTTCGACCAAACTTTTGGTGCGCCCCGTGTGGGAGATAAGTACCACTACATCGTCTTCAGATGAATTCATGCAGCTCATGCGCTGCATTAAAATGTCTTCGAAATATACCACTGGTACATTAAAGCGGAAGAATTTATTCAGTGCGTCATGGGCGACAGATGCCGAAGCGCCTAAACCGAAAAAAGAAATCTTTTGCGCCTGAGTCAGTAAATCTACAACGCGATTAATTGTATTAATATCAACAGATTGGCGCGCAACTTCAAGAGAAGCCATGGTCGATTCAAAGATTTTCTTAGTGTATTCCTCAGGGCCGTCATCTTCTTCAACGTGACGGTTTACGTAAGGGGTACCGTTGGCTAGGCTTTGGGCCAAATGCAATTTGAAATCTGGGTAGCCCTTGGTATCTAAACGACGACAAAAGCGGTTGACTGTGGGTTCGCTCACGTCCGACATTTTGGCAAGAGTGGCGATGCTACTATGTATAGCAACTTGAGGATTCGCCAAAATGACTTCGGCTACTTTACGTTCTGACTTACTAAACGCTAATTTATGCTGAGTTATTTTTTCAAGAATGTTCATATGCCCACAGAATTCTTAACTAAAATCATGAAGTAATGCCAAGAATAACACTGTCGGTGGCAAACTTGGTAACCTTCTTGTAACTTTTTGACAAAAAAAAGCGAAAATTCGTCCTTAATGGCCGATCAAGAGGCAGAATGCTTCGCCTTTTCATAACAAACGTTGTAAAATTACAACATTTGTTGTTAACTGTGGGCAAAGATAAGTCATGATTGAAGTGTTATTATTAGCCCAATTCCAATCACGCAGTTTTATTAATTAGCAGGTTAAACACAATGACGTTAGATAATTCATCCGCCCCGTGCGATTTTGTTCTATTTGGTACTAAAGGTGATTTAGCTCGCCGCAAATTACTTCCGTCGCTTTACCAGTTAGAGAAAGCAGAACTAATGCACGCTGAAACCACGATCTTAGGGGTAGCCCGAGACGACATCAGCTTGCAAGAATATGTGGCTTTAGTAAAAGAAAATATTGAACAGTTCAGTGGTGAGACGTTATGCACTGAAACATGGGAGCGCTTTTCCGCCAAACTAGATTACGTTTGTGTCGATATGAAGAACGCTGAAAGTTACAGTGTTTTCGCTGAGCACGTAGATGTATCTCGCACCATGGTTTGTTATTTTGCTACGCCGCCTTCGATCTTTGGTGATATCTGTCGTGGCCTTAAAGCGGCAAATGTTATCGATAAGAGCATGCGCGTCGTATTAGAAAAACCTATCGGTCACGACTTAGCGTCCTCTAAAGTGATTAATGATCAGGTGGCAGAGTTTTTCGACGAATCACAAATCTACCGTATCGATCACTACTTAGGTAAAGAAACGGTTTTAAACCTCATTGCATTGCGTTTTGCGAACTCAATTTTTGCTACCAACTGGGATCACAACAGCATCGACCACGTGCAAATCAGTGTCGCTGAATCTGTAGGCATTGAAGGCCGTTGGGGATATTTCGATACTGCAGGTCAAATGCGTGACATGGTACAAAACCACTTGTTACAAATTTTGACCCTAATTGCCATGGAGCCTCCTACAACACTTGATGCTGACAGTATTCGCGGTGAGAAGTTAAAAGTGCTCAAAGCGCTACGCCCGATCAATTCAACCAACATTAATCAAAAGAGTGTTCGCGGCCAATACATTGGTGGCTTCGTGAAGGGTAAAGAGGTACCTGGTTATTTAGATGAGCCAGATGCCAACCCGCGCAGTGAAACAGAGACCTTTGTTGCTTTGAACGTCGATATCGACAACTGGCGTTGGGCCGGCGTGCCGTTCTATTTGCGTACTGGTAAACGTTTGCCAAACAAGACCAGTGAAGTGGTTATCTATTTCAAACGTCAACCACATAACTTATTTGAAGACAGCTTTGCTCAGTTACCGCCAAATAAGCTAACAATTCGTTTGCAGCCTGATGAAGGCGTAGAAGTCACGGTAATGAACAAGGTACCTGGTTTGACAGGTACAAGTGGCATGGATTTACAAAAGTCTCGCCTTAATTTAAGTTTCTCTGAAGCCTTCCAAGACGATCGTATTGCAGATGCATACGAGAAGTTATTGCTAGAAGTCATGTTAGGTAATCAGGCGTTATTTGTGAGCCGTGATGAAGTCGAGTATGCCTGGAAATGGGTTGACGGCATCATCGAAGCATGGAAACACACCAATGAGCCACCCGAGCCTTATCAAGCGGGTACATGGGGGCCGGTTGCTTCTATCGCATTGCTAGCACGTGAGAACCGTGCTTGGTATGAAAGCAGAATTGGGAGGAAATAATATGTCATTAAATGAAAATAACTTTCAATCAACAGATGAACTTAATGCGACTTTTGCTCAGAGCATCGTCGATATTTTAACCGCAGGCATAAATGAAAACGGCCGAGCTAGCTTGGTCGTTTCTGGGGGCAGAACGCCCAAGGCATTGTTTAATACATTGTCAAAAGTAGAGCTTGATTGGTCAAAGGTTGATATTAGTCTTGCTGATGAGCGCTGGGTTGAAACGGACGACGATGCCAGCAATGAAAAAATGGTGCATCGTGAGTTATTACAAAATAACGCTGCAGCAGCCAATTTCGTTGGCCTTAAAACTGAACATGACAATGCAAAAGATGCAGTAGAAACCTGCACTGCGAATCTTGCTAAATTACACACCCCGTTTGATGTATTAATACTTGGCATGGGCGAAGACGGACACACTGCTTCATTATTCCCATGTTCAGAACAAATCCATCAAGGTTTAGACCAGGGCGCCCGTCGTACGTACTTAGCTGTACAACCCACGACCGCGCCAAACCAACGCATGTCGTTAACCTTACCCGCGCTATTAAACAGCAAAAATATCTTTTTGCATTTAACCGGTGACAGCAAAAAACAGGTACTTGATAAGGCTGTAAAAGGTGGCGATGAGCACGAAATGCCCATACGCGCGGTGCTAAATAACGCCGACGTTGAATTAATGTGGGCTCCCTAGGAGAAAGATATGAATTCCATCATCCAAGAAGTTACCCAGCGAATTATTGAGCGCAGCCAAGATTCGCGAAAAGCTTACTTAGACAAGATTGAAAAAGCGCGTTTACAGGGGCCTCATCGTGGCACCCTGTCTTGCGGTAACTTAGCCCACGGTTTTGCCGCTTGTGGCGCTGAAGATAAAGCTGACTTGCGCAGCATGACCAAGTCAAATATCGCGATTATTTCTTCGTACAACGACATGTTATCTGCTCACCAGCCGTACCATGACTACCCAGAAATATTGAAAAAAGCGATTCAGCAAGTAGGCAGTGTCGCCCAATTTGCCGGTGGTGTTCCTGCTATGTGCGACGGCGTTACTCAAGGTAATGCTGGAATGGACTTAAGCTTAATGAGTCGTGACGTGATTGCTATGTCAACGGCGGTTGCTTTGTCGCATAATATGTTTGACGGCACCTTGATGCTGGGCATATGTGACAAAATTGTCCCTGGGTTATTAATTGGTGGCTTAAGCTTTGGTCACTTACCGACAATTTTCGTACCCGCTGGCCCTATGCCATCAGGTATTCCAAACAAAGAAAAAGCGCGCGTGCGTCAAATGTACGCTGAAGGCAAAGTAGGCCGTGAAGAGCTTCTTGAGGCTGAATCTCAGTCTTATCACTCAGCGGGAACCTGTACCTTCTACGGTACGGCAAACAGTAACCAATTGGTTGTTGAAACCATGGGCTTACACTTGCCAGGTTCATCGTTTGTCAACCCAGGCACGCCACTGCGTGAAGCATTAACAGACGCTGCGGCTCGTCAAGTCACGCGTATTACCGACTTAGGTGAAGACTACCGTCCTATCGGCCATATTGTTGATGCCAAAGCTATCGTCAATGGTTTGGTGGCCTTGCTAGCAACAGGTGGTTCAACTAACCACACTATGCATTTAGTCGCTGTTGCTAAAGCGGCGGGTTACACCATTAACTGGGATGACTTTTCTGATATCTCGGATGCGGTACCATTGCTAACTCGCATCTACCCTAATGGCTCAGCAGACATTAACCACTTTACTGCTGCTGGCGGCATGGCGTTACTGTTCAGAGAACTATTAAACGCTGGCTTGTTGCATAACGATGTGAAAACCATTTGTGGTGACGGTCTTGAGCGTTATACCCAAGAGCCAAAACTTGAAAATGGTGAACTTATTTGGCGTGATGGCCCGACTGAGTCTTTCGACAAAGAAGTGGTTGCCAGTGTCGAAAAACCATTTAAACCCGATGGCGGTTTATCCGTACTCACAGGTAACTTAGGCCGTGCGGTAATGAAAACCTCAGCGTTACGTGAGCCTCATTGCAAAATCAAAGCACCCGCGGTTGTGTTTGAAGATCAATTCGAACTTGCAGCAGCATTCAAATCGGGTGATTTGAATAAAGACTGTGTTGTTGTGGTGCGCTTCCAAGGGCCTTCAGCAATTGGTATGCCTGAGCTTCACAGCCTTACACCGCCACTAGGCGTGTTGCAGGACAAAGGCTTTAAAGTTGCCCTTGTGACTGACGGACGAATGTCTGGTGCGTCAGGTAAAGTACCTGCTGCAATCCATTTAACGCCTGAAGCGCTTAAAGGTGGTTTGATCGCAAAAGTTCAAAACGGCGACGTTATCGAGCTAGATACTCAAACTGGTCACATGACACTGCACGTAGATGAAGCAGAGCTTACAGCACGGGAAGCAAAAGTGACCGATGTGGCCTCTCATCAAATTGGTATGGGCCGTGAAATGTTTGCTGGTATGCGTTCAACGCTTACAGGTGCTGAGCAAGGTGCATGTTCTTTATTCGTCGGACAGGATGATTAATTGTGGCAGCTAATTTTGTTGCGGATATTGGCGGAACCAATATTCGTTTAGCACAGGTTGTTGACGGCCAAGTTGCTGAAATTCGCAAATATTTGTGCGCGGATTTCGCCACGGTAAATGATGCGATAAAACAGTACTTTTCTGAGTTTCCGACGACTGAGTTCGCTGCTGGTTGTTTGGCTATTGCCTGCCCAGTTGCGGGCGACCTTGTTAAAATGACCAACCATACTTGGGCCTTCTCGATTAAACAGGTGCAAGCCGATCTAGGGCTGAGCTGGCTGGGCGTGATCAATGACTTCACGTCAGTGGCTCATTCACTGCCTAAGTTAGATGCCAGCCAAAAAGTGCAAATTGGTCCAGGTGAAGCATTACCTGAAGCCAATATTGCTGTTTTTGGTCCTGGAACGGGGTTAGGCGTTGAGCACTTAACTTGTACCGATGGCGTATGGAAAGCGTTAGATGGGGAAGGTGGACACGTTGACTTTTCAGCAGTCGATGAAAATGACATTGCTATTCTGCGCTTTTTGACCAAAAAGCTAGGCCATGCCTCAGCAGAAGAAGTGATGTCAGGACGAGGGATTGTGCATATCTATCAGGGGTTAGCTGCGGCCAAAAATGTACCGTCAGAGTACAGCGACGCAGCGGATATTACCTCCAGAGCAATTGATAACAGTTGTTCGCTGTGTAGAGAAACACTTGAGCAGTTCTGTCGCATCATGGGGAGTTTTGCTGGCAACCTAGCCTTAAACCTGTGTACGCGCGGTGGTGTTTATATCGGTGGCGGGATTGCCTCTCGGTTTGTTGAATTTATTCAACAAAGTGAATTTCGCGCACGCTTTGAAGCAAAAGGCCGGTTTCGTGATTACGTTGCGGGCATACCTACATACATTATTACCGAGCCCGATCATGGTTTGATCGGTGCTATGGCATACCTACAACAGCATTATAAAGGTTAACTACAATGACAAAAAATTGGAAAATTTCGTCTCAAGATGTCTTCAGTCAAGGACCTGTGGTTCCTGTATTGGTGATCAAGGATGTAAAACATGCAGTACCACTAGCTAAAGCATTAATTGCAGGTGGCATTCGCGTTTTAGAAGTCACCTTGCGCACTGAAGCGGCGCTAGACGTCATTAAAGCCATTGCTACCGAAGTACCAGACGCCATCATAGGCGCGGGTACCGTTACCAATGCTAAGCAATTAGCAGAAGTTGAAGCAGCTGGCGCTATGTTCGCTATTAGCCCTGGTATGACTTCAGACTTATTAGATGCGGGTAATAAAGGCGGAATTTCGCTTATCCCTGGCATTTCTTCAATTTCTGAATTAATGCGTGGTATTGACTTTGGTTACACCCACTTTAAATTCTTCCCTGCGGAAGCATCTGGTGGCGTCAAAGCGATCAAAGCAATCGGTGGTCCATTCCCTGATATCGCATTTTGCCCAACAGGCGGCATAAGCCCAACTAACTACCTTGAGTATTTGTCATTGCCTAACGTGCGTTGTGCTGGAGGCTCTTGGTTAGCTCCAGATGACGCTGTTGAAGCCGGTGATTGGGACCGCATCACCGAGCTTGCTAAGCAAGCTGTTGCTGGTGCAAAAGGTATCTAAATACCGCTTCTAGAAGCATAAAAAAGGCCACTATTTAGTGGCCTTTTTAGTCTCTGCAATACAGATCAATCTACTTATCAAATGCGGGGCGGCTGTCCTTCATTAGGATATCCAGCTCTTTTTGTGCCTTAACCGGGTCAGAGCGGTCTTTTTCTTCAAGCATTTCACATTCATCGTTAATCATTTGCTTTATCGTGACCGGGTAGTAGCGGCAGTCATTAGGGCGGTCAAAGTAGATATCGCAGGTGTATATATCTTTGCTGTGGGCGCTTTTTTCATCCGCGGGAATAACTCGTAAAAATGGGCAATGATCTAAGCGTTTTCCGGTTTCTGGGCTCGCCCAAATTAAGCCATTTTTAACGTACTGAGCGATATCGGGTTGAAACAGCTCCCACATATCGATTTCGCTGTCGGTGACCGACAAACCGCCGTCACCGTATTGGGTACAGCACTTACCGCACTGAGTGCATTCTTTCACGTTAGTTCGACCACAACTGGATTATGGAGTAAGTGTAGCAAGTTAGGAGGTCAAAGGGTTTAGTTGCTGACCGGTGTTAATGCCGCCGAATCAAACTTGACTCCTTGCCATCCAGTTTGCATAAAGTTTCGAATATTGCCATGGTCACTGGCGTTAGGATGTTGTAGTACGTCGTCTCGATAAAAAGCACCGAATAAATGCAGTGTTTCAGACTCTGTCAGTTGATTTAGATAGGCAAAATACAAGATCTTACATGAACCTTCGTTGCTGCCTTTTTCATTAACGATTTCACCATTGCTGAAACCTGTCGCAGTGTATTGATAATGTTGTTGGATCGTATTAATTACTTGGCTAAATTCAACGCTCTGCGGTTGAGTACGTACTTGGGTAATAAGATCTTGGATTGTCATGTTTGTCCTAAAGAATAAGAGATATGCATAAGCAGTTTGGTGAAACTGCTTATGCAGATAAAGATATTGCTGGATCCGCCTATTAAAGCGTTAACATAAAGACTTTTGAATTGCGCTGAAAGTTGTAAAGTTGCTTCTTTTTGGCCGGTAAATCATCAAGGGTGGCGCGCACAAAACCCTGCTCTTGAAACCAGTGAGAGGTCACAGTGGTTAAACAAAATATCGAGGTTAATCCTTGAAGCTTTGCTTGCTCACAGATCGCGTTGAGTAAGCGCTCTCCGCGATTGCCACCACGATAATCTGTATGCGTTGCAACACATGCCAGTTCGCCACATTGCTCCTCTAAGTAAGGGTACAGGGCTGCGCAGGCAATGGTCATACCGTCGCGCTCAATAATGGTAAACTGTTCGATTTCACGCTCTAGAATTTCACGGGAGCGTTTAACGAGAATACCTTTTTCTTCAAGCGGGTTAATAAGGTTCAGTATGCCGCCTACATCTTCAATGGTCGCGCTACGTATTTGCTCATAATAACTTTGCGATATCAGCGAACCTGCACCGTCTCGCGTGAAAAGCTCTTGAAGCAAGGCACCATCTTGCCCATAACTGACGCAGTGACAGCGGCTAACACCAGACTCAAGACTATCGATGATCGTTTGAATACTGTGTTTTTCGCGCTGTAAATGTTCCTGCTCTAGCATGGGATACAAAGAGTTCAGCTGAATGTTACGTAGTAATCGACCTGTTTCATCCACTAGGCCATCTTTTTCTGTGAAGATGATCAGCTTGTCGGCCTTAAGAGCTTTTACGACATTGGTGGCAACATCTTCATGGCTTAAGTTGAACACTTCACCTGTAGGTGAATAGCCCATAGGCGGTAGCAGCACAATTGAGCCATCATCTAGATGGTCGTTAATGCCGGTCACGTCAACACGTCGTACTAAGCCGGTATGTTCAAAATCGACACCGTTACGCACGCCAATAGGCATGGCGACCACCAAGTTGCCCGAGCACACGCGAATTTGTGCACCGTGCATAGGCGAGTTAGCCAAGCCCATAGTGAGCAATGCTTCGATTTGTGAACGTACAGAGCCTGCGGCATCTTTCACGCATTCCAGAGTTTGTTTGTCTGTAATGCGTACGTCTTCTGAAAAACGCGGCTCGACCTTGCGCCAAACGGCACGTTGATCAATTTGCGGACGCGCACCATGCACTAAAATTAAGCGAACGCCCAAGCTGTTAAGCAGGGCGATATCTTGAATAATATTGGCAAAGTTCGCATCTTCCACCGCCTCACCGCCGAACATCAATACAAAGGTTTTCCCTCTGTGGGCATTGATGTAAGGCGCCGAATTGCGAAATAGCTTTACGCTGTCATTGTGTGAAAGTACCACGTGTTTTCCTTACACTTACATCACTATTTTATGAACGATGCTTTAGCATTAGCCAGCGCTTCGAGCACAGGCTTAATGCCTGTTCCACCCAAAATATCACGCTTGTTAACGAGGTACTCAAGTTGCAGAACAGGATATACATCTTCTTCAATTACATCGGAGTACACTTTTAGTTCGGCAATACTTAGCTCTTCAATGGCCTTTTTCTTTTCAAGGGCATCAAGTACAACACGTCCAGAAATATCATGAGCGGTTCTAAAAGGAATGCCCTTATCAACTAGGTAATCTGCCAGTTCAGTAGCATTTGCATAACCCTCACGGGCGGCTTTAGCGCAGCGCTCACTATCAAGTTTGATGCTATCAACCACTTCGCAGGCAATACGCAAACAGATATGCCATTGATTAGTGGCGTCGAATAAGCCTTCTTTGTCTTCTTGCATGTCTTTGTTGTAGGCAAGAGGTAAGCCTTTCATGGTAACAAGCAGTGCTTGTAAGCTACCAAAGACACGACCGCATTTACCGCGCATTAGCTCAAGTGCATCAGGGTTTTTCTTCTGGGGCATCAATGATGAACCAGAGGTGACTGCGTCACCTAATTGAATAAAGCCTGCTTCGCCTGAATTGTAGAAGATCAAATCTTCAGCCATACGCGACAAGTGCATCATGCTGGTGCTAGCCACAAAAAGCAGCTCTAAAACGTAGTCACGATCTGATACTGCATCTAGGCTGTTGATGCATGGACTGTCAAAACCTAGCTCTTCGGCAATCGCTTGACGGTCGATAGGGTAGGTTGTACCCGCTAATGCACCGCTGCCAAGAGGACACTGGTTTAAACGCGCTTTTAGGTCATGCAGGCGACTTAAGTCACGTTTTAGCATTTCCACATAAGCCAAACACCAATGAGGGTAGCGTACAGGTTGAGCGCGTTGTAAATGCGTGTAACCAGGCAAAATAACGTCTTGGTTTACTTGCGCATTGCCAACCAGTGAAGCAATAACGGCTTCAACATCTTCGACTAATAAGTCAACGTGTTCACGAGTCCATAGTCGAAAGTCGGTGGCCACCTGGTCGTTACGACTACGGCCAGTGTGGAGCTTGCGCGCCACATCACCAAGCTGTTCAATTAACGTAGCTTCAACAAAGCTGTGAATGTCTTCTTCGCTGCTGGCATCAAAATCAAGCTCACCCGCATCGGCTTTTACCAACAAGGCTTTGAGTGCTTCTTCAAGTTGTTGGTGTTCGTCTTGGGTTAACACGCCTGCTTTGGCAATAGCGCGGGCCCATGCGATTGAACCACGAATATCTTGACTCGCTAATACTCTGTCAAATGGCAGTGAGTCATTCACAGTGCGAAACATCGCACTGCTACCGTCTTGAAAACGTCCGCCCCACAAGCTCATTATTCGATACCTGTGTTTTTAAAAGGAATACCTTTTTTGTTTAGCGCGCTGATGCGGCTAGACAAGCTGTAAAGACGAATGAAGCCTTCAGCGTGGCTTTGGTCGTAAACATCATCGGCGCCAAATGTCGCGAAGTCTTCTGAGTACAAGCTGTTAGGTGAACGACGTTGTGTGACCGTTGCTTGACCTTTATAAAGCTTAACCACTATGTCGCCAGTGACTTTATCAGCGAAGCTTGCTGCACCCGCTAGTAGTGCGTCGTTTAGTGGGGTAAACCAACGGCCGTCATACATAACGTGTGAAAATTCTAAACCAATTTGCTCACGGTATTTAAGGGCTGCTTTGTCTAACACTAGGCTTTCAAGTGCTTTGTATGCTGCAAGCATAACGGTGCCGCCTGGTGTTTCATAGCAGCCACGTGATTTCATACCTACTAAACGGTTTTCAACGATATCGATGCGACCCACGCCATGGGCACCAGCAAGATCGTTTAATTTAACCAAACATTGGTAAGGGCTTAGCGCTTCACCGTTTACTTTTACCATGCGACCGTGCTCGAAGCTCACTTCAACACGCTCAGGTGTATTCGGTGCCTCTTCTGGAGAAACAGTCATGGTCCATACTTCTTTACTTGGCTCACACCATGGATCTTCTAACTCACCACCTTCGTGTGAGATGTGCCATGCATTTGCATCACGGCTGTATATTTTAGTGGCTGATGCGGTGGTTTTTATGTCACGCTCTGCCAAATAAGCCAATAAGTCTTCACGTGAAACCATGTCCCACTCACGCCAAGGGGCAATCACTGTCAGTTCAGGTGCTAGTGCGGCAAAGGTACCTTCGAAACGTACTTGGTCGTTACCTTTACCAGTGCAGCCATGGCAAAGTGCATCGGCGCCAACTTTACGGGCGATCTCTACTTGCGCTTTGGCAATGATTGGGCGTGCCATTGAGGTGCCAAGTAGGTACTGACCTTCATATACCGCGCCTGTAGTAATGGTTGGGTAGATGTAGTCAGAGACAAATTCTTCTTTAAGGTCAACGATGTAGCATTCGCTAGCGCCCGTTTTGATGGCTTTTTCACGTAGACCTTCTAGCTCTTCGTCACCTTGACCAACATCAGCTGCAAACGCGATGACTTCACAGTCGTAGTTTTCTTTTAACCAAGGAATGATCGCTGATGTATCCAAACCACCTGAATAGGCTAGTACCACTTTTTTGATGTTTTTCTTGCTCATTATCTGTACCTAAAAAATAAAATTGTTAAATGGGTTACGCTGCGCCGCCAAGAAGATGCACTAAAATAGCATTCTGGGCGTGCATTCTGTTTTCTGCTTGCTGCATTAAAATTGATTGCTCTGAATCAATTAAACTGCCGCTAATTTCTAAGTCACGGTGAGCAGGTTGGCAGTGCATTACGTATTGTGCACCCGTTGACTGCATCATCGATTCATCGATTTTGTATTTACCAAATGCCTGTTTGATGGTTTCAAGCGGAGTGTCATCCCCCATTGAAATCCAGGTGTCAGTGTAAAGGGCATTCGCGCCGTGAGCCGCTTCAATGTCATTACTGATAACGAGCTTACCGCCATTTTGCTCTGCTTTTTGCTGAGCAAGTGTGACAATAGCTGGGTCCACTTCATAACCAGGAGGAGTGACAACAACCACTTCACAGCCAAGGGTTACGCCAACGATCATCAGCGAGTGAGTCACATTATTACCATCACCGATATACGCTAGTTTAACTTTGGTTAAATCGCCAAAACGTTCGGTTAGTGTCAGGTAGTCAGCCATGGCTTGGCATGGGTGGTACATGTCACATAACGCATTGATCACAGGTACCTTCGCTGCGCTGGCAAGCTCTTCTAAAGTTGCATGAGCAAAAACTCGCGCAACAATAGCGTCAGCCCAGCAGGCTAAGTTGTTGCCCATGTCTTTCACGTCTTCACGGCCTACTAATTTGTTAGATTGACTATCTAAATACACAAGATGTCCGCCTAATTTATTAATGCCAATATCAAAGCTCACGCGGGTGCGCAGAGACGGCTTCTCAAACAAAGCAACAATCGATTTGCCCGCCAACGCTTGGCGGTAATCCGCAGGATTGTTCTTAATAGTGATGGCCAATTGCAATAGTGCATTGAGGTCTTTTGCAGACCAATCAGTGAACGACAGTAGATCCTTTTTCATGGAGGTACCTTAAATATTTGGGATTATGGTAGTGCCAACGGGTTCACCCGCCAGCAATCCTAAGAGTTGCTCTGGTGTTTGCCAACTGGCAATCGTAATTGGGCGCTGTAAACTGGTTGCAGCATCAAGGGCCGCATCCACTTTTACCTGCATTCCATCTTTGATCACACCGGCTGTTACTAGCCCTTCGATATCTTGGGCATTTAGCTGGCTGATCAAGTTTTTATTCTGATCGAGCACACCAGGCACATTTGATAGCAACAACAAGTCAGCGTTTAATAGTTGAGCGATAACGGTTGCAGCCTGATCAGCATTTACGTTAAGTAAATTACCTTTTTCATCGGCTCCGATGGAGCTGATAATCGGCAGGATATTCGCCTCGAGCAATAAATTCAACATAGTCGGTGAATTTGCTTGTGCTACGCCCACCGCTCCAAGAGCAGGGTCAAGCACAGTGCAGCTTGTCATGGCACCATCCGCTAAGCACAAGCCGGCAGGTGTCGTGTTAGCGCGAATCGCAAAAGCGCACAGTTGCTTATTGGCTGTACCCGCTAAAGCGCCTGTAATGTAAGGCATGTGCTCAGGGGGCGTGACGCGCAAACCGTTGACTTTAGTACTGCTAAATTGCAGGGCTTGTAGTAACTGCTCAACCATTGGGCCGCCGCCATGTACTAAAACCACAGGTCGACTTTGTTGCAGTTGCTTAATTACCGCTAGTAGCTGCAAAGCTTCTGCAGTGGCTTGCATGAAAGCGCCGCCAACTTTTATGACAAGAGGGGTCATGCTGACACCCCGTGCACTAAACCGAGTTGAGATGCAAAACCAAAACGAATATTGGCACATTGCACTGCTTGAGAGGCTGCACCTTTTAGCAGGTTATCGATTGCACTGGTAACAACCAGATAGCCTTTGTTCACGTCTAGTTTCCAGAATAAATCACAATGCGGCGTACCCACAACGTCATCTAACTTAGGCCAAGTATCGCGAATACGTACAATTGGGTGCTCTTGATACGCTTGGTTGAACGCATTGGCAACGTCCTCGGCGCTTACATCTGTATTCACTTTTACAGTGATAGTGGCCAAAATACCCCGTTTAAAATTCCCTAAATGCGGAGTAAAAATCACTTCACGGCCTAAGTAGGCACTAATTTCAGGTTGGTGACGGTGACCCAATACCCCATAGGCTTGCAAGCTTACCTCGCAAAAACTGTTGCCCATGGCGGCCTTTCGACCGGAACCTGAAACACCCGATACCGCATTAATAATCGGTAAATGGCCGTCTGCAATAAGACCTGCCTCATGTAACGGTTTCAACGCACTAAGGGACGCCGTTGGGTAGCAACCCGGTACCGCTACGATATCAGCGTCTTTAATGTCATCGGCAAACCAATCCGCTAGGCCGTACACGGCTTGTTCAAGACTCGTTGTCTGCTCATGTGCAAACCCATAATAATCCGCAAAAACCTGTTGGTCTTTGAGTCTAAATGCACCTGATAAATCGAATACCTTAGCTTTGCCTGACGATAACACTGGCATCCAGTCGTGGCTCGCTTCATGGGGTGTGGCAAGAAATATCACGTCCATTTCGTTGGCAAGTGAATGCAGAGCGTCGTCGGTTAAAGGCGTGAGAGGCAAGTTGATTTGCCCGAACAGGTAACCGTGTACGTCTCCCAGTTTTTTATCAGCATCTTGACTTTTGGCTGATACATACAAGGCATTCAATTCAAAGCGTGGGTGGCAATGAATTAAAGAGGCTAATTCGGCACCGGTATATCCACTGGCGCCGACAATACAAGTTTTGATCATAAAACGTATATCTCTAGATAGTTGTATGGCTTAATTTTACTAAATGAAGGTGACAAAAATAAAAAAACACCCAAGACCTTTAGCAAATACTAAAGGTCTGGGTGAGCTAAACGCTACAGACCTCGACTTATCGTCGATACAACATGCTGGCGAAGCTAGGCAGGGAATCGAATTGTGACGTTATTGAAATCATATGCGAAATTAAACCGAATTAAGATAATATGTATAAATAATTTAGACCAAAAGCATATTTGCAAAGTGGCTAAACCATGTTGGTGCTAAGAATGCCATGTGTTATATATTTATGCAAATAAAATGAATAATTATTTAAAGGGAGGCTTATGCCATCTTTGTCTTTTTTAGAACGTTATGCACATATCATCAATACGCCCTCCATTAGTGCGTTTAGTGCAGATTTAGACCAATCGAATCGAGCCATTATTGATCTGCTGGCGGGTTGGTTTAAAGATTACAAATTTAACATAAGTATTCAACAAGTGCCCAATGCGCGCAACAAGTACAACATGTTGGCGAAAATAGGCAGCGGCGAGGGGGGGCTATTGCTCTCAGGCCACTCCGACACAGTCCCGTTTGACGACAATAAATGGCAGTTTGATCCTTTTAAAGCGAAAGAAAACGAGGGCAAGCTATACGGCTTAGGCACCTGCGATATGAAGGGCTTCTTTGCGTTTATTTTAGAAGCGATTCAAGAGATCCCTTTGCATAAACTGAAAAAGCCTTTGTATATTTTGGCCACCGCAGATGAAGAAACCTCTATGGCGGGGGCACGTTTTTTTGTTGAGCAACAACTCATTAAGCCTGATATGGCGATTATTGGTGAGCCAACAGAGCTTAAGCCTATTTTTAAGCACAAAGGGCACATGGGACATAGTTTGAATATTCAAGGCAAAGCCGGGCATTCGAGTGATCCCGCCAAAGGTGTTAATGCCATTGAAATCATGTATCAAGCCATTGGCAAGTTGATTGCCTTAAAGCAGCAGTTGTCAGAATCTCATAGAGACGATGCCTTTAGCGTACCAGAGGTCACCATGAACCTTGGCCATATTCATGGCGGCGACGGTGAAAACCGCATTTGTGGCCATTGCCAATTGAACTTTGATCTACGCGCCATTCCTTCATTGAGTGATGAAGAAGCGATCGCCATGATCGATGAAGCTCTTGCCCCACTTGTGCAAAAGTACCCGCAACGTATTACCCGTGAAGCCATGTATGAAACGGCGCCGGCGTTTGGTTGTCGTAACGAACAAGGTATTCTTGAATTAGCAAAAAAACTAACGGGTTTTGACCCTGTCAGTGCCAATTATGCCACCGAAGCGCCATTCATCAACCAGCTAGGGTGTGACACCATAGTATTAGGTCCTGGTAGCATAGAACAAGCTCATCAACCTGATGAGTTTATTTCGCTGCATTACGTTGACCCTACCGTCACGTTACTGCGCAATTTTATTAAGCAGGTCTGTTTCTAATGGCTGCCCAGGAAAAGCCAATCAAAAAGTTGAATTCAATTGCCAATGTCGTCAGGCTGCTGGGCGCGGCTGTCGTGGTGATGTCAATAAACGTAGGCGCAGCATCAAAAATGAACCCTGATTACCCCGCATTGCCAGAACCTGTGACTAATAACGCAGTGGCGAGTGTTAATACCTCAGAAGGTTATTTCTTACTCTCGTTCATGGGGCTAGGCTCAACTAAAACCCACGAAGCGGTGCACAATAAAGCATGGGCGCTTAAGCTTGGAAAGGATATAGCGATTAATCGATGGCAACAAAAATCGCCTGTTCCCTCTAGTTTGCCCCAGTCAGGCCGTTTAGCTAGCATTGCTGTAGGGGTAGGCGATATGGCATTTATATTCGGTGGTTACACAGTGGATGCTGCGCATAACGAAATATCAAGCCCAGATAATTTTCGCTATGACGTGTTAAAAGATACTTATTATCCCATCGCGGTCACCCCCGTGCCGGTAGATGATGCTGTTGCTCTCGTGTTTCAACAGCGTTATGTGTATTTAATCAGCGGTTGGCATAACGATGGGAACGTTAACTTAGTCCAGATTTATGACGTGAAAACCGATACTTGGCAGCAAGGTTCACCATTTTTAGGAAAGCCTGTGTTCGGTCATGCAGCAGCGATAGTTAGCAATAATATATTGCTTTGTGATGGCGTAAAGGTGGATGCACAGCCTGATAAACGCCGCACGTTTTCTGCTGAGCCTGCGTGCTATCACGGCAGCATCGACGAAAAAAATATTACAAAAATTGATTGGCGCACTGTTGCTCATCCTACTTCGACCGCGCGTTATCGCATGGCTGCAGTAGGAGATGAAGTAACACATTCAGCCATTTTTGTTGGCGGCAGTGATAACCCATATAACTACAATGGAATAGGCTACAACCAAAAGCCTTCAAGTCCGAGCAGCCAAGTGTGGCGTTATGACTTTACTCAGTCGAGTTGGCAAGTCACCGATATGGACACGGCCACTATGGACCATAGGGGGCTGCTGGGTGTAGGAAGCGGTACGGGTAAGCATTTTGTCACACTCGGCGGAATGACAAAGCAGCAAAAAGTCTCAAGCGCTGTACACCGTATAGACTTATAAAGTGCTTTAAAAAATAGCGCTGAATAGAACAACGATTTTTAAATGAATTATTGAGGAACATATGCACAAAACGATAGCGCTCGTTGCACACGATCATAAAAAGCCAGAGCTAATACGCTGGGCACTTGAACACAAAAGCGAACTGGAAAAGCACACATTGGTGGCAACGGGAACGACAGGGGGCTTACTTCAAGAAGCGCTTAATTTGCCGGTAAAACGTTTTAAAAGCGGGCCGCTGGGGGGCGATCAACAAATAGGTGCTTTGATTGCTGAAGGCCAATTAGACAGTTTGATTTTCTTTTGGGACCCGCTTAACCCTGCGCCCCACGACCCAGACGTAAAAGCTTTGCTACGTTTATGCTCAGTTTGGAATTTGCCTGTCGCGTGCAACACATCCACGGCTGACATGATAATTACCTCACCATTATTTATTGAAGGATTATACGAACGCGCCATGCCTGAATTTTAAGGTAGTGTAAGTTTTGCGCTTAGGAAGTCTTAACGCATTGGTGAGGTAACGGACTGGAGTGATTCAAAAGACATTTTTAGATATTTTTCAGAAATTGAAACCACTGAGTTCAACAGCTGAACTCAGTGGTTGCTGAGCATTTTATGGGGGATAACGTGTGGATTATCCTTGTTCCTATTATTTTCCGTATTCGCAAAGTATCTATGACCGCTGCGCGGCAATAGTCTAAATGAAGGCAGTTATTAGCAGCGATTATTGAGCATTAAAAAGCCAATCAGTTTAAGGATTGCTTGAAGCCAGTTCGTATCAATTTGTTTTTTATGACTCGTCTTTGCGCCCAAAGCGAGGCCGTCTTTTCTGCTCCCGCTGTTGTTTGGTGATTATTTCCTGCAGTGTATGTTGTTGCTCACTGCTGAGGCTGTTCCAAAAGGTATATTGATTTTTTGCTCTGGTAAAAGCATGTTCAAACCGGCTCGTTTGGGTTTGAGCTTGTAGCGCTATCCAGTCAGATTCGTTCAGGTTTTCAGCGGTGACGAGCCCAATAAACTCAGCTTTTAGTGTTTGTTGTACAGGTTTGTGTGCTTCTCTATCGGCTTTTTCGGCAGCGCGTTGCGATACTAAAAGAGCTTGTTGTGCATCCGTTAAATTAAGAGCAGCGATGAGCTTTTTCTGACGCTGCTCTTGATGCATTTCACGTTTGCCTTGACGGCGTTCTTCGTTTTGTTGCTTAAGTTCATTGTGAGCAATTTCGCCAAGGGCATTTTCGCTATACGCATCTTCGCTAGTGATATTAAGCTCGGTTAGGATCTGTGCTTTTTGCGCTTCATTTAAAGTCAGCCATATTTGGTGTTGTGTTTGAATATTTAACCACATCAACTGGGCTTGTAAATGCAGCTCTGCTTCCAGTGCACTGCTGATATCAGCTTCATGCCATTCATCAGTTTGTATTAGGTTGCGTAAAGCCTCGCGAGTCGATTCTTGATCTGGCTGATAAGTGTTTTTTGTGGCGCGGTTCTGCTGCATCAATAGACGAACGTCTTGACGTTGGCTATCGGTTAAATCCACTTGTTTTAAAAAATGGCGTAAGCTTATCTGCGCTTTGTGCTCTGGTGGCTTGGCACTTGCTGATGGCTGAGCCAAAATAATGGCTATGGAAACCGCGATGGGAGTAAACAATGATTTTAACGTTCGCATTGAATATGCCTTACTATATTGAATAACAAAATCAGGTTATCAGCACTAGCGCAAAGAAACGCAAAGCCAGTGTAAAGATTACGTAAATCGGCAGCCAGGTCGCGCTGGTTTCGGTATTATTTTATATGTATTCATGCGCCCATTGTGAGGTTGCTGCAGTTTGAAGGAAAGTGTACATGCTAGAAAAGTCTTTGTTGCTGATTGATGATGATCAAGCCCTTACCGAGTTACTACAAGAGTATCTCACCGCGCAAGGATATACAGTTCAAGTCGCTAGTGACGGAGAAGCTGGACTTCTGGCGGCTAAATCTGGGCAGCATTTTGATTTGATTATATTGGATGTCATGCTGCCTAAAGTGGACGGCTTTGAAGTATTAAAACGTCTGCGCAGTACGCACGTTACCCCTGTATTGATGTTAACAGCGAAGGGCGATGACTTTGACAGAATATTGGGCTTGGAGTTAGGCGCGGATGATTATTTGGCAAAGCCATTTAATCACAGAGAGTTGTCTGCCCGCGTTAAAGCGATTGTGCGCCGGGTTGATATTCAGGCCGGCCTGCAGAGTGACAAACAAAAACAGAACATGATTGAAATCGGTGACGTGCAGTTAAACATTGCTGCACAAACGGTGGCTTGTAATTCACATGAAGTAGAGCTGACAGGGACAGAGTTTGCTGTACTGAGGTTGTTAATGAGTAGCAGCCCTGACTTGGTGCCTAAGCAGGCGATCAGTGAGCAGGTACTGGGTCGAAAACTAGCGGCATTTGATCGCAGCATTGATATGCATGTGAGCAATTTACGTAAAAAGCTAAACATGTTTAGCGAGCAAGAGAAAATTAAAACCCATCGGGGGGTAGGCTACGTCTATTTGGGTGAGCTATGAAACGCCTGCTCTATTTAAATCCATTTCGAAGCTTATATGGTCGTATCTTTTTGTGGTTTTGGTGTACCACCATTGCCATGATCGTGGGTGCAGTATGGATTATGCAAAGTATCGCACCTAGCGTTGACTATTTACCCATGGATGACAAGCAGCATTTTATGCTTGAGAGTATCGAGAGAGCCTTGCAACGCCAGGTGGCGCGCAGCAGAGGTGAGGACACACTGAAAGACATATTAGAACGTACAGGGCAACGTGGAAAACTCATGGTATTTTTACTTGAGCCACAAACCAAAGAATTTACGCTACGGGGCCCTATGCCACATTTGCCAAATGAAAAACCGTTTCTAGATTTAATTGGCTCAGCTAATCCCCTGCGCATTGTGACACCCTTTGGGGATATGTTTGGCCCCGTTACCACACGTATTTCTGGCACAGATTATCTGCTATTCGCTGGGCGTCCTCGACCAATGGGGTTTAGTGGGGAATTACGTCACAGACCACCTTTGTTACTCATTTTCTTGGTGTTACTCATAAGTGCAACACTGTGTTCGTTAATTGCTTGGTCCTTGGTGAAACCAATAAAGCAATTGCAAGTTGCGAGTAAGAGAATGGCGGGCGGGGCCTTGAGTAGTCGCGTCGGCTCGGCCAGTCATCGAGGCGATGAGATAGGGCGGTTAGGCAGAGACTTTAACCATATGGCAGAGCAAATAGAGACGCTACTAAATGGCCAGAAACGTTTACTCGCAGATATCTCTCACGAATTACGTTCCCCTTTGACTCGTATGCAGCTAGCAATAGGTATCGCACAACAACAAGAGTCTTCTAATGATACGAAGAGTAACGAGCAAGCATTAGCCAGAATTGAAAAAGAAGCCCATCAAATGGAGAGCATGGTTGCCCAAGTTTTGATGCTGTCGAGGCTTGACAACAATGCGCGCGTTTCTCAAAAGCAAGCGATGAGTTTTGATACCTTACTAACCGGTTTATTAGCCGACTGTGAATTTGAAGCCAACTCACAAGGGAAAACGTTAGTCGTTGATATTGAAGCTGATGCCACAATAAACGCTGATGAGGACTTACTTGCAAGCGGTATTGAAAATGTACTGCGCAATGCAGTGAAGTACGCACAGCGCAATGTCACTTTTACGCTTAAGGTCAAAGAAGCGGACGTAAATATAGCTATTTGTGATGATGGTAAAGGTATTCCTGAATCAGATTTAGAGAATATATTTCAACCATTTTATCGTGTTTCAAGCGCGAGGGAACGAGATAGTGGTGGTATTGGTTTAGGTTTAGCTATTGCCAGTCGCGCGATTGCAGCCCATAAAGGTAAGATTAGCGCACACAATCAGGTGAAAGGTGGATTGTGTGTGCATATTTGCTTACCTATTATTGTTTAGCCCCATTGTGTTCACTGCTTTTACCCTTTGATAAGCTACGCAGCACCGAGTGAATAATAGAGCGAACGTATGACGGGCAAATACCTGATAAGCGCAGAAAATGAACTTGAGCAAACCTACCAAGACAAGATAAAGCCCTTAATGCGTTCACTTGTAAAAGGTCGCTTTGAAGGTCACTCAGGTATCAATATTAGCTATGCCTATTTATCTCATCCTGAGGAGAAAGGAGCGGTTGCTATATCGACCGGCCGAATAGAGTCTTGGGTGAAGTACCAAGAAGTGATGTTTGATTTGTACCAAAATGGTTATTCGGTGTTTATACATGATCACCGAGGCCAAGGTTTATCAGACCGTATGACGCAAAACCCGCAAATGGGCTTTGTGCATGACTTTGCTGATTATGTTGCTGACTTTAAAGTTTTTTATCAACAAGTCATCGAGCCGAACACGCAGCATAAACCTCAATTATTATGCCACTCGATGGGATGTGCCATCGGAGCCTTATATGTGTTAGCACACCCTCAAGACTTCGCTCAACTGATTGTGTGTGCACCTATGTTTGGTATTCGTCCTGCGTTACCAAATTGGTTGGCGAATATTTTGATTGGTACCAATTTATTGATTAGCCGCGGTTTAGGGCATGACGCGAGTTACTTTCCGGGACAAAGAAATTATCGTGAGACTGCATTTGCGCTCAACGAGTTAACCCATAGCAATATACGTTACCGATTATTTCGCGATGAATATAACCTGCAGCCTGAAGTTCAGCTAGGCGGTGTGACAGGCCATTGGCTGCGTGCTGCGTTAAGAGCGATGGACACCATTGAAGCCCAAGCGAGCCAAATTAGGCTTCCTGTTTGGGCCATCCAAGCAGGAGATGACACAGTGGTGGATAACAAAAGGCAGAGCCGAGTTTTAGCCGAAATACCTCACTGTGAGGTGCAGCACATCGCAGGTGCCAGACACGAAATGTTGCTAGAAGAGGATCAATATCGGGTGCCTTGTCTAGAGGCTATTTTAGCTTTTTTGCAACTTGCACCTGCCAGATAAGCCTTACTCATACTAGTGCATTTTGTTAGAATGTCCGCCATTGTGACTTATGTGACCAACTTCATGCTAGACATCGTATTATACCAACCTGAAATTCCGCCCAATACCGGCAATATTATTCGTTTATGTGCCAATACGGGCTTTGCTTTACATTTAATTGAGCCTTTAGGGTTTGAATGGGACGATAAACGGGTACGCCGAGCTGGGCTGGATTATCACGAATTTGCTAATGTGGTCAGGCATGCATCTTTGGAAGCTTATATTGAATCACGCCAACCTAAACGCGTTTTTGCTTGTACGACAAAGGGAACAACCTTTTTCGCTAAAGCGGAGTATCAAAAAGGCGATGCCTTGTTGTTTGGCCCTGAAACACGCGGATTGCCCAATGAAGTAATACAAAGTTTGCCACCAGAGCAGCGCGTGAGGATCCCTATGCTGGCGGACAGTCGCAGCATGAATTTGTCTAATGCGGTATCCGTGTTTGTTTATGAAGCATGGCGCCAACTTGATTTCAGTGGCGCGGTGTAGCAGATAGTAAGATTCAAAGGGTAAGTCTTTTACTTACCCTTTGCAGTCAATTCATTAGCGTTTAAATAAATTCGAAAGCGTCGCCGAACAAGTTTTTCAATATCAAACCCTGCTGGTGAAAGTCTTCTCGTGCGACACCAGCCATTTCAAATCGACCTGCCACATAGACACGGTAGGGTTCAAGGCTAACGAAATCTTCAAGTACGGCCTTATGTACATAGCCAGTTTTACCTGACCATTGATGCCCTGGATGCTCAACCACAGGAACAAAGGTAAAGTGGGCATGTTTTTTATCAAGAGCGACAAGTTCATCGTAAGCATACATGTCAGCGGTAGAGCGGGTGCCCCAATATAGGAAAATGGGATCTTTATGACCTTCAACCGATTCAGTCACCTCAAGCATCTTATGCAAGATAGCTTGGGTATAAGAAAAGCCTGTACCGCCAGCAAGTAAAATAGTGGGCATGCTGGTTTCTAGTTGCGCATACGCATTACCTAAGCCACCGTTTACCGTGATTTCGCCTTCATTGCGCATTTTTTCAAGCACTTCACCAGCGTAACTGTTGCCTGGCTCTGCGCCTATATGCAATTGAATGGTGCCATCTTCTCGAGGAGCTGTGGCGATACTAAACGGGCGTTGGTCGCCCTCGTCCATGACGATTTTAAGGTATTGACCAGCCTGATGGGTAAAGGGCTGCTGAGGTGTCAAAGTCACTAGGCTGACGACAGGGTTGAGAGCAACAATGGATTCAACCTTACATAGTGTGTGATGCATAATAATGTTCTGCGCTATATCAAATTGCGCTAACTTGAGCGCAAATAATTAAAATGTGAGTGAAGGTGTTTTAACAGCGCCAACTATTGGCGCTTATTGTGCCTTCCGAAATGTGCAGAATAACGAGTGGTTCAAACTGCTAAGGTGTACTTCAATCAATGTTGTAATACAAAGAAGAACATTGAAAGTGACAATTTACTATACCAGAGTATAAACTGCTCGGTGCTAAGTTACGAGATGGATCGTTAGACCTTGTTATTTTTAGCTATTTCCCTTTGATTGAATATCACATTGATACATAGTCTTTGTCGTTTTTGGCTTGATTTTATCAACATCTAGTGGTTTATTGGCATAGCATGATATGTAAAATTAGTGGGTTAGCTCGACATACTTTTATATCGCGTTAAGTGGAGGTTTATCTTCACACTTGGTGTGTGTATACCCCTGGTTAAAGTAAGCTGAGAAAGCCCGAATGTATTGTCTTTATCACACAATAATCATCATCGAGGATTGCCTATGTCACTTACGAACGAAATGGTCAACGAGTTTAATTTATTATTGAAGTTTCCTACCACTAGCTTGATGCAAGGCTTAAAAATACATCATGACGCAGAGCCTGAACTCATTGATGCCGCTAAGCGCTTATTTGAAAAAGGCATAGTGACACTACCAGATGGCGGTTACTTGACCGATCTAGGTCACGACTTGATTGAACATGCACAAGTGGTTCAGTCTGCGTTGGCAAGTTAACGGGGGATCTCTATTCTGACCTGAATATAGAAAATACATTCGGCAGTTAAGGGTTTACCAATTTAAATTGCTGCCGATAAAACCTATATGTCTCGGTAAATAGATATCACTATGAAAATGTCATTCTCTAAATTGTTCAATGTAGGCTTGCTTGCTGGTTGTTTAACTTTAACCACGGTAGGGGCTTCTGTTAGTTTCGCGGCAGAAGAGCTCAAAGCAGTCCAGCTATATTCTCAAGATGAGCTATTGCGTTTAATTCATCGCAATGAACACTTAAGTCGGGTTGTTTTAGATGACTGCCAATTAGTGCAAGACATAGAAGCCAGAGCGCAAACCTTAAAAATACCTGCCTATCAATTTTTATGGGGTGACATGCTTGCATGGGGCGTGTGCGTAGATGCTGAGCCTGAGCGTGGTATTAACTTTATGCGTCAAGCCGCTGATCAAGGCTTACCTGAAGGGTTGGAACAACTTGGTCGGTACTATTCGAAAGGTAAGCTAGTACAACAGGATAAAGAACGTGCGGTGGTCTTTTTACGTGAAGCATCCATGTTGGGTAATCAAAAAGCCCAAATAGAATTGGTCGAATTGTTTCTCGACGGCTACGGTAGCCCATATGATTACGAAGATGCGTATCATTGGTTATACAACGCGGTGACTAACGACAAAAAAACACATCAAAAAATTGCCAACTGTTTATCTAAACTAGAAAAACTGATGCACCCTAAGGCGGTTCGCAAAGCAAAACGGCCTTTAGAGTCCTAAGTCATTCCTTTTTAAAGTCGTCACTTTATTCAATGCATAACAAGTTGGGCTTTATCGTTATCAATTAAGCGTTTTTAATTGCGCGAGCTTCGTTATACTAGGCGCAACATTTACCTAACTTGGAAACGCCATCACTTATATGAGCGACGATCCCTTTTACCAGCGCGAGAAAGAAAAATACGAAAATCCAGTGGCGAGCCGAGAATATCTGCTCGAATTACTCACTAAAGCCAAAAAACCGTTATCCTTTCTTGAATTTTGTCACCTATTAAATGCAGAAGATGAAGATAGCCGAATTGGTATTCAACGTCGTTTGCGGGCAATGGAGCGCGAAGGGCAAATCGAATTCAATCGTGATAAAAAATACGCCAAGCTTAAATTAGAAGAGCTGATCCAAGGGCGTGTGATTGGCCACCGAGACGGGTTTGGTTTTTTAAAGCGTGATGATGGTGAAAAAGACCTATTTATTCATAATGCGCAAATGTCTACAGTGCTGCATGGTGATGTGGTGCTGGTTAAAGAAAGTGGCACTGATAACAGAGGCCGCCGAGAAGCCCGCATAGCGAAAATCATCGAGCCACGCAGCGAGCCTATTGTGGGCCGCTACTTCTTTGAAAACGGCGTGGGGTTAGTCATACCGGATGATAGCCGTATTAATCACGAAATTACTATTCCTGGCGAATACGTAAACGGCGCCCGCCAAGGTTTTATTGTGGTGGTTGAAATTGTTCAGCGACCAAGACGCCGAGTCAACGCGATTGGTAAGGTGTTAGAAGTATTGGGTGAACATATGGCGCCGGGTATGGAAATCGACATGGCACTGCGCACATTCGATATTCCTCATGCTTGGCCCAAAGGTGTCACCAAGCAAATCTCCACTCTGACCGAGCAAGTACCTGAAGAAGCCAAAGAAAATAGAATAGATCTACGCCAACTGCCTTTGGTCACCATTGACGGTGAAGACGCCCGCGATTTTGATGACGCTGTTTTTTGCGAACCGTTAGAAGATGGTGGCTGGCAGTTATGGGTTGCAATAGCTGATGTGAGTTATTACGTCAGACCTGGCACTGCACTGGATAGCGAAGCTCAAAACCGCGGTAACTCAGTATACTTCCCGGAGCAAGTTATTCCTATGTTGCCCGAAGTGCTGTCCAATGGTTTGTGCTCTTTGAACCCGCAAGTCGACCGTTTATGTATGGTCTGTGAAATGACCATTAACCCAAACGGGGAGCTAGCGGAACATCAGTTTTATGAAGCTGTTATGAACTCAAAAGCGCGCCTTACCTACACCAAAGTATGGGATCTATTGAAAGAGGAGGGGCAAGCTAATCCTGAATTGCATAAGCGTTACGCAGAGCAGGTTCCCCATCTTAAAAATCTACATGATATGTACCGTACATTAAAACGTAGACGCAATAAGCGCGGTGCTATTGAGTTTGAGACGCAAGAAAGTAAATTTGTATTTAATGCTCAGCGAAAAATAGACACGATCGTACCAGTGACGCGTAATGATGCGCACAAACTGATTGAAGAGTGCATGATACTGGCGAATGTGGCGGCAGCAAAAACCTTGAGTAAGCAAAAGGCTGAAGCCTTATATCGTATTCATGATGAGCCAGATTCAGATAGGCTGAGCGCATTCTTGTCGTATTTGGCTGAGGTGGGCATAACGCACCACATTAGTAAGGACGCGTCTCCGCAAGAATTCACTGAGGTGATCAGTAAAATTCAGGGCAGAGCGGATCAAGAGCTTATTCAAACTATGCTACTTCGTTCAATGAAACAAGCCGTATATAGTCACGAAAATATTGGTCATTTTGGTTTGGCGCTTGATGCCTATGCTCACTTTACTTCGCCCATTCGCCGCTATCCTGATCTCGTGGTGCATCGTGCATTAAAAGCCACGATAGATAAAAAACAGCAACAAAAAAGTAAAACTGGCGGTAAAGCGTACACAGAAGAAGAAGTGGATGCGCTAGGGGAACAATGTTCAATGACTGAGCGACGGGCTGATGATGCAACTCGAGACGTATCAGACTGGCTCAAATGCGAGTTTATGCTTGACCATGTTGGGGATACATTTGATGGCGTTATTGCATCCGTCACCAGTTTTGGTTTCTTCGTGCGTCTAACAGAGTTCCATATTGACGGCTTGGTACATATTTCTGCACTTGATAACGATTTTTATCAGTTTGACGAAACCAAGCAGCATTTAGTGGGTGAAAATTCCGGTATTGTGTATCGTCTTGGTGATCCTCTTGAAGTCAAAGTGGCAGGGGTGAATCTAGATGAACGAAAAATAGACTTCGTATTGGCTAACGCTCCGCCTAAACCAAAAGGGGGAAGACGAGGCGCAAAGAAATCGACATCGAGTAAAAAAGGGTCAGCAAAAAATACCTCAGGCAAAGAAAGCCCAGTATCAAAAGCCGGAGCTAAAGCAGCAAGTGATAGCGACAAAACTGGCGCAAACAAAAAGAAACCGCGCACGCGTCGTTCGAGTAATAAAGGAGGCACCGCCTCTAAACCTGCTTCGAAGCCACGCCGCTCATCGTCAAATAAGAGGAAGAAGTAACCATGGCTCAACATGAGTGGTTGTATGGTATTCACGCATTAGAGGCTGTTATTGAGCGTGAGCCTGAGAGGTTAATTGAACTGTTTGTGCTTAAAGGCCGAGATGATAAGCCTATCAAGACCATTATTAATCATGCGCGTAAGTTTGGTATTGCAGTGCAGTTTTGTCAGCGCAAAACGTTAGACGACAAAGTCAATGGTGAGCAACACCAAGGTGTAGTGGCAAAAGCTAAACCTGGCAAACAGTTTAACGAAAACAACTTAGACGACATCATCAAGAAAAGCGTTACACCCTTCTTACTCGTGTTAGATGGCGTAACTGACCCGCATAATTTAGGTGCATGCTTGCGTACTGCCGATGCAGCAGGAATTGATGCCATTGTGGTACCGAAAGATAACTCGGTAGCGTTAACGCCAGTCGTTCGAAAAGTTGCATGTGGCGCAGCTGATCTTATCCCGCTTATACAGGTCACTAACCTGGCTCGTACCTTACGCGAAATTAAAGACGCTGGCGTATGGGTGGTAGGGACCGCTGGGGAAGCAACACAAAGTATTTATCAGTGTAAAATGCAAGGGCCAATCGCCTTAGTCATGGGGGCTGAAGGGAAAGGAATGCGCAGACTTACCCGAGAACATTGCGATGAGCTTATTAAGCTGCCAATGGCGGGCTCTGTATCAAGCTTGAATGTGTCTGTAGCGACAGGCGTTTGCTTATATGAAATAGTACGCCAACGGGCGTTATAAGTAGACTCTTCCACGTTTTAGTTAATTCATGCGCAGCGTTTTTATAAATCTACCGCTGCGCACATTTCTTATTGGTATGAGGCCTTCAGCAGTTTCTTAGCATCACTTCTATCTAAGCAAGACCGTAATGGTGCCTCATCGAAGGCTTCCTGGCCTATGAGTCGCGGTTCGCTTTTCCAGTGCGTATCGCGCTGGCTAATTTCAGCGTTGCAACGAACCATATTTCCTTCCTGTTTGTATGTAATTGCGACTTTTTCTGCGCGTCTCACTAATGGTTCATAAGGATAGCCAGGTAAAGCGTATAGTTTTTCTAATGGCTGAACAGCATAACTGCTGTGACTCATTAATAAAATAACTAGCATAAATAAGGCAAATCGAATAGCCCGAAAGGTGTTTTCTAGATTGATAAACATGTAGTTCTCCTCGTGGTTAGTGGCTTTTAAGATAGAGGGCCTAGAATGGCCTGACAAACGAGCAAAACTAAACTACAGTTAACTAAAACTTAATCGAGGTAGGCGGATGCGTAAATTACCCCCTTTAAATGCTTTACGCTATTTTTCTGTTGCAGCGCAGACATTGAGCTTCAAAGAAGCAGCCGATCAGCTATTTGTGACCCAGGCCGCTATTAGTCAACATATAAAAACCTTAGAAGAGTTTTTAGGTTGCCAATTATTTATTAGAGGCCATCGAAGTGTCTCCCTTACTCAAGCGGGACAAAGGCTAGCGCCATATGTGGCGTCAGGTTTCACATCATTCTTAAACGGAGTAGACAGCGTAGCGGCAGATGATCAGCCTAATAGCTTAACCATCACAGCCACTGAGTCGTTGTCAATTCGGTGGTTGGTGCCTAGATTATCTAAGTTTCAAACACTGCAGCCAGATATGAATGTAAAAATTCAACCGACAAATACCCTATTAGATTTCGAAGCGAATGATATCGATGTGGCGATACGCTTTGGTACGGGCGATTATCCGAACTTGGAGAGTCAAAAGTTGTTGGAAGACACGCTTTACTTAGTTTGTCATCCTGGTTTAAAGGAAAAAGCGCTAACCCCCGAGCATTTAGTCAACTTGCCGACACTAAAAGAAAAAAGCTGTGATATTATGCTGGCGTGGAATAAATTCTATGAGATGCACAACCTGCCCCTTGGACAGGGTCTCACCTCGCTCCAAGTGGATGACTCTAGTGTCACCATAATTGAAGCCGCATTAGCGGGGCAAGGTTTTGCGATGATCCGTAATAGCTTGATTTACGAACAATTAGAAAAAGGACAATTAGTCCGGTTGTTTGACTTTAATTTCCCCTGTCAATACGCCTATTATTTGGTTGCGCCACCCTCTCATTTTTCCCGTATAAAAGTTCAGCATTTCTCTCGCTGGGTTGTCGAACAATTTGACCAAATCACAAAACAGCACTGAGTTAGTACTAAAGTAGGGCTTTTTGCCTAGAAAATGAGCTGTATTAATTCGCTTTATTTATATCGATACGCAAAATAAATGCTGAAGTCTTATAGTTGTTTGACCTGTGTCACTTCAATCGTTATAACATTGTTATCAGAATGTAGAAAAGTGTACTGGAGATGAAATGTCGTTACAAACGCCCCTAGAAATGATGTACCACTGGGAAGATTCAACACCTCAAAAGGTATATTTAAAGCAACCTATTAACGGTGCGGTGATTAGTTATACTTGGGCACAAACGGCAGACAAAGTGCGTCGCGTTGCAGCAGGATTAATAGCACTCAATTTACCCGCAGGCAGCCACATTGCCCTATTATCAAAAAATTGTGCTGAATGGTTCATTACTGATCTTGCCATTATGCTGGCAGGCCATGTGTCAGTTCCGATATATTCCACTGCTGGCGAAAAAACGATTCAGTACGTTCTAAATCATGCGGCTTGCCCGGTTATTTTTGTTGGTAAATTAGATGATACCGCAGAGCAAGTAGCGGCGATCCCGGATGGCGTGACTAAATTAGCCTTTCCTTATCCAGGTATTGAAGCGGACCAAGATTGGGACAGTCTAATGGCAAATGAGCCCTATATGGAGCGCCCAGTGCCTGAACTAGACAGTACCATGACGATCATTTATACCTCAGGTAGTACGGGCAACCCCAAAGGTGTGGTGCACACTTATAATTCCATTAGTTGGGCAGCAAGCAACTCTAAAAACGAATTAAATGTTGGGGCAGATGACCGCATATTGAGCTACTTACCGTTAGCTCATATTACTGAACGAGTTCTAGTTGAAATGGCTAGCTTTTATGCAAATACTCAGATTGGCTTCATTGAATCACTTGATACCTTCAATCGGGACATTTGCCATTTAAGACCAACATTATTTATATCCGTACCGCGACTTTGGACAAGATTCCAAATGGGCGTACTGGCAAACATGCCTCAGAAGAAACTCGATTTCCTTCTAAAGATCCCGTTTGTTGGCAATATTGTAGCGGGTAAAATTAGAACGAAACTTGGCTTAGACAAAGCGCGTATGTGTGCCAGTGGCTCAGCACCAATATCGCCTGCCACGTTAAAGTGGTTCTTAAACATAGGTGTGAAAATATCAGAAGGTTGGGGTATGACGGAGAATAGCGCCTATGGTACCTGTTGTGTGCCCTTTAGAGAGGACAAAATTGGTAGTATTGGTCGTGCCTATGAAGGTGTAGACATTAGAATTGGTGATGAAGGAGAGATCCAAGTTAAAGGGCCTTGTAATATGCAAGAGTACTATTTGGAGCCTGAGAAAACCGCTGAGACATTCACTGAAGATGGCTACCTTAGGACCGGCGATAAAGGGGCTATCGACAGCGATGGCTATGTGAAAATCACTGGGCGATTAAAAGAGATTTTCAAAACCGCCAAAGGAAAATACATCGCTCCTGTACCAATCGAAGCACTGATTATGGGGAATTCCTCAGTTGAGCAGGTGTGTGTCACCGGTTCTCAGTTAAAACAGCCTATCGCGTTGGTTGTGTTATCAGAAGATGCGGCAAAAAAAGACCAGGATAAAATTGAGAAGAGTCTGCTTGCGACGTTGGAATCGGTTAATAGTGGTTTAGAAAGCCACGCAGTGCTAGACCGGTTTGTGATTATGAAAGATGATTGGACTGTCGATAACGGCCTTCTAACCCCAACTCTTAAAATTAAGCGTCATCTTTTAGAAGAAAAGTACGACGCCTTAATAAATAACCCAGAGAAGGGAAAGCTGATTTACCAAAGCTAACTTATTTGCGATAGCCTCACGACAGTGAGTCGTGCTATCTGTCCCTTTTTAGCGTGATGCGGTAACTGCATTATATAGTATTGCATTAGCGTTAAAAGGGGATATAGATGAGCACGAAAAGGTTATCACTCTGGGTTTAGCGGTATTGGTTACCTTTTCGGATACTTATTATATTTTTGATAGAGTATATGATTGAGCGGTAGATAGTTAAAACTAAAATCCCCCCTAAAAGCCACGCACCGATATTAACGAAACAAACTCAGAAATTCATCGCGTAGAACAGTACTATTTATCAGGTCGAGTGGTCTCTTGCTATTAAGCTGTATTCTTCCCTATGAATGCATTATTTTTAAATCAATTGAGCTTAGGTAACCTACTGTTTTAAATGGTATTTAATTGTCGTTTAGCAGTAACTGAAAAATAACTTGGCTTTGATGACACTTTTTTGCAAATTCGACTATCGCCACTGTACATTTTCTGTTAGTATTTCGCGCCCTTTTAATAGGGGTATGTATAAAAAGTCAGCAATAACGCTGGTTTTTTAGTAAACAGTACGACTCGTGAGAGTCTTAACTAACAGCGGAGCACTAACATGATCCAAATGCAAACTAACCTGGATGTAGCCGATAACTCGGGTGCTCGCAGGGTTCAGTGTATTAAGGTTCTTGGTGGCTCGCATCGCCGTTATGCACATATTGGCGACATCATTAAAGTTACCGTTAAAGAAGCAATTCCTCGCGGTAAAGTAAAAAAAGGTGATGTGCTAACTGCAGTGGTGGTGCGTACTAGAAAAGGCGTTCGTCGTTCTGATGGATCTTCGATCCGTTTTGATAACAACGCAGCTGTTTTGCTTAACGCAAACAAGCAACCAATTGGTACGCGTATCTTTGGCCCGGTCACTCGTGAGCTTCGTGTTAATAACATGAAAATCGTCTCACTGGCCCCTGAGGTACTATAAGGAGTCACGATAATGGCTAGAAAAATTCGTCGTGATGATGAAATCATCGTTTTGGCAGGTAAAGACAAAGGAAAACTAGGCAAAGTGCTTAAAGTTCTTCCAGCGGCTGACCGCTTAATCGTTGAAGGTGTGAACTTGGTGAAGAAGCATCAGAAACCTAACCCTCAATTGGGTGTTACTGGTGGTGTTATTGAGAAAGAAGCATCAATTCACGTGTCAAATGTAGCGATTGTTAACCCTAAAACGGGTAAAGCAGATCGCGTAGGTTTCCGTTTTGAAGACGACAAAAAAGTTCGTTTCTTCAAATCTGACGGTGAACTGGTTTAATAATTGGAGAGTACGATGGCGAAACTGCATGATTTCTATAAAGAAACAGTAGTAGCGGAACTTGCGAAGCAGTTCAACTACAAAAGCGTCATGCAAGTCCCTCGGATTGAGAAAATCACTCTAAACATGGGTTTAGGTGAAGCGGTAGCAGACAAAAAGGTGTTGGAAAACGCAACTGCTGACATGCAAGCAATTGCTGGTCAGAAGCCTGTTGTTACTGTTGCTCGCAAATCTGTAGCGGGTTTTAAAATCCGTGAAGGTTATCCGATTGGCTGTAAAGTAACCCTACGTGGTGAACGTATGTGGGAATTCTTTGAACGTTTAGTATCAATTGCAATTCCTCGTATCCGTGACTTCCGTGGCTTGAATCCTAAGTCGTTTGACGGCCGTGGAAACTATAGCATGGGTGTTCGTGAGCAAATTATCTTCCCGGAAATCGATTTCGATAAGGTAGATAAAATTCGCGGTATGGATATTACTATCACGACTAGCGCTGAAACCGATGCGGAAGCACATGCACTTCTTAGTGCGTTTAGTTTCCCATTTAAAAAGTAAGGGTAGGGTTATGGCAAAAGAATCAATGAAAGCGCGCGAAGTAAAACGCGCCAAGCTAGTTGCTAAGTTCGCTACTAAACGAGCTGAACTTAAAGCAACTATCAGCAACGTCAACTCTTCTGACGAAGAACGTTGGGACGCTGTTCTTAAGCTACAACAACTTCCACGTGATTCAGCTCGTACACGTCAACAAAATCGTTGTCGTATTACTGGCCGTCCACATGGTTTCCTACGCAAGTTTGGTCTTAGCCGTATTAAGTTGCGTGAAGCAGCGATGCGCGGTGAAGTACCTGGCCTTAAAAAAGCCAGCTGGTAAGGAGTAGCTAATATGAGCATGCAAGATCCTATCGCGGACATGTTTACACGTGTTCGTAACGGTCAGATGGCTAGCAAAGTTTCTGTATCTATGCCTTCATCTAAGTTACGTGTTGCTATCGCAGCCGTACTTAAAGAAGAAGGTTACATTACAGACTTCGCAGTTTCTGGTGACGTTAAACCTGTTTTAGAAGTTGCGCTTAAGTACTTCGAAGGCAAGAAAGTAATTGAAAGCATCGAGCGCGTAAGTCGCCCTGGTCTTCGCATCTACAAGAAAAAAGATGAGTTGCCAAAAGTATTGGGTGGTTTAGGTGTTGCTATCGTTTCTACCTCTAAAGGTGTGATGACTGACCGTGCCGCGCGTAAAGCGGGTATGGGTGGTGAGATCATCGGCTACGTAGCGTAAGGGGATAAAAATGTCACGTATAGCAAAAGCTCCTGTAGACGTTTTATCTGGCGTAGAAGTTACTATCGCTGGGCAAGAAGTCACAGTTAAAGGTAAAAACGGTACACTAAGCCGTGTATTCAATGATGCAGTTGAAGTTGTTCAAGAAGAGAACCAACTTAAAGCGTCACCTCGTGAAGGTGTTGCTAACGGTTGGGCTCAAGCTGGTACAGCTCGCTCTTTGTTAGATGCAATGGTAATTGGTGTATCTCAAGGTTTTGAGAAAAAACTTCAGTTAAATGGTGTTGGTTATCGTGCGGCAGCGCAAGGTAAAAAACTAAATTTAACACTTGGTTTCTCACACCCTGTAGCATACGAAATGCCTGAAGGTATTTCGGTTGAAACTCCTAGTCAAACTGAAATCGTCGTTAAAGGCGCCGATAAGCAGTTGGTAGGTCAGGTTGCAGCTAACATCCGTGGATACCGTCCGCCAGAGCCTTATAAAGGTAAAGGTGTTCGTTACGCTGATGAAGTTGTGCGTCGTAAAGAAGCTAAGAAAAAGTAGGTAGGTGATACGATGGATAAGAAATCAGCTCGCTTGCGTCGCGCTACACGTGCACGCAAAAAAATTAGTGAACTGGCCGCGCATCGCTTGGTTATTAACCGCACACCACGCCATATATATGCACAGTTAATCGCTCCTTGCGGTTCACAGGTGTTGGCGGCGGCTTCTACTGTTGAAGCAGATCTTCGCACTACCGTTAAGTCAACGGGTAATGCAGAAGCTGCGGTAGCAGTTGGTAAAGCGATTGCAGAACGAGCTATCGAGAAAGGCATTAAGACTGTCGCTTTCGATCGCAGCGGTTTTAAGTATCACGGTCGAGTTAAGGCATTGGCTGATGCTGCTCGTGAAGCAGGTCTTCAGTTCTAGGAGTTAATTATGGCTAAAGTAGAAGTTCAACAACAGGGTGACCTGTTAGAAAAACTAATTGCTGTAAACCGTGTATCTAAAGTAGTTAAAGGTGGTCGCATCTTTAGCTTTACTGCTTTGACAGTAGTAGGTGACGGGAATGGTCGTGTTGGTTTTGGTTACGGTAAAGCACGTGAAGTGCCTGCTGCAATTCAAAAAGCTATGGAAAAAGCGCGCCGCAATCTTGTGGACGTTGATCTAAATGGCAACACGCTACAGCACCCAATTAAAGGTCGTCATTCAGGCTCTAAAGTCTACATGCAACCAGCATCAGAAGGTACTGGTATCATTGCCGGTGGTGCAATGCGTGCAGTACTTGAAGTCGCTGGCGTACAAAACGTACTTTCAAAATGTTACGGATCTACCAATCCAATTAACGTTGTGCGTGCAACTATCAATGCGTTGACAGAAATGACTTCGCCTGATCAAGTTGCCGCTAAACGTGGATTGTCTGTAACTCAGATTTTGGGGTAATTGAACATGGCTAAGATGATTAAAGTTAAGCAAACCAAAAGCGCTATCGGTCGCCTTCCAAAGCATAAGGCAACTCTTACCGGTCTAGGTTTACGTCGCATCGGTCATGTTCGTGAACTCGAAGATACCCCTTCTGTTCGTGGCATGATCAACCGTGTATTTTACATGGTTGAAGTAGTGGAGGAGTAACAGATGCATTTAAATACTCTTGCTCCTGCACCAGGAGCAAAAAAATCGATTAAGCGTCTTGGACGTGGTATGGGTTCTGGTCTAGGTAAAACTGGTGGCCGTGGTCACAAAGGTCAAAAGTCTCGCTCTGGCGGTTCTGTAAAGCCTGGTTTTGAAGGCGGACAAATGCCAATTCAGCGTCGTCTACCTAAATTCGGTTTCACTTCTCGTAAGTCTATGGTTTCTGACCAAGTTACGTTGAGCGAAATTGCAAAGGTAGAGGGTGAAGTGGTTTCACTTGAAACTTTAAAAGCAGCAGGTCTTGTTAAGAAAGAAATGTTGTTCGTTAAAGTGCTTAAGAGCGGTGAAATTTCACGAGCTGTTACTATCAATGGTTTGAAGGTTACAAAAGGCGCGCGCGAAGCAATCGAAGCGGCCGGCGGTAAGGTAGAGGAATAAGCTAGATGGCTAAACCAGGATCAAATTCAAGCGCAAAAGGCGGCTTGAGTGAGCTTAAATCAAGATTGTTGTTCGTACTTGGTGCGATAATTGTGTTTAGGCTTGGCTCATATGTGCCTATTCCTGGTATCGACGCCGCGGTGTTGGCTGAATTATTCGACCAGCAAAAGGGTACCATTGTAGAAATGTTTAACATGTTCTCTGGTGGTGCTCTTGAGCGTGCCTCGGTTCTTGCCCTGGGTATAATGCCATACATTACAGCTTCCATTATCATTCAGTTGCTTACTGTTATGCATCCACCGATGATGGAACTTAAAAAAGAAGGCGAAGCAGGACGTCGTAAAATTAGTCAGTACACACGTTATTTCACGTTAGTGTTGGCTACATTCCAAGCAATTGGAATAGCGACAAATTTACCTAACTTGATTTCAGGTTTAGTAATTAATCCAGGGTTCGGTTTTTACTTCACAGCTGTTGTGAGTTTGGTTACCGGCACCATGTTTTTAATGTGGTTAGGTGAGCAAATTACAGAGAGAGGTATCGGTAACGGTATTTCTATATTGATTTTCGCGGGTATCGTGTCTGGACTGCCAACGGCCATTGGTCAAACAGCAGAGCAAGCACGACAAGGTGATTTGAACTTATTGTTCTTATTGCTTATCGGCGTAATAATAGTTGCTATCACATATTTTGTAGTGTTCGTAGAGCGTGGCCAACGTCGTATCGTCGTTAACTATGCAAAACGTCAGCAAGGGCGTAAAGTCTTTGCAGCGCAAAGTACGCATTTACCGTTAAAAGTAAATATGGCAGGTGTTATTCCTCCGATTTTCGCGTCAAGCATCATTTTGTTCCCTGGAACCATTGCAAATTGGTTCGGCCAAAATGAGTCATTTTCTTGGTTACAAGAAGTGGCATTGATGTTGTCTCCTGGACAGCCTCTGTATGTGATGTTTTACGCTGCTGCGATTATCTTCTTTTGTTTCTTCTATACCGCGTTGGTGTTTAACCCTCGCGAGACGGCAGATAACTTGAAGAAATCTGGTGCGTTTGTTCCTGGGATTCGTCCTGGCGAGCAGACCTCACGATACGTTGATAAGGTAATGACTCGCTTAACCCTAGCTGGCGCGCTTTATATAACCTTTATTTGTTTGGTGCCTGAATTCATGTTGATAGCTTGGAACGTGCCGTTTTATTTCGGCGGAACCTCACTACTGATTATGGTAGTTGTTATCATGGACTTTATGGCGCAAGTGCAGACACATTTGATGTCTCATCAATATGAGTCTGTTCTTAAGAAAGCTAACCTTAAGGGCTACGGCCGTTAAGCTAGCGATTTACGGAGTGATGAAATGAAAGTTCGTGCATCCGTCAAGCGGATTTGCCGTAACTGTAAAGTCATTAAGCGCAACGGTGTTGTGCGTGTGATTTGCAGTTCTGACCCTAAGCATAAGCAAAGGCAAGGTTAATCGTGTGGTTTGCGGAATTGCTAAATACGATAGTATCCGCAAACCTTAATTTGCAATTTTGTCATCGGGTAAGTATCCTATCGGGCTTTTTAGGCTGATGACATAAACTATGAGGAGTACTGTTAATGGCCCGTATCGCTGGCATTAACATCCCTGAGCACAAGCATACTGTAATCGCGCTTACCGCGATTTTCGGTGTAGGCTCTACACGTGCACAAAGCATTTGTGAAGCTGCTGGTGTTGCAGAGACAACCAAGATTAAAGATCTTGATGAAGCACAAATTGATAAATTGCGTGACGAAGTTGCGAAATTCACTGTCGAAGGTGACCTTCGTCGTGAAGTATCAATGAGCATTAAACGTTTGATGGACCTAGGTTGCTTCCGTGGTATTCGCCACCGTCGTAGTCTTCCTCTACGTGGTCAGCGCACTAAAACTAATGCGCGTACCCGTAAAGGTCCTCGCAAAGCAATTAAAAAGTAAGCGGGGATTAAGATGGCTAAAGCTCCTACTAAAAGCACGCGTAAGCGCGCAAAACGTCAAGTTGCTGACGGTATGGCTCATATCCATGCCTCTTTCAACAACACAATAGTGACAATTACAGATCGTCAAGGCAACGCTTTGTCTTGGGCTACATCTGGCGGTTCAGGTTTCCGTGGTTCACGTAAATCTACCCCTTTTGCTGCTCAGGTAGCTGCTGAACGTGCTGGTACAGCCGCTCAGGATTACGGTTTGAAAAATCTAGAAGTATTCGTTAAAGGTCCAGGTCCAGGTCGTGAATCTGCTATCCGTGCTTTGAATGCTGCTGGTTATAAAATCACTAATATTACCGATGTGACGCCTATTCCTCACAACGGTTGTCGTCCACCGAAAAAACGTCGCGTTTAATCGACGGACTGTTGGAGAAAGATAATGGCAAGATATTTGGGTCCAAAACTCAAACTTAGCCGCCGCGAAGGAACAGACTTGTTCCTTAAGAGTGGCGTTCGAGCAATCGAATCAAAATGTAAAATTGACAATGCACCTGGTCAACACGGCGCACGTCGTGGACGGTTGTCTGACTACGGTGTTCAATTACGTGAAAAGCAAAAAGTTCGTCGTATGTACGGTGTTCTCGAAAAGCAATTCCGTAACTACTATAAAGAAGCGGCACGCTTAAAAGGCAATACAGGTGAAAACTTGTTGCAACTTTTAGAGCAACGTTTAGACAATGTTGTTTACCGCATTGGTTTTGCAAGCACTCGTTCTGAAGCGCGTCAACTAGTTAGCCACAAAGCAATTTTGGTTAACGGTCAGGTTGTTAACGTTCCTTCTTTTAATGTTTCTGCTGATGATGTTGTTTCTGTTCGCGAAAAAGCTAAAAAACAAGCTCGTATTGTTTCTGCTTTAGAGCTAGCTGAGCAACGTGAGAAACCAACTTGGATTGAAGTAGACAGCAAAAAGATGGAAGGCACATTTAAACGTGTTCCTGAAAGAACTGATTTGTCTGCTGAAATAAACGAACAGTTGATTGTCGAACTTTACTCTAAGTAAAGCTTAAAGAAGAGAGGTAACAATGTCGGGTTCTGTAACTGAATTCTTAAAACCAAGGTTAGTTGAAATTGATAACGTTTCGCCTACACGTGCAAAGGTCACTTTAGAGCCTTTGGAGCGTGGTTTTGGTCACACATTGGGTAATGCGTTACGTCGTATTCTTTTGTCATCTATGCCAGGTTGTGCAGTGACTGAAGTTGAAATCGACGGTGTATTACACGAGTACAGCACCAAAGAAGGCGTTCAAGAAGACGTTATTGAAATATTGCTTAACCTTAAAGGTTTGGCGGTACGTCTTGAAGGCAAAACCGAAGCAACACTAGCATTAGTGAAGTCCGGTGCGGGCCCAGTATTAGCTGGAGATATCCAGCATGATGGTGATGTTGAAATCGTTAACCCAAGTCACGTTCTTTGTACTTTAACTGGCGAAGCTGAACTCAGCATGCGTATTAAAGTAGAAATGGGTCGTGGGTACGTTCCAGCGTCAACTCGTCGCTCTTCTGAAGAAGATGATCGCCCAATTGGTCGTTTATTGGTTGATGCTTCATTTAGCCCGATATCACGTATTTCGTACAACGTTGAGTCTGCGCGTGTTGAACAACGCACAGATTTAGACAAGTTAATTATCGATATGGAAACCAACGGTACTATTGATCCTGAGGAAGCAATTCGTCGTTCAGCTACAATTTTAGCAGAACAACTAGACGCATTTGTTGAACTTCGTGATATGTCAGAACCTGTTGAGAAAGAAGAGAAACCGGAATTCGATCCGATTCTTCTTCGTCCTGTTGATGACTTGGAACTTACTGTACGTTCAGCTAACTGCCTCAAAGCAGAAGCAATACAATATATCGGTGATCTAGTACAACGTACTGAAGTTGAGTTGTTGAAGACTCCTAACTTAGGTAAAAAATCTCTTACAGAGATTAAAGATGTACTAGCTTCTCGTGGACTTTCACTAGGTATGCGCCTAGAGAACTGGCCACCTGAAAGCATCGCAGAAAAAGATTAATCAGATTTAAAACTGATTTTTAAAGAAGGATAGGACTATGCGCCATCGTAAGAGTGGTCGTCAGTTAAATCGTAATAGTAGTCACCGTCAAGCGATGTTTCGCAATATGGCTGGCTCATTGGTGAAGAGTGAGTTGATTAAAACAACTCTTCCTAAAGCGAAAGAACTACGTCGCGTAATTGAACCTCTTATCACACTTGCTAAGCAAGACAGTGTTGCTAACCGTCGTTTAGCGTTCGCACGTACTGGTGATAAAGAAGTTGTAGGTAAGTTATTTAATGAACTTGGCCCTCGCTATGAAGAGCGTCCTGGTGGATACATTCGCATTTTAAAATGTGGTTTCCGTACCGGCGATAATGCTCCAATGGCTTATGTAGAATTAGTAGACCGCCCTGAAGTGGAAGAAGTCGTTGAGACTGAAGACGCTGAAGCGGAATAAGAATTCCTACAATAAAAAAACCGGATATTAATCCGGTTTTTTTATGTCTGAAATTTAGTTAATAAAACACGTTTATATTTCGGTTACTATTATTGGAAACTTCTATTGCTCGGAAACTTCCCTTAAGGCTGCAGTGATCTCTTCATCAGTCGCTCCACCTTCTTTCGCATACTTATATATATTCTTTTCATCAAGCCCAAAGTTTTGCGCTGTTTCAATAATGCGTTTCACGTTATCTCTTTGCGCGCCAGATTCCCTAACGGCAGTGCTTACTACACTCTCTGCATCATTAGGGAATACAGCAAGTAATGCCTCAACTACGTACTCGCCTACTAAAGGAACTGCACCAATTGCAGAGCCCAATATATCTACAATTTTATTAGGATGTTGCTGCGCTAATGACTGAACGATAAAGTCAGCTGAATCAGGTTCAGTGATAACGGCTACTCTAACAATCTCATTAAGCTCTTCGGGCGTCGAGTTCGCGGCAGCAGTCACGACGAAGTCCACATAACTTGGTTCTGCGTTAATTGCAGTTTTAACTATTGCGGTGCAGCTTGCGATTTCTTTTTCCAATGCAATCTTCACAATGTCTTCAGTAAGCATTGGTTGGGCAGAGATGGCTGCATGAATAATTTCTTGATATTTATCCGGATACATATCAAGTGCGGTACTAACAACACTCGATGTTTCTTGAGGGTAATTACTAGCGATACTTTTAACTGCACGACCGATAGACATGTTTTGTGCGACTTGGCGTTTTACAAATGAACTTGTTGCATGGTTATCATTTGTTTCGGCATTTTCTTGAGCGGTTACAGTACAAGCAGCAGAAACAACACTCGCGATAAAAGCGATTTTTATTATTTTTCTCATTCTTTCAGATATCCAATAGCTAAAACTAACTTCAACGTAATGACATCCGTGCCACTTAAGAGTCTAAACTTAACAATAAATTTACTAAATAGACAGTAAAGAGCAAATTTTGTTCAAATTATATTCTCATTCAAGTTTATTTCATTTTTATTGCAATAAACGCTTGCGATCAGAAATGGGATCTCTATAATGCGCATCTCGCTTCGGGACAGCCGCTAAAACAGCTGCACTGACACTGGTTTTACCAGGTGATTCAAGACTTTTTAAAAGTGTTTAATCAGCGTGATGCAAGGCGGTTTGATTTGCTTTTGTCGGTTTTAGATTCACTTCAAAAATTGATGCAAATTAAATAAAAATAACACCTTGACATCGAAGATTGAGAGCGTATTATACGCCTCCCGCTTAAGAGGGTCCACGGACAGCATCTTAAGCCGCTTCTAAGGAAGCACGCTGCTTTGGCAGCAAATGTTCTTTAACAATTAATAACAAGACAATCTGTGTGGGCACTCACTTGATGAGTGTCTACCAAAAAAAATTCATGTTCGATAAATATTTAATTGAAGAGTTTGATCATGGCTCAGATTGAACGCTGGCGGCAGGCCTAACACATGCAAGTCGAACGGTAACATTTCTAGCTTGCTAGAAGATGACGAGTGGCGGACGGGTGAGTAATACTTAGGAATATGCCTTTGTGTGGGGGATAACCATTGGAAACGATGGCTAATACCGCATAACGTCTTCGGACCAAAGGGGGCCTTGGCTCCCGCGCAAAGAGTAGCCTAAGCGAGATTAGCTTGTTGGTGAGGTAAAGGCTCACCAAGGCGACGATCTCTAGCTGTTCTGAGAGGAAGATCAGCCACACTGGAACTGAGACACGGTCCAGACTCCTACGGGAGGCAGCAGTGGGGAATATTGCACAATGGGGGAAACCCTGATGCAGCCATGCCGCGTGTGTGAAGAAGGCCTTCGGGTTGTAAAGCACTTTCAGTTGTGAGGAAAAGTTAGTAGTTAATACCTGCTAGCCGTGACGTTAACAACAGAAGAAGCACCGGCTAACTCCGTGCCAGCAGCCGCGGTAATACGGAGGGTGCGAGCGTTAATCGGAATTACTGGGCGTAAAGCGCACGCAGGCGGTTTGTTAAGCTAGATGTGAAAGCCCCGGGCTCAACCTGGGACGGTCATTTAGAACTGGCAGACTAGAGTCTTGGAGAGGGGAGTGGAATTCCAGGTGTAGCGGTGAAATGCGTAGATATCTGGAGGAACATCAGTGGCGAAGGCGACTCCCTGGCCAAAGACTGACGCTCATGTGCGAAAGTGTGGGTAGCGAACAGGATTAGATACCCTGGTAGTCCACACCGTAAACGCTGTCTACTAGCTGTTTGTGGATTTAATCCGTGAGTAGCGAAGCTAACGCGATAAGTAGACCGCCTGGGGAGTACGGCCGCAAGGTTAAAACTCAAATG
>OJAV01000071.1_pt1 | contig 71488 bp, 57 predicted proteins | sample 1590081 | NCBI WGS metagenome assembly OJAV01 (sample SAMN05416852, study PRJEB24817) | seawater metagenome | isolation source: Sea water | place: Canada:Atlantic | collected 2013-07
GACCTTCGGGTTATGAGCCCGACGAGCTACCAGACTGCTCCATCCCGCGTCCGATGTGGCGCAATATAGAGAGGTCAGCAGTACATTGCAAGTATTAATCTTAATTCACCCACTGACTGGCCAATTATCGTACGATAAGTGTCGCTAACGTAAGCAAAAACCGAATCCCCTGCTTTTTTGGGCGCTTGATAAGAAAACTAACTTCAAAAAAAAGTTATCCGATTTTGAAATTATCCTATTCAGCCCGCCAATGCCTATTTGTTACAACTTAGCCGGTATTTTTGAAACATATTTTTACCCAAAGGCTACAAAATGTCATTTTTCATCAGTAACATAGGTCGGACACTACGTTGTAGCCCAATACTACTTTCATTTACTTAGGAAGAAGATGATATTTATCGCCAAACTCAAACAACAGTTTTCCGACTATTTCTATCTGAGAGATGACAATCTGCCGGTAACAAATGTTGAGGCCTGGCGCATCAGCGCACTAAGGATCATGTTAGTGTCTATTATTCTTTTGTGCGCCATTTTCGTGATCCAAAGCGCATGGCGTAGCGTGATAGAGCGAGTGGCTTATGTTATCCCTATGGCATTGGTGTTCTATATTGCGCTAAGTAGTTTGTTACTGATTTCACGACGCTTTTATACGTTTAGCGCGTATTGCTTAATTGGCTTAATTATTGTTGCCGCGGTCTGTTTTAACGCCACTCATCAGCACCAAGTCCTGTCGATGCTTGGGCCTATCGTCATGTATTCCACACCGTTTGTAGCCTTTATACTATTAGGATGGAAAGTGGGAGTCTTATGTATTTTGCTCAATATTGCCCCTTTGTACGTATTGATTAATCAACTAACCCTTGCTGATTACATCACGCCATTTCCTTTACAAGAGCACGCAAACTATTATCTGCATGTCATATTGTTCGTCTTTTTCAATGTGTGTATTCCTCTGGCCATCGCTCGCTCAAGCATAGCCGCCAAACGAGGAAACCAATTTAATATTGAAAGAAATAATATTCTGCATAAACAAGCTCAGCTTTATCACGCACTATTCGTTGAAGCACGAACGGCAAAAATTATTATCGACCAGAAACGTAAAATCATAGAAGCAAACGATGCTGCCTACGCGTTACTTTTGTCTAATCTACCTACCCCCTGTGCGGGCAACGAAATAGAAAGTGTGTTTCCAGAATTCACGGTCAATAGCAGCAAGCTCGTTGTTAATCGTACCTTAGGGGCAAAAATGAAAGTATTTGAGCTCAGCGCTCAACCGATTAACGATGAACAACACACTATGGTCACCATTCAGGATGTAAGCGCGAAAGCTTTGCTGCACAAAACACTCGCGCTACAAACCCAGGTCAGACAGCGCCAGAAACTGTATGATGAAAGTGCCGGTTTACCAAATCGCCAATGGCTAGAAAACAAAATAGCCCTGCATGACGACCAAGCAAGTGGCACATTGTTTGTTTGTGCGATTAAAATTAATAATGCGCATTTTATTGAACAAAAATATGGTTTTTTGTACTTACCAAAAATCCTTAAGAAAGTAGCCGAGATACTCAATCAAAATGTCGGAGAACGGGGTTTTATAGCCATACTCGACAAGTACACCTTAGGGATTGCTCTGACCATTGTCGAAGCTGAGAAAACCAAAAGTGCTATCCATCACATTATTGCTTCCCTGCCCCGCGTAGTACAAATTCAACAACTGAGCATGCATATTGATTGTAAGGCGGGGGTCGCTAATAACCAATCTGACGTTTCAGTAAACCAATTGGTGAATAATGCACTACACGCAGTCACTGTGAATGATGCGCTTATTAACTACTATGAAACCGGAAGCCATCAACGATTTATAGAGCATCAAGAGATCAGTATTTTGCTCAACGAAGCTCTGACAAATGAAGAACTGTATGTTGACTACCAACCAAAGGTCAGGGGCGATGGCACACTTATCGGCATGGAGGCGCTATTGCGCTGGAACTCGCCCGTGATAGGTCGCGTATCTCCTGGGGTGTTTATTCCTATCGCTGAGCAATCCGGTTTAGTGCTAAAGCTCACGCACTGGTTAATCAACCATGTCTGCGCTCAGATAAAACAATGGCAAGGACAAGGGCTACAAGCCCTGCCTGTGGCGATTAATATCTCTGGGCCCGATCTTGATCAAACTGACTTTAAAAAGTTTTTGATTAATTGCGTGGTGGAGCATGATATTAAACCCCAGTTACTCGAGCTAGAACTCACGGAGTCAGCTAAAACGCAAAATATTCCAGATGCCATTGAGACGGTACGGTATTTAGCCAGTTTTGGCTTTTGTATTACCTTGGATGATTTTGGAGTTGGTTATTCTGGACTATCAAAATTGACCAATTTCCCTGTGCAACGAGTCAAAATCGACCGTCAGTTCATTAAAAATATTCAACGCGACAGCAAAAATGCACAAGTTGTTGAAGCCATCGTGGCCATGTGCCGCGTGTTTAAAATTGATGTATTAGCCGAAGGCGTCGAAGATTTGCGTGAGGTCGATTGCCTGTTAGCAATGGGTTGCGCTAGTTTTCAAGGTTTTGCTTTTGCAAAGCCAATGGGCAAAGACCAAATCGCAAAACTATTGAACACTAGCCTGATGCCAAACCTAAAGTTACCCTTGACGAGTCAAACTGCCAGTTTGGTACATAAACACCCATGAACGGCTTACTGATATTTCGACTTATAAACATTGGGCAATCGAGATTTAGTCGGATCTAAACCACTTTAATCAACAAGTAGCGATAAATGTGAATAACCCCCTTTGCTTAGCCTTCGTTATCCAACTTGCCAGCCAATGTAATAGCCACGTTAGTTATCTCAGAGTCGTATCTAATTGCTTATCAATAATCAACTATCGCTAAATGTTAGCAATATAATTCAATAGCTTACCCAAATACCCACTTGAATGCTCAATCGGTGACAAAATGCTTCGTGGATAGCAGTAACGCGGATTGTCGTACGTAATAGCGCGTTAATGCTAGGCACAAAAATAACGCTATCGAGAGGTTCGACTTACCCAGTATTCAGGTTATGCAACAAACGGCATATTAACCAAACGTTAGGCCCATTGCGGCCAATGCCTTAGAGCGCTGAGAAATTCCTTTCGCTTCTTGTTCGACTTTTTCTACTTGCACCAGGTTATGTTTTGAAGCATCACTGATGTTTGCAATATTGCGACTAATACTTTCTGACACCGCACTTTGCTGATCTGATGCAGTACCGATTTGCATCGCTGAGTCGGCAATGTCACTAATGCTGTCATACACTTTGTTGATCAGTGCTTGGGTTTGCTTGGTTTCATCAACACAAGATTCTGCCGATGATTTCCCTTCTTCAAGTGTTTGTGACCATGCTAGCAAAGTACTTTGGATCTCAGACACAGACGATTGTATCTGTGTGGTAGCGCTGTGAGTACGACTGGAAAGCGCTCTTACTTCATCAGCCACCACAGAGAACCCACGACCGTGCTCCCCTGCTCTTGCCGCTTCAATAGCTGCATTTAGCGCTAAAAGGTTAGTCTGATCGGCAATCCCTTGAATTTCTTGCATAACGTCGTTAATGCGGTTGGCTTCATCGGCAAGTGCAGCTGCTGAACCAGCGGATTTTGCAACCTCAGTAGCAAGGTCGCCTACTTTCCCCATCGTGCTGGACATGGAGTCTGTCGCTTGACGACAATCTTTATGCGCCCCGCTGACTTTTTCAGATGTATTACCTATGTTGCGAGTCACTTCATTAATAGACGCTACCATTTGCTCTACTGCGGTAGCGACTTGCGTCAATTCGGCAGTTTCTTCTTCAACCCCAGTCTTAGTTTCCGTCACCGCTTGTTGTAAACTTGTCACGCCTCTATCAAGTGACGCTGTGCTATCAATCACTCTGCCCAATATGGTTTTCACTTTACCTTCTTGTATTCTCAAGGCAAACCCGTTAACCCCTTTCACGCCATCTCCGGCAAATATAGCGCGGGATACACTGTCATATTGTGATTTTAGTTGAGTCGCATGTTGACGCACATCGAACAATTCTTGTTTAAACACTACGTAAGGTAACAGGATTAAAACCAGCGCAAAGTAAGCGGATAAAAATGACAATCCAGCGAACAGCATGGCAAATAGAACGAACAGCAAATCTTTAGCGTTTACGTGTTGATCAAACCAGCCAAATGCACTGCCCCCCTTATTTAATCTAGGATACAGCTGCTCAGCTTTCGACTTGTATGGTGCAATCAGTTGAGTACGAACAGATTGATAGCCGACCAACTGTCCATTTTCAAAAAGCGGTGTCACAAACGCGTCGACCCAATAGTACCCTCCGCCATTACAACGATTCTTAACGGCACCGCGCCATGCTTGGTTTGACTTTAACTTTCCCCACATATCAGCAAAAGCAGCTTTGGGCATGTCTGGATGGCGCACAATATTATGGTGCTGGCCAATTAACTCTTCACGTGTAAAACCAGATACGCGACAAAAGTGGTCATTAACGTATTGAATAATCCCTTGGGTATCCGTGGTAGAAACAAGCTCTTCGCCAACTTCAACCATCACCTCGCGCTCATTGCCGTTTGCAATTGGATTGTTCATTATCATTCCTTAGTATTTCAGTGTTTTTATGGTGGTATCGGTGCACAAAAGCGCGAAAATAACCTACCCGATATTGAAAGGCATAACATCTTTAACATCAAGCCCTAGGACGCATATCCATATATCGACCACTTAGGAAAATATCTTACCTTAAGTGTTATACCAATCCGCATTTATAAATATGCGAAAATAAATTATGTAGATTAAAAAATAGCGGGGGATTATCGTGTTCTAAAGCATATGGAGGGTGTCGGGGCAATGCATTGCCCCGAAGGGTTAGGCATCTTGCCAGCGTTCTTTAATTTCCAAAATAGACGGTAAGCAGCTTTGAAAAAGCGTAACAATATTGGGATCAAAATGTTTGCCGCTTTGCGATTGAATAAGGTCAACTGCTTTTTCTACTGGCCAAGCTTCTTTATAAGGGCGTTTACTCGTTAATGCATCGAACACATCAGCGATAGCAACAATACGCCCTTCCAAGGGGATTTCTTCGCCTTTAAGGCCGTTAGGGTAGCCTGAGCCATCCCACTTTTCATGATGTGTTAATGACACGATTTTTGCTAACTCGATTAAATCAGAATCTGATTCACCCAAGATCTCAGCTCCAATTTCTGGGTGCTTTTGCATAATAGCAAACTCTTCATCTGTAAGTTTACCTGGCTTTAGCATGATGCTGTCTGGAATGCCGATTTTACCGATGTCATGCATAGGTGCAGCGTGCAGTAAATTATCCGCGGCGTTCTCGCTTAAACCGAGTGCCAGAGCCATGATTTTAGAATAGTGGCTCATACGCAAAATATGCGTACCGGTCTCGTTATCTTTATATTCTGAGGCACGCCCGAGCCGTTGAATCACTTGCAAACGAGTACGTCGTAATTCGTCTGCTTGCACTAAAGATAGGTGCGTACGAACACGTGCTTTTACCACGGCCGGTGAAACAGGTTTTGTGATGTAATCTACTGCTCCTACATCAAATCCCTTCGCTTCATCAACGTCATCGCTTAGGGCCGTCACAAACATCACCGGGATCCCTTTGCTCAGTGGATTTTGTTTTAACGCTTGGCATACATCAAAACCTGTCATGCCCGGCATCATAACGTCGAGTAAAATTAAGTCAGGTAATTCACGCTCCACCAAGCGCAGCGCTTCTTCACCACTTTTAGCAAACGTGAGCCGATATAGATCACCTAGTATCTTTTTCAGAACACGTAAATTGGCCGGCTCATCATCAACAATAAGCACTTTTTGTTTGTTGTTTTGGTCACTTAACATAGCAATACATTCATCGGTTATTATTCACGCTGTTGGGCTACTGGAGAGCTTGCTCTTTGAGCAGTTGCAATTCACGCACGGCGTCTTCAAATTCGAAATCATCCAGCGCACTTTGAATTCGTTTACTGCGCTCTAAATTTGCCTTACTTGCCCCTGCGACAAGAGAATCGGCGGCATCTTCATTGTACTCATTGTTTTGCGCGGATTTAATCAGCAATTCGACTAACTCTAAAAGTTTAGCCGCTGACAAGTGACTGTCATTTTCATAGGTCGACGTGTCGGTAGCCGCTGAATCCACTGTTATCCCTTGTGCTTCTATGTAGTCTCTTACCACGCTAAAGGTCTCTTCAATATCTGCATACACGCCTGCGATATCATCTATTGAGCCAAGCATAGCATAGCGTTCTGCTTCGTTAAGCCGCTGGCTTAGCTGTGTCAAAGATAAATTTCCACTTAAGCCTTTCAGTGTATGTAGTTGGGTTTGAATTGAAGACCAATCTGGGTTGTCTAAGGTGTCTTTCAAAGTAAAAATAACTGATTCGTTATTTTTTACGAAAAGCGCAATCTCTTTGTATAGCGTCTCTTTATCGCCCCACATGGCTACGCCTTTACGCTCATTTACGATATGTGAATCGCTGTTATCATTGGCTTCTACGGGTTCTATTTCGCAGGTTAAATCGACACCTAACGCTTGGGCAATTTCAACATTGAGCAAATCAATATCCACTGGTTTATTGGCAAAACCATCCATACCCGCATCAATGGCCGCTTGGCGATCTTCAGCCAATACACTGGCCGTTAAAGCAATAATAGGAATATGCGTCAGCTGTTGGCTTTGCTCTTCTTTTCGTCTCTCTCTGGAAGAGGTTAATCCGTCCATTATTGGCATTTGAACGTCCATTAACACGACATCCATTTTATCATTACGCATTCTAACTAAGGCTTGTTTACCATCTCGTGCCGTTATTACGTTATGTCCTTGTCTGGTCAACAGCAAGGTGAGCAAATCAATATTTTGCTGAATATCATCCACTATCAATATGTCTAGCGGAGGTAATGTACATTTTTGTTTCTGCTTAACAGTATCCACTTCACATTTCGGTGGTGCTAAGGGCAGCGTAAATGAAAAACAGCTCCCTTCGCCATAAGTACTGGTAGCTGATATTTTGCCGCCCATTAGCTCAATAAGCTGTTTACTAATGGTTGTTCCTAACCCTGTGCCACCAAAGCGCCTGCTCATGCTCGCATCCGCTTGCCCAAAGGCATCAAATACTAAGTCAAGCTGCTCCTTAGTCATGCCAATCCCCGTATCAATTATGGCAAACTCGATACAGCCACTTGGCTTAACACCCACTTTAATTTTGACCCCACCCAATACAGTAAATTTGATGGCATTGCCGATGAGATTAGTTAATACCTGCCGTATGCGATCTGGAGCCCCATGAAACGCACCGGCAACCTCAGGTGCTACACTCACATTCAAGTACAATTCTTTTTTATTTGCTTGCAACCAGAGCGTCGACACAACCGCGTCTATTTCCTCAATCAACGAGAAATCGCGCATCTCTAATTCAAACTTGCCCTTATCAAGTTTTGCGCTGTCCAAAATATCGTTTAGTAAGTGCAACAATGATTTGGCAGATTGATTTATGGTGGTTAAATGTTTGCGCTGTTCTGCTTCAAATACATCGTCGAGTAGAATATCGCTAAAGCCGATAACGGCATTCATCGGCGTGCGAATTTCATGGCTCATATTAGCTAAGAACGCGGCTCTTGAAGAAGCGGCTTGTTCTGCCTTGTCTTTTGCAATCAGTAACGACTGCTCCATTTCTTTGCGCTCAGTGATATCCATTATAAAACCGTCGAGCCACTTTTCGCCGGTTTCAGTATTCTCAGCATGTGTACCATAACCGAGTAACCAGCGGATTTCCCTTTTTGCGTTATAAATACGGTACTCCACTTTGAACAAGTGTTGTCCGTTGACTTTTGCTACGGTTTCTTCGATGTCATCGGGATGCACATGTTCGTGAAAATAGCGTTTCGGTGGGTTGCCAACATAATCAGAAGCGGGATAGCCAGATATGCTTTCAATGGCATCACTGATAAACACCATTGGACGTTCTTCGTTGTCTAAGCACCGATACGCAATGCCCGGAATATTGCTGATAAGGGAGCGAAACTGTGCCTCGCTTTGACGCAATGCTCTCTCCATTTCGACTCGATAACGTAAATCAGATATGAACGCGACAAAATTGCTTTCATGCCCTAATTCAACAAATCCTATGGCTAGTCGAATGGGGATTAATCGACCGTCTTTTTGACATATGGTTGTGTCGCGCCCATTACTTGTTTTGTCTGGGTGGATACCATTTAATCGCATCTCTAAATACTGATTGAATTCTGAGATACGTTCATTGGGCATTAATACTCGTACATCTTGACCTATTAGCTCAGCGTCATCCCAACCTAGTAATTCACATAGGGCATCATTAGCACTTTCAATAATGCCGTGGCGGTCAAATCCTAATACGCCATCCACTGAGGTATTGATGGTGGCCCTCAACCTCGCTTCATTAAATTTTGCTCTTCGTGTCGATTCTTTGTATTTGATGACCATATTAATGGCAAGCACCAAAACGATAATACCGACAGTAATAAAAGCGACTGAGAACCCCAAATAGTGTGAGATATATTTATCTTGTTGTGAAAACTCAAACCCGGGCGGGCGGACAAAGCGTGCAGCCGCCATACCTGTGTAGTGCATCCCCGAGATGGCCAACCCCATAATAACGGCGGAAATGCCATTTCGGTAATGTTCACCAAACTTAACCTTGTCTAAAAAAGTAAGGCTGAAACGGATCCACAAAGATAATATGGCCAACAACACCGCCACAACGATAGACAATAAAAACATGCCTATGTCGTATCGCAACATAGGCGCCATTTCCATGGCGGCCATACCAACATAATGCATCGTACCAATGCCAGCCCCCATCAATACGCCACCCACAATCAAGCGCACCACAGAAACCTGTTTTTTATTAATCGTGTTTAATGCAACCCAAGAAGCCCCCACACTAGGAATAATAGAGATTGCCGTGATTAGCCCGTCGTAGGCAACCGGGGTGCAGAGCGAAAAGGCAAGCATGCCTAAGAAGTGCATAGACCAAACACCACCGCCAAGCGCCAAGCTACCGACTAGTGTTAGTATATTGCGCTTCACAGGGTCAGTGGTTTGCGCTGCCTGAGTGGAGACTTGCATGGCCATGAATGAGGCCAAAATAGCCAAACAGATAGAGATAACAACAAGAAGAGGATCGAAATCGCCTACTATGAGTAAGTTATCATCGACAGGAGAAAAAAGTGAGGTTACTGCTTCAAACATAATACGGCAATTTTAATAAGAATGTTGATTAGTATATTTAAGTTATCGACTATTCGTAGAAAAAAGCCAGTTTAATTTTACCATAAGCTTTAGAATGCGTGAAAGCAGATACCCGTGTAATACAGGATTATAAAGTTACCCTCTCACAAAAGTAAAATTCCTTTATAATCGTCAGCTTAGAAAGTTACGCTGAACAGTTATTTATTTAAAACCTTACGTCACACTACTAGGAAACTATGCAACACTTTGATTATCAAAAGAGTAAACATAAAATTCAAATCCTCAAGCGCCTTTATATTCCGCTCGCCCTTTTCGCTCTCGCCAGCGCTTACATCGCATGGACACTTGAGCATTTCGCATGGCAGGAAATAGTCGTTATAGCAAGAAGTGCGCTGATTGTCGTGGGGCCACTTTGTTTATTGTCTCTTGCCGTATTTTCGCTGTTTTATTGGGTATCGCAATTTCGCCAAACGCAATTCCCCCAGCTAGAAATACGCGATGACAGCCTGTGCCTTAAAGACGGTAAGGTACATGAAACGGTGTATTTTGAAGATATGCACAGTATCCGCTTACTAAAGGCTGGGACCACTCGAGAAGCAATTCAAATTATACTCAATAGCGGGCAAAGCATCGTCATTCATAGTAATTTCCCGATTGCTTCAATCAAACCTCTCTTAAATCAATATCTAGACTGCAAGTTATACCAATCCCATTAAATAATTAACCACTCAGCGAAAATTTAATGGAATTGGTATTATATCCCCTTAACCCTGTCTTAACGCCTAATCCTTTATGCTAGTGCTATTGAATTATATGAAAGCGGCTCTTTACCTCACGCTGTGAACTGCCAACCAGAACCAGAACCAATACCAGCAAGCCAACTTAACGTCTGCTTCGCTAAGTGCTTCGAGGTATACTGGTTAGGCACAGTGACGCCGTCGACTCAGGGATAATAAGCAAATGATGAATGTATTACTCGTTGAAGATGACATTGACTTAGCCACCACAATCGTCGATTACCTCGAGCTAGAATCAATGGCATGTGATCATGCAAGTAATGGCTTAATGGGTCTTAACCTCATTGAAAACGCAGAATATCAGGTCATTATTTTGGACATCAACATGCCCAAAATGGATGGCATAACCCTGTGTAAGCGAATGCGTGAAATAGGGATTGATACGCCTGTGCTTATGCTTACCGCGCGCGACACTTTAGATAATAAGTTAGAGGGATTTAATGCCGGCAGCGATGATTATCTTGTCAAACCATTCGCTATGCAGGAATTAATTGCGCGTATCCAAGTGCTAGGTCGTAGAAGAAGCGGTGAAACCAAACGTTTAATGGTCGGTGGTTTAACCTTAGACTTAACCCAACGAATAGCGACACTTAACCAACAGCCATTAAAATTGTCACCCACGGCTTTAGCGATACTCGAGGTACTGATGCGCGCCAGTCCACAAACAGTCACTCGTCAACAGATTATCCAAACGGTCTGGGGTGATGACCAACCCGACAGTAACAGTTTAAAGGTTCATATCTATCACTTGCGTAAGCAATTGGAACGTTATGAAAGCTCAATATCTCTAGACACCATAGCCAGCGTGGGCTTCGCTATCAAAGAGGCCGCGCAATGAAAAGCGCCATGAAGATCAGGCCGAGTTTAAAGCTTTACTTTTTTATCACCATGATTTTGCTCGGGTCGATCATGACGATTGGTCTGTCAATGCTAACTGTTAATTACTTTATTGATGGGTTAGATCGCGGCTTAAACGGCGTCATGCGTGAGTTGGTCAGGACATCCGACGTACACGACGGGCAACCAGTCAAGTTTGCAGATTTTCAGATCGCAAGTCGTTGGGAGGATACACCGGATATAATCCAAGAACGCTTCGAATCCCCTCCAGCAGTAGAAAACGAATTACTGAAATCGAAAGACCAAAACTCGTTTTTTTCGTTGCCTACCAATCTTTATTTTATTGCAATGATCCGTAATCAAGAAGGCGAACTTAGGTACATATCCAAGGTTATGCTGGATAAATTTAACCCTCAGCGTCATCATAAACCCCATATATCACGGTTTCTTTGGATCATTATCACCGGGGTACTCGTCATTGCGATGTTCACCTGTTTTCTCATTGTACTGATGCGTAAAGTTGCCAAACCCATTGAGTCTTTACGAGATTGGGCCAAAGCACTCAATCATGAGAATGTGCAACACCCTCCCCCTGACTTTACTTACAACGAACTCAATACATTGGCAACGATAGTACAAAGTAGTCTGCATTCAGTGCATCAAAGTCTGGCCCGAGAGAAAACCTTTTTAAGTTATGCCAGTCACGAGCTACGTACCCCTATATCAGTCATTCGCAGTAACGTTGATTTACTTAAACGCTTGTGCGAGCAAGCGACGTTAAACGAAAAACAACAACTGACGCTAGCCCGCATTGAACGGGCGGGCCTTACAATGAGCGATTTGACCGAAACACTGCTGTGGTTAAGTCATGATGAAGCTCAATCCGTCGAGTTGAAACGGATTCAGTTGGATGAAAAAATCCATCAATTATCCTCAGAGTTACGCTATTTACTAAACAGTAAAGCTGTAGAAGTGACCATAGACTGTAAACCATTTAGTTTAGATACGGATGGTACTGCTTGTCATATTGTGCTGAGTAATCTTATTCGCAATGCCTATCAGCATACCCAGCGCGGACATGTACACATTATTCAGCAAGGTAGTGTAGTCACAATTATTAATGAAGAACACAGAGACAGCGCCTCTCACTCGAACAATAAGATAAAGACAACACAACAGCCCATATTAGGCTACGGATTAGGTTTGCAACTAAGTGAAAGAATTATTCAGCGGCATAAATGGCAATACCAAATCATAGATGAGCCAGGCCGATACCTAGTAAAAGTAGATTTCAAAGTCGAAATATCCTGAGGTTGCATCATACTAAAGGCCATATTTACACCTACGATTAGTTTGCGTAACGTACGGTATGTAATGTATGGGAGTATTTTCTTGAAGCCGGCCCCAAGACCTGACAACGATTCAATGCGTGTTAACGCATTACATCAATTAAATATATTAGATACCAAAGCCGAAGAACGCTTTGACCGCATCACTCGATTAGCGGCACATACGTTTGATTGTCAGTTTTCGTCAATTTCGTTTATCGACAGTGAACGCCAGTGGTATAAATCAGTCTTCAACTTCGACGCCACCGAATTGTCGCGCGATATTTCTTTTTGTGCCTATACCATTACTAATAATGATGTTTTCGTCATTAACGATACCCACAAAGACGATAACTTTAAAGACAGTGAGTTTGTTACCGAAGCTCCCCTACTGCGTTTTTATGCTGGTATAAAGATCAGCATCAATAACTACCATGTAGGGTCGCTCTGTGTATTTGATACTGCCCCGAAACAGTTTAGTTCAACAGACAAGCGCGCTTTGCAAGACTTAGCCAGCATGGTAGAGAGTGAGTTACAAAAAGAAGTACTTACCCAAGCTGCTGAAGCCATGAAGCGCTACCAAGAACAACTAGATAAAACGCAAAAGTTAACCCGCGTACGCAATACCATTCTTGAAAAAATAGTTAACGCAGAATCACTGCATTCGGTGCTGTTGGACATTGTACAAGCCATAGAAAGCGAATATCACAATCAAAAATGCAGTATTTTATTACTGAAAGATAATTGCCTTTATTCTGGGGCTGCCCCCTCACTTCCTGATTTTTATAACCAAGCCATCGAGGGAATAGAAATCGGTCTAGGACAAGGCTCCTGCGGAACCGCTGCATTTACTGGAAAACGCATAATCGTCGAGGATATCAGCACCCATCCCTACTGGGCGGCTTGGGTCGACCTAGCAACGCAAGCGCAATTAGGTGCCTGTTGGTCACAGCCCATTAAAGCGGCAAACGGCAGAGTACTTGGCACCTTTGCTATTTATCATTCCAAAGCAGCCACGCCCACCAAAGACGAACTCGCGCGAATAGAAATGTTTGCTAATGTGGCAAGCATTGCAATTGAGCGTCAGAAAAGCAGCGATTTAATTTGGCATCAAGCCAACTTTGACGAGCTTACCCAGTTACCCAATCGCAACATTATGGGCGAACATCTCAAAAAAGCGCTCGAAGCGGCGAAGCGAAACAAAACACAAGTGGCCGTCATGTTCTTAGACTTAGATAATTTTAAGGATATCAATGACACCTTAGGGCACGGGGTTGGGGACGCGCTGTTGATTGATTGTGCCAAGCGGATTTCCGGTTGCGTTCGTCATAAAGACACCGTTGCCCGTTTAGGTGGTGATGAATTTGTCATTATCCTAAACGATATAACCGAGTTCAGCGGGCTCGAAAAAACGGCACAGAAAATTCTGAAAGCAATTGAGCAGCCTTATCATTTGCAAAGTGAAATTGTGCATAGTAGTGCCAGTATCGGGATTACCATCTACCCAGACGATGCAGAAGATGTAGCAAGCCTGCTTAAAAATGCAGATCAAGCCATGTACGGCGCCAAGGATATCGGCAAAAACAACTACCACTACTACACCAAAAGCATGCGCAATGCTGCGTTAAAACGCATGACCTTAATCACCGACCTACGACATGCTATTGAACACGACGAGCTATTTCTTGTGTACCAACCCATAGTCAATATGACAAACGGTAGAATAAACAAAGCAGAGGCGCTCATTCGCTGGCAGCATCCGACACGAGGGGTAATTTGCCCAGATGACTTTATCCCTATTGCTGAAGAGACAGGCTTAATAATAGATATCAGCAATTGGGTGTTTGATCGGGTGTGCCGAGATGCCATGTTCTGGCGCAAAACACTTTGCCCTGACTTACAACTCAGTATTAACACATCCCCTATTCACTACACCGACCCTGACAGATGCATCACGCAGTGGTTAGAGCGTATGTTGGTATCTCGAACGCCCCCTCAAGCGATAACTCTGGAAATAACTGAAAACCTATTGATGGATGCAAATGCCAGTGTTTCCAACAAGCTCTTTCAATTTCGTCAAGCGGGGGTAGATATCGCGTTAGATGATTTCGGTACCGGGTATTCATCTATTTCTTACTTAAAAAAATACCCTACTGACTTTTTGAAAATTGATAAGTCATTTGTTCATTCAATGAGCGAAGTCAGTAACGACAAAGTGCTTTGTGAAGCGATTATCGTGATGGCAAAAAAATTGGGAATTGAAGTCATCGCTGAGGGCATAGAAACTGAAGAACAGCACTATATTTTACAAAAAATGGGCTGTGAGTATGGTCAAGGCTACTTGTTCTTTAAACCGCTAAAATATGAAGATTTCAATGCTCTGCTCGAAAAATCAGCGTCGACTATTGATAAAAGCACAATGCGCTCCTCTTGCGACATTCCTCGGTTACCGACGTAATCAATTAATGGTTACAGCTCACTGGATAGCACATGCGTAATGTTGATATAATCAACCAACTTTTTTTACTGGTTTAAACCTATGCATTCGCAACTTATCGAACACATTTTTGCTATTTCTGAGCGTTACAGGTTAACTGTTCGAGGCGCAATAAACGCCAGCGAATTAGGCATAGGCGCTATGCATGTTCGCAGCCTTAAGATCATCGCAGAAACTCCTGACTGCACGGCAAATCACATTGTTATTAAACTGGTCAGAGACAAAGCCCAAGTCGCACGTTTAGTAAAAGAGCTTCTAAACATTGAACTCATCGATAAGAATGCGCATCCAGAAGATAAACGCAGTCAAATTTTAACCTTGAATGCGCAAGGCAAAAAATTGATGAAGCAGTTACAACATGCTCAAGAAAAAATTCAACGCCAAATGCTACAAGGTCTAAGCGCTGAACAACAACAACAGTTTGAAGACATTGCTCAGCACATTTCACTCAATCTAATGCCAAGCAAAGATTAACGGCCTAAGGCGCTCATTGCTTCTGGTGGGTAACGAAGACCGTGGACTTTATGCTGATCAATGCGCTCAGCGATTTCTTTCCATTGAGAGTCCGTTAGTGTAAAAGCCATTGCTCCGGCGTTTTCCGTCACCCGTTTAGGGCTGCGCGTACCAGGAATACACACATAGTTTTGATTTTGATGAAGCACCCAAGCCAGTGCTAACTGTGCTGGAGTGCATTTCACATCATGGGCAATCGCTTTTATTTCAGCAACAAGTGCAAGATTGGCGGCGAGGTTTTGCTCAGTAAACCTAGGATTATTCAGTCGCCAGTCTCCCTCTTCAAAGTCTTGGCGTTTGGTATATGCACCTGTTAGGAAGCCCCGTCCTAAAGGACTATAGGCAACGAGCCCTACGCCGAGTCTTTTACAGGCAGGTAAAATATCGCTTTCAATATCGCGACTCCATAAGGAATACTCGCTTTGTAGCGCACTAATTGGATGTACTTTGCATGCTCGGGTTAGACTATCAACACCTGCCTCAGATAGACCTAAATAGCGAACTTTACCTGCCTTAACCAAATCAGCCATGGCGCCAACGGTATCTTCGATGGGTACGTTGGGATCCATTCTGTGCTGGTAATACAAGTCTATATAATCGACTCCCAAACGCTGCAAACTTTCGTCACATGCCTGCTTTACATACTCAGGCCTGCCATTAAATCCTAGAAAATTGCCATTATTATCACGTAATATTCCAAACTTAGTCGCTAGCGTAATATTACTTCGAGCAGAGACGTGTTTCGCAAAATAGCGCCCTAACAACGCTTCATTTGTTTTTGGCCCATAAATATCTGAGGTGTCCCAAAACGTCACGCCGCAGCTAATGGCTTGCTCTAAAGTTGCAAATGAGTTGCCTTGATCATAAGAGCCATAGAAATCCGACATCCCCATACAGCCTAAACCGACACCAGACACCGCCAGACCTTGCTCACCTAACAATCGTGTTTGCATGCTTTTCATAACAATTACTCACCTTATTTAAACCAAGTGTCAAAATCCATTTAAAGACTACGCTGGGTAAAAATTGATTTATGTGGGCGATACTGGAAATAGTTTGCCTAATCCTACAATGGTGACGGGAGCAGCTTTTCAACTGGTTGTTACGTGGCATACTTAAATTGACTAAACCAAATGACCATCTTATAGAGGGACGCGCTGTGAATACCTTAATTAATAAAGTCCAAGACATGGCCGACCATGAAGGTGATTTTACTACCTGTGTCCCGCACTTGAGCTTATTTCGTAGAGATAGCCCCACGCCTTCCCCTATGCCGGTGATTTATCAACCGAGTATTTATATGGTGCTACAAGGCTCAAAAGCAGCGTATTTAGGAAAAGAGCGCTATTTATACGATCCTATGCACTATTTGGTCAGTTGCGTGCCTCTGCCGTTAGAAGGACAAATACTACAAGCAAGCCCAGATACCCCCTACCTTGCTGCGCGTATTAGCCTAGATACTCAAATGATAAATGAGTTGCTCATTGAAATGCCGCTTGAACCCAAGCCGCAACCACTTTCAGAGCATACCTCCAATGCGCTAGGCTCAGCTAACCGTGGTATTTACGTCAGTGCAATACACACTGACATACAAAATACCCTTTCTAGACTGTTAGATTGTGCTCAATCCAAGGAAAAAGCCCATGTATTAGGGCAACTCGCCCTTAAAGAACTCATCTATCATGTTCTGAATGACGAACATGGCACATTGCTACGAAGCTTTGCCTGTCAAGACCGACAGCAATATCAAATCGCAAATGTCCTGCAATACATAAATAGGCACTACGCGTTAAATATGGATATACCTAGCTTGGCGAGTAAAGCCAACATGAGTGAATCTTCGTTTTATCATCACTTTAAAGCAGCAACAAACACCACTCCTATTCAATATATAAAAACGGTACGCTTACATGCGGCTAAACGAAAAATGTTATTTGAACAATACAATGCGACGGCTGCTGCTTACGAGGTGGGCTACACAAGTACCTCACAATTTAGTCGAGAATATCGTCGCCTATTTTCAGTGCCCCCAGCACAAGACGCGCGGATATTAACTAAGGTATGATGTGACGTCGATACACTTAGGGTAGCTATGCAAACATCATCTATTTTTACGTTCTGGATCCGTTTTTCATTTTTGTTGTGTCTTGCATTCTCTACTGCTAGCTACAGTGACGATGATTTATTACCAAGTGTTGAAGAAATACAACAACGATTAAACGCTTCCACGGACGCGGCTGATGTTTCTGAGCAAGAAAAAGAACAGATAGAAAAGTCCTACCAGCAAGCAATTGATGACATAAGGGCGGCGCAGCAATATGAGCAACAAAGCCTAAAATACCGACAAGCCATTAAAGATGCGCCAGACGCACTGAGCAAAATTGAACAACAACAAGCCCGCTATAGCGCGCCGAAGTTACCTAATGAGCCACTGAATAGCCAAACGGTATTAACCCTACTAAACGACATGGAGGGCAAGGTTACTAGCTTGCGAGCAAGTACGTCTGAGCTAAAAGCCAACCTCGATGACGAACGTCGTTTGCTACTTCGTCAGATTATCAGTGACACACAAACGGCCATCGATGCGACCAACAACAACCTTAGCACTGATGAAAAGAGCAACCCTTCCCAATTGGCCGACAATATCGCTCAGACTGCTCAGCGGAAAATGTTGCAGTCCAAAATTGATGCGGTCAAACAGCGCCTAGCTTATCGACCGGACCATCTCGCTTTACTTGAAGCGCAAATATCTCTTGAACAGAAGAAGCTCAATGGTGCCATTAACTTACGCGATAAACTCACCGCCTTACAGAGTCAATTAGATAGCAAAGCAAATGCCTCTAAACTCTCGCAACTGCAGGCAGTAACGGCCTCTTTGATTAGCGCTCCCAAATCTTTGCGTGATATCGCGAAACATAATGAGTTGTTAGCCCAACGGGCAGCCTCTTTATCTGAACAACAAGAGAATACCAGTAATGAGCTCAGTCAGATTCAAACACAGATAAACGAGCTGAATAATAAGTTCTCCTCGCTCAACCGCTTACTCGAGCTAGAGGTTTATGAATCATCAGCGGTCTTTGGCAACGCCCTTAGACAAGAATGGGAGCAAACTTCGAGCTTTATCAGTGGCAGTGAAGCGATCAAAAAAACGGAAATGTTATTGGTCGATAACCGAGTTGCTATGTTTAGCATTAACCAGAAGCGCGCACCATACGACGTGCCAGAAGTAAACCCTTTGATGACCCAAATAGGCAAAGACAATACGCGCTGGAAGGATGAAGCGCACAATCTTATCAATCAACGACGAGAGCTGATTTCTCAGCTAAGTTCGGCGTATACACAGCACGTGGATACCTTATCAGTTTTACTGGATAAACTAGGATATTTGAGTCAAAGAAGTAAAACCTACAGTGACCTGTTAGAAAGTAATTTATTTTGGATCCCAAGCGCTACGCCATTTAACCTACAAACGATCGCGGCGGCAGGTGACTCTGCGGCGTGGCTATTTCGTACGGAACATTGGCAAAACGTAGTACAAGCTATCGCGCGTAATGTGCAACAGGAACAAATTAGTTTACTCACAATAGTTTGTGCTTTTGTTCTTACCATTATATTAAGAAAGCGCTTAAAACAACGCTTAACAGATATTGCTCCTAATATCGGGAAGGTGCAAACAGACGCATTTCAATTCACCCTTGAAGGGCTCGCCATTACGTTGGGTTTGGCATTACCTCCAGCATTATTATTGTTTGCCTTAGCACTGCTTAGCGATACCCAAACGGGCTTTTCCAACAGTTTAAGCAATGCATTTTTCGTTGGTGGATTAATGATGATTTATCTTGAATTCATGCTGCAACTGGTGCGCAAGAATGGATTGGGTGAAGTGCATTTCAGGTGGAGTGAATCCAACCTCGCATTGCTGCGAAAGAACAACAGATTGCTCATTATTGTTTTCATTCCTGTGGGCATCATAATGACATTGCTAACCAATCAAGCGAGTGTCGAGATCCGTGAAGACTTAGGGCAATTTGCGCTTATTATTTTATGCGCTTCACTTGCAATTGCGGGAACAAGAGTTACGCGTAACGCTTACTATCGCCACCGTACCTCGCTTTATACATCTAAGCGTTTTTCTTACTTTGTGTATTCTCTGCTTATTTTGGTACCGGTATTTTTAATCATTTTATCCGCCATTGGCTATCAATACAGTGCTCAGCGCATCCTCGCATTGATGTTAGAAACGGCCGTTTTGTGTACTTTGGCTTTGTTAGTGTATTACACAGCAGAGCGCGCTATCTCTGTCAAAGCACGGCGCATTGCATTTGAAAAAATACGCGCTAAACGTGCAGCCACTTTACTGGCCAATGAGCAACAAGAAGCGGCTGAACAATCAGGCGAAGGGGTGCCTGATATTATCGATACACAAGAGCTAGATAGGCATACCATAACTAGCCAAACCAAAGCGGTAATTCGGCTGATAATTTGGTTGGTTCTCTTAGGTGCCCTTTCAATCGTATGGCAGGATATTTCCCCCATTGCCTATTCGCTTGACGATGTAGTTATGTGGGAAATTAGCAGTGACGACCCGAACACTCCCGCGCAACTCATCACACTTTGGAGCTGCCTGCTCAGTTTAGGGATTTTATTTATCAGTGTTATCGGAGTGCGAAATCTACCCGGCTTACTGGAAATGACCGTGCTCGGTCGGTTAAATCTGTCACCGGGTACCAGTTATGCCATCACGACTATGTTGAAATACACCATAGTCATTGTCGGCATTATCGTTTCAGTTAATATACTCGGTGCCCAGTGGTCAAAGTTACAATGGCTTATTGCAGCACTAGGCGTCGGCCTAGGGTTCGGGTTACAAGAAATTGTGGCTAATTTTGTATCGGGTATCGTGATCTTATTTGAACGTCCGATCCGCTTGGGTGACACGATCACAATTGCGGGGCATAGCGGCACGGTTACCCGTATTCGGATCCGCGCCACCACGGTAAGCGACTGGGACAGAAAAGAGCTGATCATTCCTAACAAAACCTTTATTACGCAGGATTTCATCAACTGGACCTTGTCAGACCCCGTTACCCGTATCGTTATCCCCGTTGGCGTTGTTTACGGCAGTGATACCGAAAAAGTCGTATCCGTTTTATTAAACGAAGCGAATAATAACCACAATGTTTACGACGACCCTGCTCCTGCAGCGTTATTCCTGGCCTTTAGTACCAGTAGTTTGCTCTTTGAACTGCGGGTATTTGCCCGTGCTGTTGTCGACCGGGCCATGGTGACGCACGAACTTCATATGCAAATTGAAAAAGCATTCAAACAAGCGGGAATTGAAATAGCGTATCCTCAACAGGATGTGCACATAAACATGCGTGACCCAATAGATATTAATATCGCTACCACCAAACCTGATGACCAACAAAAATAGACATGCTTAGAAAGTAAAGAGCGATGCCATTCGGGCTCTCTCATTTAACTATAATTCATAAAGAAAATAGTAAATCGACAGTTTTCCTTGGAACCTCAGCTGCGATTTGGTTAGCATAAATCCCTACGTTTCAGATTTATATAAGGTATTCATGCTATCTCCTAAATCAATTTTTCCATTAACAATGCTTTCCATTGTCGTACACAGTTCATATGCTTTTGCTGAGCAAGCGCCCCCTGTCGAGGTTATTATTGTAAGTGGCTCTCATTCGAATACAGATGTCATGGCCCTTGATAGCAACGTAGAGCGTATCAATCAAGATGACATAGAGCGTGTTAATGCTGCTCTAGCCAGTGATATTCTAAATCGCGCAAGCGGCGTTTATGTTCAAGCCAACAATGGTGTCGAAAACCTACCTTCATTACGCTCGCCTATCCTTACCGGCCCTGGAGCCGGTGGTGCCTTTCTGTTTATGCAAGATGGCATAGCAACTCGCGCAGCAGGCTTTGCCAACAACAACGGCCTAGCAGAACTCAATTTGGCCCAAGCAGATAGTATTGAAGTGATCCAAGGCCCCAACAGTGCAGTGTATGGCTCTAATGCAGTTCACGGGGTGATTAACGTGCTGAGTTTATCGCCGCAAAACGGCGGTAATGCTGGCATCACACTTGGCCCGAACGAGCGTGTTCAGTTTAATGGTGCTGTAGGCCATGTTGACAACACCACTGACGTATCTCAAGGTGTCGGCCTAACGCTACAAGTTATCGATGATGGAGGTTATCAAGATGAAAGCGGATTTACTTCCACGAAGTTGGGACTTCGCCATGATTATCAGCAAGACAAGTTAACAATTCAAAGCACCCTATCGGGATTTGATCTTGACCAAGACACTGCCGGTTTTATTGCCTCAGGTGATAACGGCGAAGGCTGCTTCAGTTCTACCTTTGCACCAAGTGAACTATACAAAGACCGTTCAGCAATGGAAAAAAACTGCGATACAGACGCCTATCGTCAATGGTCATCATTGCGTGGTGCTAGTCACATCAACTACCAGTTAGACGCCAATCAAGCGTTAAATTTCACCCCTTATTTTCGCACAAATAGTATGGAGTTCAGACAGCATTATTTGCCCTCAAGAGCAATCGAGGAAAATAGCCACTACAGTATTGGGCTGAATTCTGATTACCAATGGCAGGTCAACAGCGCCGTAGCACTTGTAGTGGGTTTAGACGCCGACTGGACTCATGGTGAACTGACAGAAACGCAAGAGCAAGACGATATGTTTAGTTTTGGTAAAGCTCGCCAACAAGGGGTGCATTTTGACTATGAAGTGAATGCCACTACCCTCGCCCCATTCATACAAGTTAATTGGCAAATCAATAACGCGTTAAGCGTCAATTCAAGCCTACGTGTTGATTATACTGATTACGATTACAACAACTTAATCAGTGATGGCACAACCAAAGCCGACGGATCCTTTTGCGTCAATAATGATGGTGAAGAGGTAAGTTGTCTCTATCAACGCCCAGCAGACCGAAATGATAGTTTCAATAATACCAGTGCCAAAATAGGTACTAATTATAGGTTGAATGAATATGTATCACTGTTTGCCAACTGGACAAACGGATTTCGCGCTCCTCAAACCACTGATCTGTACCGACTACAAAATCAACAAACCATTGGCACAATTAAATCAGAAGAAGTAAACAGTATTGAAGCTGGGGTGCGCAGCGCTTTTCAAAACCTACAGGTTCAAGCCGTTGTCTACAGCATGCAAAAAGATCATTTCTTCTTCAGGGATGACGATGGTTTGAATGTAACCGATGGTGAGACGGATCATAAAGGCATTGAGCTAAGTGCAATATACCAGTTACTTGAGAGCCTAACGATTTCGGTAAATTATGCCTATGCGCAACACAAATACGATTTTGATCGTCCAAGCAGCGGTGTGGTAAATGGCAACGAAATTGACACTGCCCCGCGCAATCAGGGCAATGCACGTTTGAACTGGCAACCAACTGCTAAAACCGAGCTTGAATTAGAATGGCAACACGTCGGTAGCTATTACCTTGACCCAGCGAATGCACACGAATATCAAGGCCATGATTTACTGCATTTACGCGGACAGTGGCAGGTCAGTGAACGTGTAAACCTGACGGCAAAGCTAGAAAACCTGACCGACCAAAAATACGCCAGCAGAGCTGATTATGCTTTTGGATCATATCGTTACTTCGGTGGTCAACCTCGCGCTATTTACGTTGGGGCCAATTATAGCTTCTAACGATATCTATGGGTTTTCGTCATGCAGTAGCAGGCGCTAATAATCGTGAATAAAATCACATCCCCTACCCTAGTAGGGGTTTTGTGTACGTTTTCATTCTAAATTATTAAAGCGGTGCAGCTTGTTTTTGACGATTAAACTTGTCGGCATCAATGCCTTTTTTCCAATATCCCGTTGCAAACAGATTTAAACGATCGTACTGAAGATCATGTAATAGCATACCTTTAATGGTTCGTACACTTCTTGCTTCGAGGCCAAAGAACACGTGGGTTTTATCATTGGGTAACGTTTTAGCGGCGGCCTCAACCATATCTTCAAAAGAGTGTGTCGCTTCGTCTTCTATATGCCAATCCACCTCTAAATGCTCTCCCGCATCCATTGAAATAATGTCACTGCGGGTTGGCACCGTTATGACTGATTTTAAGGTTGAATGCTTAGGAATATACTTAGCAAACCCATTTACCGCGTTGACTGACGTTAGATCGCCGATTAACAAGTAATTTTCTTGGCTAAAATCAGTTAATTTTGGAGCTCCAGGCCCCGCAATACCAGCAAAGTCGCCTACTTTGGCGTTCACCGCCCAGTTTGTCGCCGGCCCATCATGACGATTTACTACAAAATCAATTGCCAGCTCCAATGTTTGCGCATTAAAACTGCGGATCGTATACGACCGTTTAAACGCAGGACGCGGTGCGTCAAACGCTAATTCAGGATACTTTTCACCTTCGTGAGGAACGAGTACTTTAACATGCGCCCCTTCCTTTCCTTCTGGAAAACCAGCTAATTGCTCTGAGCTAAATACGATCCGGCGCAAATGCGGTGAAAGCGATTCTATGCGAATAATTTTAACTAAACGTACTTGGGGTTTCATAATCGCTCCTATATAGTTGACAATATCAACTATAACAAAATCGTTTAACTAATCAAGCCCTAAATGAGAATAATTATTATTTAAGCTAAAACTATCACAAATAGAGAAACGCCTGATCATTGTGATGCAGGCGCTCTTTACATTGCGTGTTTTTGTGAGCATGGGTTTGAATAACCGTCATGCTAATAAATATTAGAGTTGAGCTGGAGGCACCATTTTTCCGCCCGTGCCAATCAAACTAGGTGGAACCATTTTACCGCCCGTGCCGATAATAGCTGGCGGTACCATTTTGCCACCGGTTCCAATCAAACTAGGAGGAACCATCTTACCACCTGTGCCAATAATAGCCGGAGGAACCATCTTTCCGCCCGTACCAATTAAGCTTGGAGGAACCATTTTACCACCCGTGCCTATGGCAAATGCAGAGCTAGAAGCAAGAACAGATAAAACAACAGTGGCAGTAAGCGTTAATTTTTTCATGATTAATATCCTATAGATGATCTTAAGTGGACGAATTTCCACCAAAGTGATTATCAAGGATATTTATCGGCAATGTCACATGTAAGGTTAAATTATGAGCATATAAATAGTATGTTTAACTGAACAGTTTCTTATGCTTTAAACCAGTTTTTAGAAATGAGGATGTAGCCTTGGAATAAGACCAAGAGTGCAGAATAGGTGGTCAAACCATGAAAGATGTAGGGTGCAGCGTAGTAGACGTATGTACTAGAAACATCAAAAACGCGACGCAATATGTACTCCAGCAAAATAAATTGATGCAGCAAAATATAGAAAAAGACTAATTGATACAAAGAGTGATCTAAGTTTAATGAGCGATATTGGCTGGGGAAGTACTTCGCCATAATAAATACTCGGGCGAATAAAAAGTGCCGTACCCACAGATTTATCGTCAGGAGCAATACATACCAGAATATCATCGGTGCATCCTGCTCACTGATATACCAAAAGCCCTCTGTCACTAAACAAAGTACGACCACGAAGACCGTCGGCAAGCGCATACTGTCTTCGCTTACCTTCAGTAGGGTCCAGCATGCCACTAGGTAAGTAAGTATTTTTAACGGAAATTGAAATTGCTCACTAATTACAAGCGGATACAGCAGCTCAGAGGATAAATTCGCTCCTGCTGAAATAACAATAATACTCACTAAGTTGATGTCGCGAATAAATAACACCGCAACAAAACCCAACAAGGCAAGGTAGATTTTTTCAAATAGTAAGCTGTCGCCGTATGTTAAGAACCCGGCACAAACAAAAAGAACAGAACCAACGAATTTTGGAATGCGTGTAGAGCTAATAAACACGCGGACTAGAGTCTATCGGTGATAAATTTAAAGTAGCCTACAATTTGATTAACGAAGTTGTTTCGGGTTTCTTCTTTCGCTTTAGTACGACAAACTGACCACCATTTTTTAACGACTTCAATTTGTAAAGTACGTAATGATTCGGGTTTGTTGTTTTCAATCGCAGAAACAGTTTCTCGGCTCAACCCCACTCTAAGTGCAAGTTCACCTTGTGTATAGCCCGCCTCTTTTCTGAGGTTCCTTAAAATAACAGGCAGTTCACTACTGTGTAAATCCATATTCCTGAAGCCCAATAGGTAAAAAAGAAAGCGGTTAATAAATTCGACATTCAATGGTAACTATTTTACGACAGTCAAGTAAAGATAAATCCCTTTATAAGCTAGAACAAAATTTCAGCACTTACCTTTGTGTTATTCCATCTGTTTATATTTTAATCGACAAAACGTCTAATGTGACTCGCTTAATTGCTTAAATTAGGCTGGTCAACGCTTAAGCTAGGCTCTGCACACTCCCTATGTGCCAAACTTTTCTTAACCAATAAGCGCGCTGTTTCATGTTCAGCGTGAACAAAAGCGCATATGCCCATGCCATCCAGTGCTTTTTTCTCTGCCTGACTATTGATTTTGACGATCACTTTCGCCTGAGGTGAGAAATCTAATACTGCTTGGCAAATAATTTTTTTCTTCAGTAAATTAGTCACAGTCAGAATAACACTTGCTGACTCATCCACTTTTAAAGACTCTAGCACAGGGCGTTTATCTAAGTGACCAAAATAAGCCATGTAGCCACGTTCGCGCGCTAATAAAACATGTTGTAAGTTATCAGAGATAATCACAAAACGTATTCCTTTTGCGCTGAGTTCTTTGGCTACAATTCGCCCCACGATAGCGAAGCCACAGATGACTGTATGTTGCTGCTCATTAATAGGGGTAATTTTGTCTGACTCAAAAAATTCAACCACAAAAAGCGACGCCAACTTATAGATATTGTTGACCATAAACGGAGTCACAATCATAGAAAGTACGGTCACTAAAATGAGGAAACTGCCGAGTTCATTGGAAATAATATTTTCACTTAGCGCTAACGAAAATATCGCAAACGAAAATTCACCTATCTGACACAAAGCAATAGCCGTTTTAACTGAGTCACTTTTATTCGATTTGCGCCGTATAAGTGCAAAAAGAAACAGGGCTTTGACTAACATGGCCAATGCCAGAACGCCTAGAACCCAGAAGAATTCTTGATAGAAATACCCAATGTCGATTTTAGTACCGATAGAAAAGAAAAATGCACCGAGTAAAATATCTTTGTAAGAGGCGATATCTGATTCGACTTTCACATGAAAGTTTGTTTCTGCGATGATCATGCCTGCGATGAACGCACCAAGGGAATAAGTAAATCCCATTTCGTGAGCCAGTATCGACGCCCCAATGACGATGGTCAGTACCGAGCCCAAAAACAGCTCTTCTAATTTCGCATTGGTTGAAAAGTGTAACAACCATTCGATGATTTTCTTCCCGAGGGTAAACATAAACAAAATCACCAGCGTTGCTGATAACAGAGTATTTAACAGTACGTCACCAACAGATAGCTCGCTGTTAGCTAAGAAGCTGATCAATAATAGGATAGGAATAACTGCAAGATCTTGAAAAATTAAGATAGCCACCGACTTCTCACCGTAAGGCGTGACAACATCTTTTGATTTTTTCAGGTAACTGAGCACAATGGCCGTTGAAGACAAGCTAAACGCAAGGGCAATGATGACGGACGCGGTAATTGTTTGAGTAAATACATAGTGTGCTATAGCAAAGATTAGCAATGCACTGCCAACAACTTGCACAAAGCCGTTGAGAAACACCAGCTCTTTCATTTTTTTAAGCTTATTAAATGACAGCTCTAAGCCTATGGTAAACATCAGGAATACGATGCCAAACTCACCTATAAGATCTAGCGAATGTAACTTTTCGCTGTCGCCAAAATGGAATATATTGCTGATGATAGTACCGGTAATGATATAGCCAATAATGTGTGACACAGAAAGCTTCTTCAGAACTATGTTCAGCACTGTTGCTATTGCCAATGAGATAAAAATTATCAGTAATACAGAGTCCATCTAAATCTTTCCAAACTTAACTTCAGCGCTTCGCTACATCGCAGTAACAAACTTATAACAAAAAAGAAGTATAAATGTTATTTAATGCGATTTATGTAATAAGTAGAATATACCGCACCTCTTCATATGTCTATTTGAATAAAGCGCTAGGCAAAAAATCTACCGCAAACATAAGAAAACTCACATAACCCCACTATAATTTGGTATATCGCATCACCTGAATCGGTTCTCGTCATTGAATGTGAAACGCAAAGCGATAAAAGACCGAACACCACCCAAGCACGCCTAACAAGGAGTACTGGCGTTTCAATAGCAACCAACAAGGACGTAAACATGAATACTTTCAAACACCTATTTACCCAGTGCCTTACTATTACACCTCCTAATAAAGCGCTTACATTAGTTGAAGTAGACAGTAATGCGACACTGCGTAAGAGCAGCAGCTACCTGCCCGCTGTTATCTCGGTGATACAAATGGCACTACTATGCAGCGTTTTTTGTCTGGTCAGTTGCTCATCGAATACGCCGGACTCGGGGGCACTAGCCGGTGATACACTCACACAAGAACACTCTGTTACTAAAGCATCTTCCGATAATAGTGAAACCAATGCGCCCCAACCACGCCTTGAAAAAAACCTTTTTGATGGGCAGATTGCACCGCGTTTGTCTGGCATGGGGGAACACGGTTTCTATCTTTCAAACGGTAATGAACGAGCGCAAGCGTTTTTCAATCAAGCTATTGCTTTGACTTATGGTTTTAATCATCTTGAAGCTAGGCGTTCCTTCGAGCAAGTCGCTTTACTCGCACCTCAAAGTGCGCTTGCTTACTGGGGCCAAGCCTTAGTGCTAGGCCCCAATATCAATGGCCCAATGGAGTCAAGTGCGGTGCAGCCCGCATTCAAGGCGATATCCAAAGCACAAACGTTGAGCCAATATGCGTCGCCAAAAGAAGTCGCGCTCATTCGAGCTCTCAAAATGCGTTATTCACAAGATGAGTCTTTGTCTGACAGAGCTAACTTAGATGCCCAATATGCCGACGCCATGCGAGCATTAGTCGCGCAATATCCTGACGATTCTAATCTTCGCACCCTGTTAGCAGAGTCACTCATGGTGATCCACGCTTGGGATTATTGGAATAGTGATGGGCGACCAAAGGAGTGGACCCATGAAATATTAACGGTACTAGAACAAGGGCTTCAGAATACCCCTTCACATGCCGGTCTGAATCATTATTACATTCATGCAGTAGAAGCATCGAAGCAACCAGAGCGCGGGCTGGCTAGCGCTAAAGTACTAGAAGATGCGGTACCAGGAGCAGGCCATCTTGTGCACATGCCCTCACATATTTATATTCGCACCGGTCGCTATCAACAAGGTGTTATTAGTAACGAAAATGCGATATTGGTCGACAATAACTATATTGCCCAATGTCGTCAGCAAGGCGTTTATCCCTTAGCTTATGTGCCCCACAACCGTCACTTTCTGTGGGCAATGGCAAGTATGCAAGGCAACAGTCAAAAAGCCATCAACGCCGCAGAACACATGGCCAAACACATAGACACCAACTTAATGACCGAAGAAGGACTAGGAACGCTTCAACACTACTGGGTGACTCCTTGGTACGCTTATGTCCGCTTTGGTAAGTGGGACAAAATAATGAGTATCCCAGCACCTAAAGCTGAACTCTTGTACCCTTTAGCAGTGTGGCATTACGCCAAAGGCAGTGCGTTAACCGCTAACGGGAGCCTCGCACAAGCCAAGATCCATTTACAGCAGTTGCAGCAACTAGCGACGAACCAAAAACTTGCTGATATCACCGTATGGCAAATAAATGACGCATACAGTGTTATCAATATTGCCGCCTTAGTCCTTGAAGGCGAATTGGCAGCCAAATCCAAAAACGACATTGATGCTATTCGTGCATTGAAAAAAGCAGTGGCCCTAGAAGACGAGCTTAATTATAACGAGCCATCTGATTGGCATGCCCCTGTTCGTCAGTCTCTTGGTGCAGTGCTACTCGCATCAGGTGATTTTGCTCAAGCGCAACAAATTTACCAACAAGATCTACAGGTATTTCCGGAAAATGGTTGGTCACTTTACGGATTGTATCAAGCGCATTTGGCGCAAGGTAATTCAGTGCAAGCCGCCAAGGTTAAAGAGCGTTTTTTAAACGCCTGGCAATACGCTGATATCACACTTAAAAGTTCAGTGGTGCTTTAGACATATAGCGTAAAATACGGATTAAATTCAGTTTAATCCGTCACTTACATTTTCACTTATCGTCAAATAGGCGGCCATTGATGCTTATATGCAATCATATATTGTGAGACGTTTCGATAGGCCGTATCATGGCGCCACAAATCAGCCTACTAGAGCTTACCATGACAGATACAAATATCGATTCAGCGGATTTTATGGCCCAAATTAAACACACTCAAGAATTATGGGCGTTGCAAGATAAAACCAGCGATGGCTGGGTAATATTAGATTCTATCAACTTCGAAAACACTGACGTCATGCCCCTATGGTCAAACGCGCAGCTGGCAAAAGAACATTGCATTGATGAATGGCAAGATTACGTTCCAAAAGCCATCTCGGTCTCGGATTGGCTAGAGTTTTGGGTTGAAGATCTAGCACAAGATAACGTGGTGATTGGCATCGAGTGGCGAGACGGAGGTGAGTATCTAGAAGTAGAACTAGCTGATTTTAGCCAAATGTTAGCCGAAGTAGAAAAGTTTTAAATTGTAGGGCATGTTGAGTGAAATGAGCGCACCCTAGGCTGCGCTCATTACGTGTTTATGCTTCTAAAGCTATACCGTTTTTCAATATACCAATCCCTTCCACTTCTACCTCAGCAATATCATCATCCTGTAAAAAAACTGGGGGATTTCTGGGGTAACCTACTCCTGAAGGTGTTCCCATTGCAATGCAGTCGCCAGGCTGTAATGTCATGCACTCACTAATTTGTACTAAGGTCGTCACCACATCAAATACCATGTCATTGGTATTGGCGTGTTGCATAACCTGACCATTCAACCGCATCTCTATTTTTAGGCCCTGTGCTCCCGGTGGCAGTTCGTCAGGGGTGACTATCCATGGCCCAAAACCGCCGGTTTGATCAAAGTTTTTGCCCATTGTCCATTGGGTGCTCCAGCGCTGGTAGGGTCGCACTGAACCATCATTAAACAAGGAATAACCCCAAACAGCATCAAGTGCATTATCCTTGGTTAAGAATTTGGCTTGCTTACCAATCACCACGAGTAACTCGGCTTCGTAATCTAGTTTTTTGTTAACTTTGGGAAGTAGCAAAGGCTGTTGATGGGCAGCTAAGCTGGTAGGGGTACGCATGAAAATAGCAGGATGCTCAGGTAAGGCGTTGTTACCTTCTTTCGCATGATCTACATAGTTTAACCCTAAGCACAGAAATCGTTCGGGGTCACCAACAGGCAACGCAAATTCAATTTCATCCAGCGCGAGCGTTGAGCCGTCATAAGCTGATATTTTCTGGCGTAATTCATCTAGTACTGCCCTTCCCTTTAGTATCAAACCTTTCATATTTTGAGGTAAATTTTCATCTATAGCCTGTAAAGGAATGACACAATCGTCTCGTTTTACAGCTAATTTAATGTGTCCATTTTCTTTATATTGAAGAAATTTCATAATGATGCAGGTTCCTGACTAAGGGGACGTAAGCGAAAGTGATGATCAATGGATAATGTTTCGCCTCTCTCAGTGTTTATATAGCTGGGTTCGTGAGTAAGGCTTGGTCTGACCCCACCTACCGCGTCGATATCAATATATTCACAATCCGAAAAAAACAGCTCAGTGATGACCGATTCATACCCTTGAGCTGACACCACCACGTGCAGGTGCGCACTGCGCCATGGGCTGCGCTCAAATGCGTTGAGTAAATCACCCACGGGACCATCCATAGGCACTGAATAAGGTTTAGGTCGTATAGTATTCAATGTAAATCTTCCTTGTTCGTCAGTGTATATACGCCCTCGGTTATTCATATCGTCTTGTGTTTCATCTTCATTTGAATACAAACCTGAATCCGCGTTATGCCAAATATCAAGAAGAGCATTTTCTATTTTGACACCGTGCTCGTTAGTCACCGTACCTTTAAAAACCAATGGAATACCGGGCTCACCAGCTCGACACAGAGTCCCGCCCTGTTGAATGACAGGTGCATTTTCAAGATAAAACGGCCCCAAAGGGCTGGCGGGGGTGACTTCAGGGTTTTTAGTCGATGCGAGTAAGTCCACTAGGCTGGTGATCCCCATCACGTCAGATAACAACATAAATTCATCTCGCGTCTCTGTGGTTTTATCTCCCACACGGTAGAAAAAGGCCAGCAGCTTGGCCCATTCGCTATGGGATAAATCCACTTCGCGAATGAACCCATGAAGGCATTTCACTAGCCCTGTCATAAGCTCTACATGTCGAGGACTCTGAGAGCTGGCAAATGACGCTGCAATATAGTCCGTTATTGTATCCTGGGTTAAATCTCTCATGCGTTTCCCTTAATTTTGCTACAGGCATTTTACTTTATGCTGCTAGCGTGGCTCCCACGCTACTACGGCTCGCTGAAACCCGTCTCGGGCGGCTACTTTGGTATACCATTGCACCAAATTTGCGTATTGCTCTACATGTAAACCGCACAATTTATATCGGTGAACATTAACGATTGCGGCAATATCGGCCAATGAAAATCCGTTCCCTGCAAGATAATCTGCTGCGCAAAGTCTTTCATTTAGTGCACTTAAGAATTCATACGCTTCGTTAATTTTGCTTTGTACAAGCTCGTCTGAAAAACCAGCAACAAAGTCTTTTACAAACTGTAAAAGCTCAGGATTTTTTTGATGGGCCAAGTAATAGTCAACCTCCTTAGGATCAGAATAATGGCCTAACTTTTTAAATATTAATTCATAAGTTAAGTGCTTTAAGCACCACTGATTAGCATTAGAAAGGTCTATCCATTTTTGCATCTCACACTTTTGTTTTTCGTTATTAGGGTGCAGTTCAGGCCCGTCGAATACATCGTCAACATAAGCAATGATATCTACCGACTCTAGCAGTAGTGTTCCATCATGTATAAACGCAGGTACGTACCCTTTCGGGTGAATTTGTTGATATTCTGACGTCGCGTTTTCCATTAAATGCAAGTTGACCGGATGGCTCTGCCATTCAATGCCTTTTTCTTCTAACGCAAACCGTACGCGCTGAGAACAGCTCGACATACCGAAGTGATAGAGGTGTACTCCTTGCAACGATTTAATTTTGGGGTTGCTTGTTTCATTGATTGCCATTCGCTAACTCCTGCAATGTTAAGCTGACATGTATTTCGGTTGGTCCACTTGCACTGGCGGCTGCGACCGCAATCAAAACAACCACCATACGATACATGTGAACCGCATGTTAATTTAATGTACGTTCCTTGCGACATGCTGTCAACACATTAAAGGGTCTCTAAGACTCGCTTGATAGCACAAGCAGATACGCGACTGATTCTGTTTTCTCTAGTAAGTTTAGAGGTTCTGTCTCGGGGAGTTGTCTCGGGGTTTGGTTTCTAGGATTCGTGTCTAGGATTAGACGCTAGTCTCGTCGTCAACATGTACGTTAGTAGATGTCGTTTTGAATACACATTGCGAGGCCAACATATGAGAAATAACCTGAACGTCTTGAATTAAGAGTGTATTGAATTATATGGCCGTGTCATAAAACTGGTTGCCAATTTAGCTGCAGCCTAAGCGAACGCTATACCCGATAGCGTGCACTTAGCCTGCATTTTGTAGAACGACAAAGCACAGAATTAGATAGCCTTGAATTAGAAAATCAGGCTGATACACAAGGCAAAAATAAACGCCAAACTACCAAGTAAGGTTTCCATTACCGTCCACGTCTTTAAGGTGGTTTTTTCATCCATATTTAATAAACGACTAACCAACCAAAATCCTGAGTCATTAAAGTGCGACAATACGGTCGCTCCACCTGCAATAGCAATAACCAAACAGCATAAATCAACCGCCGACAATCCCGTATTCATAGCCACCATAGGGGTTAACAAAGCAGCCGTTGTTGTTAGCGCTACAGTTGCTGAACCCTGCGCCACACGCAAGCTAGCGGAAATAATAAACCCAGCCACAATAATCGGCATACCTGTATCGGCTAACAGCCCTGCTAATGCGTCACCTATACCGCTGGCCCTGAGTACTCCACCAAACATTCCACCAGCGCCAGTTACCAAGATCACGGCACAAATAGGTGCCAAAGAATCACCGCACCACTGCTCCATTTTACTCATGCCAAAACGTCGACTAAATATAGTAATAGTGACTAATAGGGTAATCAGCAACGCGACGGGCGTTTTGCCCAATAAGCGCAATGTGTGCACCAGCCCACTGTCTCCTTGTATAACATTGGCGGCAATGAGTGTATTAAGGCCTGTGTCCATGAAAATCAGGAACACGGGTAAAAGTAAGATAAGCATCACACTGGAAAAACTGGGCAGGTTGCTTGGTTTATCTCCTTCTGCTTGTGAACCGTTCTGACTGAACAGTGAATGCAAAGGGATATCGAAGCGCTTACCCGCATACTGACCAAAAATATAGGCACCTAAGTACCAAGTTGGGGCGGCGATCACGAGCCCTATTAGCAGTAGTAAGCTTATGTCAGCCCCTAAAAATTCCGCAGCCGCAACAGGGCCAGGGTGCGGTGGTACGAAGGCGTGCATCACTGCGAAAGCTCCCGCAGCAGGCAAGGCATAGGTTAATACCGAGCCGTTAAATCGATGGGCAACGCTAAAAATAATCGGCATCATCACAATTAAGCCAGCGTCAAAAAAGATAGGAAAACCAAAGCATAATGACGCGATCCCTAATGCTAGGGGCGCTTTGTCTTGACCAAAACGATTGACCAAATTATCCGCCAGAACCTGCGCCCCGCCCGACACTTCCAGCAACTTGCCTATCATTGCACCTAGCCCGACCAGCAACGCCACTGACGCCAAGGTACCGCCAAAGCTGCCCATTAGCGTAGGCACCACTTCTGTCACGCTAATGCCTGCGACTAAGGCTGTCACTAAACTGACTAAAGAAAGAGCAATAAAGGCGTGAAGACGAACGCGTACAATCAGAAACAATAAGGCGAGCACAGCACCTAACGCGACGGTTAATAAATACCAAGGTTCATGAATAAAGGGCTGATTTTGCATGATTAGGCTTCATTTGTTGTTAATTAACAATAATTTAACATCAACCAAGAGGAGATTCATCCATTATTGTGCATTAATTACAAAAAGACTATAAGGGTCGACATGGCTGTTGACCCTCTCATTTTCGGCTCTTACTGGGCTAAGTAACCTAAATACTGGATAAGCATGAAACACAATGTGTGTTAATGAACTGGACTATGATGGTATCAGTGTCTCCCGTACCATCATAAGAGATACTATTTTTGCGCGGCAACCACTGATATTTCGACGAGTAATTCAGGTCTTGCCATGGCGGCTTGCACACATGCTCTTGCCGGTGCATGCCCTTGTGGTACCCATGCATCCCAGACTGCGTTCATTGCAGCGAAATCAGCCATATCTTTGATATAAATAGTCGCTGACAACATATGTTCACGATCACTATTGGCACTCAACAATAGCGCGTCGACTTTATCTAACATGGTCTGAGTTTGTTCCGCAATTCCCTTGCTTGCATCCGCTGCTACTTGTCCGCATAGATAAACGGTGCCTTGGTGTATAACCACTCGGCTCATACGTTGTTTGGTTTCTTTACGTTCGATTGTTGCCACTGTACCCTCTAAATATTCAGTTAAATTGAAGTGGCGGATAATAGCAATTTAGGTCTAGCTGCGGTGATTTTTTTATCTGTAAATACCGCCTCTAAGCAGAATATTCTTAATAACAGCCTTTTAATAATTGAACCTCTACATGACATATCTACATGGCATATCTACATGGCATATCTACATGGCACATCAACATGGTATAGGCCCAAATTGAATAAATGCCGAGTGCGCGCGGCTGAGCTCTGGATATCTGATGAAGTACTACTTCAGGCACATTTTACGATCTCAACGTCGAACGCTGGCCCCATAAGTTCTGATACAAAAGGGCTTGGCTGATTTTTATCAGCGAGTATATACACCTTGTGCTTCGCGCGGGTTAACGCCACGTAAAACAAACGCCGTTCTTCCGCATTTGGATAAGTCTCTTCAACTGGCAACAGCGCTTCCAATAAAGGTGAGGTTACCTTGCTCGCTGGAAAGCCGTGTTGGCCTTGAGTCATCCCAGTGAGAATGGCGTAATCAGCTTCTTTACCTTTGGCTGCATGTATCGACAAACTCCTAATCTGCAGATCCGGGTACTGTTGGTTGAGTTTTTTTAACGTCTCTTTATCGGGCAATTGAAACCAAAACCGCCCTAAGATATACACAGTTGAGACTTTCTTAGTGTGCTGCGCCCTGCCCTTAACGCGCACTTGGCTGTCGATATCAGCAAGCGCCTGATGTAATAAAAAGTCATTCGATTTGCTGTTCACCTCGCACTGTAAAATGGATACGCTGGGCTTATCCGCCTTGGACAAAGAGCGTATTTCTTTGTTTATCTGCTCTGGGTTTTGGCTAACAAACTGGGTTGCTGTATTACCGATACGATCATTAAAACGAAATGTTTGGTCTAGTGCATTTTGTGAACTAGGGCCGAAATACTGCCTAAAGCCTGTCGTCAAGCTGACATCTGCACCACTAAAACGATATATGGCTTGCCAATCATCTCCTACACAAAATAAAGAGGCGGGCTGGGCTCTTTCTGGCTGTGCTTTTGCTGGCTGTGCTCTTTCTGGCTGGGCACTTTCCGGCTGGGCTCTTTCTGGCTGGGCACTTTCTGGCCGAGCGATCTTGGGCCAAGTACTGTCACGTAGCGCTCGCACTAAACGCGCACGCGGCTCGGAAATATCCTGAAATTCGTCCACCATGATATATCGCCACGGAGCAACAAATTTCTTCTGCTCTACGTAATTAATCGCTTTGCCAACCATGTCTTCAAAGTCTATTTGCGCCTGTTGTCTTAGGTACTTTTGATATTGTTGATAGATAGGCCTTAGCAAGCTAAAAACGAGGCGAATTTGTTGAATGTCAGTGTTTGTGGTGTTTCCAGCAACCCTATGTAGTATTTTTTCTAGAGTTAGCTTACCTTGACAAGTCGATTTGTATACTGTGATGAGTTGGCTCAGTAAGCCTGCTAACTTGATCATCCTCCCAGACTCTCGCACCCTATCCAATACGGTTTCATCATCTATGGGGACAATGTTTAGCTGCATTTTATTCACGCCTCGTTTTAGCGCGTTGTTTAATTTCCCCTTGGCATACTGGTGATAAAACAATTCAATGCAGCGACTCCCCTCTTGGCTATGCAGTTCGCGCTTACGCTGCATCATGTTTTGATAGTGATTTTTATCTTTATATGCCGGTGTATTACCATTTTCATCGAGGGCGTAATACTCGATATACACCTTAGATAGCGGCAAATAAAAGTCAGCTTTAATCACGCCAACCGCACTGCTAGCGGCATCAGCGCCACTTTTGTGATTGCTATTACTGCTGGCGCATTTGCCTTTGCCTAGCGCTCCGAACGCATACGTTGCATTGTAGTGATATTCAATGCCGTGTAAGAGCAGCCAGTTCGCAATATGCAGATGAGCAACATCATTGACACGCTCACCTTTTAAGGTGCGAATATCGTTACTTGTTATGTACCGGTCTACATCACTTTGTGCAGTAAACTCAAATGTGTTTTTTGGCTGATAGTAAAAGTCGCTCATGTATTTTATCAGTTGTTGCCGGTAGCGCGCGTTAAGTAACTGGCTTTCCATCGTAGCCTGTACCCATTGCGTTTTTGCTTCCTCATCATTTACCCAAGCAGATAAACTCGGTTGCTTGCCTTCCACTTGACTAATAATGGTTAACCCTAAGCTATGAAAAGTACTGGTTTTGATGCTATCAATACCCAGCTTATCTTTTATCCGTTCATCCATTTCTGTAGCGGCTTTTTTACCGTAGGCAAGCAATAAGATCTCTTCTGGACGAGCCTGCTCACTTGTTAGTAAATAACCGGCCCTTGCCACCATTACACTGGTTTTTCCCGTGCCAGCGCCCGCCAGTAATAAGTTACTGTCATCATCAATAACAGCCGCTCGGCGCTGCTTTTCTGTCAACGGGTTAGACTCAACGGTATCGAAATAATTGCGGTAAAGGCGCAGTTGCTTTTGAATAAAGCGTTCTCGAAGTTCATTGATATCCGTTTCGCTCCAATTGTGCATCACCTTAAGCTTTGCGACTGCATCTCCTATCGAGTTACTTAAATGAGTACTTTGAGCCCAAGGGAGCCAACGTGGGTATTCTTGGGCTACTCGTTGTTGTATGGCCTTTAAGCGAGACTGCCTTAAATATCGCGCCTGTGTTGTATTTTCCACATTGCTCACTAATTTCAGTAATCGCTTTTGATGATAATGTGCCCACTGACTTTTGATTTGACCAGCAAAGGCCCTGCTATCGCGGTAACCGATAAAGTGCAACTCATACACCAGCCCATTCACCTGATAGATCAATGTTGCCCCCAGCCATCGCCATTCAAAGACCGGAGGAATATCAAAGTGCTGCCATAACAAACTGTATCTCTTTCGCTTAACTTGGGCTTTCGAACGGCCATTAACCACAAGCGTTTTTAGCGCTTTTGGTGGCACAAAGCCTTCTGGAAAAACAAGGCTATGCTCATCCACTATTAATCCAGACTGCAAAGAGGAAAAAATCCGCCCAAACCAACTGAGTTGAATAACGAATGATGTTGTTTGTGTTGTGTGTTTATTATGATGAATTGAGTTAATTTCAGGTGGGGTATCCGTCAACGACGGTGAAACTTTCGAACGCAAAGGAACCTACTTGTAGATGGTTTTTAATTTAAAAATGTTTACTGGTTTACTGTTAAAAGCGCCGAAAAAGAAGCGAAAAGCGATATTAAGCATAAAGAATAATGAAATCCGCCGACATCACTTAAAATACACTCATTCTTCTGAATAAGTGCTTTTAAGTGATGCTTGCGTTAACCGTTGATTAGTACGTTCTTTTTACCCAACCCACTAAGTACCAGCTGTCTGCGGCATTTTTTGATTTACGGATCGCGCTGATTTCTTCAAGATTTTGCAAACTTGTCTCCAGTTCACTTTCTGACAACGCGGTACGCTCATAACGAATTAAATGAGAATTAATTTTGGTTAGCAGATCCTTCCCACTAATGGTATTGGTTCGCCTCGCTCTGACAAACCACATGCACCAAATCACCATCGCGTCATTTTCGCTGATCGTAACGCTCTGTATATCACTGATTAAACGTAACAGTTCAATAAAGGCATATATGCCAAGCCAGGGCTCGTGCTTTGGGTTAACACCAGGTGGTTGACTTTTTTCAATGTGCTCAATCAAGGTGTTAATACTGAGTTTGATATTTCCCGGTTTTACTGACTGTTCAGGCTCTGCTTCCAACTGTTCATTGGAAACAGGTTTTTTAGGGGCTCGAACAGCAATAGCAGGATTAAGCGTAGTGGTTATTAGCTCATCTGTTGCATCAGGCTCTATGCCAACTTCGATCAACGAACTACGCAATACTTGATTTACTTCCAGCTTTTTATCTTGAGCCTGTTCATAATCGGGTTCCATATCCTTACCTCCGTTATTATTATATTTTTACTTATACCACTGTCACGATGCTGACTTTCCCTCGGTGAAAGGGTGAACATTAACAATGAATGTTTATCAACAAATCTTGAACAGAAATCGGTTTATCTCGACCTCTTAGATCGACTTAGTAAGATCGCTTCTCCCAAGCGCAACGTCTTTGATTTATAGACATGCAGTGATCGAGTTAGTTGAATTACATTACCATAAAAACTGCTGCAAATCTTTATGAAGGCCAGAATTAGCGCTTATTACACTCGGTTTAATAAGAGATTTAATCTAAGAAAAGCGCTATTTCCTTACTTTATCACCCCAAATATTATCCCAAACGTTTATAAATTGAGCACTACGCTTGTAAAAGCAACACGGCCCGCAAGCGACGGTATTTTGCGTGCCATGAAAAACCTACATAATCGCGTCACATTTTTACCCAATTCAACTAGACCATAATCAAAATACTATTTGCCCCGTTACCAACGAGTAGACCTAAGCGCCTTTAAATACCAAGCGTTGTAACTAGCGTAAAACTAATCAGCGCATCGAAAGAGGCTTGGCACATTACTTGATATTCATTTGATAAAAAATCGGTAAATATAAAGTCGTTTTATCAATGAATTGTGCACAGAGACGAGTATCTACTTTGATCAAAAAGCAACATTTCGCATAACAGGAGGTACAGATGTTTTTTGAATCTTGGGATGAAATCCTACGGATAGTTATTAGTACATTAATTGTTTACTTGTTTTTATTGATCGCGACACACTTAGTGGGTAAGCGCTCGTTTGCGAAAATGAACAACTTTGATTGGGTTATCACAGTGACCACGGGCACAATTTTTGGATTAGCCATATTGCTCAAAGATGTCTTACTTTCAGAGGTGCTAATTGCCGCTTCTTTCTTGTTCTTTTTACAGTATCTGGTCACGCTGGCCAGTGCACACTTCTCTCGTTTCGACAACGTCATCAAGGTTTCCCCCCAATTGGTATTTTTTGATGGTCACTACATCGATAAGGCCATGAAGGAGGCACGCCTAACCTGCACTGAGGTAGAAGCTGGCGTTAGAAAAGCAGGTTTTGGTGACTCAAGTCGCGTTATGGCAGTCGTGTTTGAAGCAGACGGAGAGCTAAGCATTGTGCCTAAAAGTGAAATACACGATCACCTTATAATGAAACTGCACGATGAGAAGCATTAGCTACACGCTAATTTCGCCCTAGTTACACCTTATTACATTGAGTAGATAAGCCCTATGTCTGACGACTATTTTCACTTATTAAATATAATCGGTGTCGCTTTCTTTGCGGTGTCCGGCACTTTGCTTGGTTATGAAAAAAAAGTCGGTGGTTTTGGTGTAGTTGTCGTTGCGTGTGCCACCGCTTTAGGGGGCGGCTCTTTGCGCGATTTACTGCTAAACGAACCCGTTTTTTGGGTAGCGGATCCGGATTATTTGTATTCAACCTACGGTGCAATAGTAATTACCATTTTGTTTATTCGTTACCTGCCTAACGTCTCAAACTATTATTTGTTACTGCTTGATGCCGTGGGTATGGCCATTTTTAATATTATCGGCATAGAAAAATCACTTATCGGCGGCACCGGTATGGTGATCGCCATTACCATGGGTACCACTACGGGCATATTTGGTGGCCTAATCCGCGATGTGATTTGTCGTGAAATACCTTCTGTTATGCGCGGTGAACTATACGCATCAGCCTGTATTGCGGGCGGTTTAGCTTACGCTTTGCTCTTTACACTGGGCGTGCCCTATGTGTGGTGCATACTAGGTTCACTTTTCACCACAGTGTTTATAAGAATGGGGGCCCTACACTGGAACTGGAAGTTCCATATTTTTAAAAGGAAGCACCATAGTTAACCAAAGACATGCTAAAGAGTCGCGGCAATAGGCGTTAAAGCTATTTTCTCGCCGTACGTTTTAACTCCTCTACTATTTATTCTTTGAAGGGCTATTGGTCAGTAGCCCTGAGTTTCTAAATATAAGATTTACATTTGGTACAGCAGAATTCGTTGCTCTGGTGTTTCTAGACCTGTATAAATATAAATTAATCATCTGTAAAACTATACGAACCATCTCCACTCATTATTTGCTTTAAATAAACCATTAAGCAATGAGTAGCGGAGAGCGCAAAAGAGAAACTTTATCAGCATTTACACTCGCAACAATATTCAAATTATTGGTGATGGCCCCGTCACTATTGTTTTCGCCCATGGCTTTGGATGTGATCAGAACATGTGGCGCTATTTAACGCCTTCTTTCAAACAAAGGTTTAAAGTCGTGTTGTTTGATTTAGTCGGCAGCGGTAGATCTGATTTGTCTGCCTATGACTTTAAAAAGTATGCATCCTTGCAAGGGTACGCTGAAGATTTGATAGAAATCATTGATGCAGTATCGGATCAACCAGTTATCTTCATTGGTCATTCTGTTAGCGCGACCATTGGCCTTCTTGCATCAGTTACAGCACCTGACAAATTTAGGTGCCAAATCATGGTCGGTCCTTCTCCTTGTTATATTAACGACGGTGAATATATTGGCGGCTTTACAAGAGACGATATAGAAGAGCTTTGCGATACAATCGACAGCAATTATTTAGGATGGTCCAGTACGATGGCACCCGCGATTATGGGGTCGCCTGAGAAACCTGAGTTGGGCGAAGAGCTAACCAACAGTTTTTGCAGGACAGACCCTGAAATAGCCAAACATTTCGCCCGAGTTACATTTCTCTCAGACCATCGAGATGCATTGGTGTTGTCACACACTCCGACCTTAATTCTTCAATGCAGTGACGATTTTATCGCGCCGTGCACTGTGGGTCAGTATATGAAACGCGCCATGCCAAAGGCAGAAATTTGCATCATCGATAACGTGGGTCACTGTCCTCACTTAAGCGCGCCAGATGCTAGTACCCAAGCCATCGAAAATTATCTTAAAAACTATTAGCCTAAATGAATAGCACTTTGGATTTAGCATACTTATTTGAACATGCCCCTTGTGGCCTAGTCACGACTCAAACAGATGGCACCATTTTACGTGCAAATGCGACGTTTTGCGGTTGGTTGGGTTATAGCCTTGATGAGATTGTCGATAAACGCAAAATCCAAGAACTGTTCACCATAGGTGGCCGATTCTTTCATCACACACATTGGGCGCCTTTGCTCCAACTACAAGGCTCTGTGTCTGAGGTGCAAATCGACATCAAAGCCAAAAACGGCAGCGTTTTACCTATGTTAATCAACGGTAGTCGCCACCAGCAGGGTGAAATACGTTTTGACCAATTAGCTTTTTTCTTAGCCACTGAACGCAAAAACTACGAACGTGAATTGATCACTGCCAGAAAATCAGTGGAAGAATCTCTGGCGTCACTACGCACCACCCAAGAGAAATTGCAAGAAAGTCGTGACATGCTGGGTATTGCTCTTCGCAGTGCGCGTATGGGCGTGTGGTCGCAAAATCTAATAGCCGACCAAATTTGGTGGAGCCCAGAACTACAGCAGTTAACTGGACATAGCGACAATGAGTACTGGGAATCATCCCAAGCGTTTTACCAAATCATTCATCCAGATGATCGAAGTCAATTCATAGCCGAAATAGAAAAGGCAATAGAGAGCAAGTCCGACTACAACGTTCAGTTTCGAATTCAGCATAAGAACGACAGCTGGTTAACCATGGAAACCCGCGGGCATGCCACCTACACTGATGAAGACCAAGCACTGTCAATTGTCGGCATCATCATGGATATATCTGACCGCAAAGCCGCAGAAGAACAACTCAATGCACTAAATCAACAGTTATCAATCGCTGATCGTCGAAAGGACGAGTTCTTAGCCACATTAGGGCATGAATTACGAAACCCGCTTGCTCCCATTTGCAATGTGCTTGAGATAATGCGCGCAAAAGAAACGGATGATACCTTTATGCATTGGTCTCGAGACATGATCGAACGGCATGTTTCTCAGTTAACTCATTTGGTTGACGACTTATTGGAGGCCTCAAGAATATCCCAAGGTCGGTTATCTCTGCGCACAGAACCGATTAATATTGATGATGCTGTGCAAAACGCCGTCGAATCTGTGCAGGACTTAATGAAATCCTCCGAGCACAATCTAACGGTAAATAAACCGCAACATCCAATCATCATTGACGCAGATGCCACGCGCATCACCCAGATTATTGTTAACTTGCTAACCAATGCAGGTAAATATACCCCTAAAGGGGGTGACATTTTATTAAACGTTTTCAAACAAGAAAACGAAGCCATCGTGTCAGTAAAAGACACTGGGATTGGCATACCTGCGGAGCAGCTAACAAACGTATTTAATATGTTTTCACAGCTGACACCCGCCCTCGACAGGGCTCAGGGTGGCTTAGGTATTGGTCTGTCACTGGTGCATGGTTTAGTCAAGTTACATGGAGGAAACATAGTCGCACTTAGTGATGGGGAAAACCAAGGCAGCGAATTTATCGTAAGTTTGCCCATAATAACGTCTCCCCAAGAAGCCCTCCCTAAAGGTGAACGCGCCGAGGACGGACAAAAAGACCCAAATATTGCAAACCACCTGCGGATATTAATTATTGAAGATAATGTTGATGCGGCCGAAAGTTTATCGTTTTTACTCGAGTTTAATGGCCACACTACGCGTGTGGCATACGACGGTGCCTCAGGTTTGTCGGCTGCAGAGGAATTTCGCCCGAATGTAGTGCTACTAGATATCGGCCTGCCGGATTTAAACGGCTACCAAGTGGCTGGTAAGATCCGAGAAACAAGCTGGGGGAAAGACATATTTTTTATCGCGGCTACAGGCTGGGGACAAGACAAAGATAAGGCACTGGCCCAAGGCGCAGGATTTGACCGACACCTTGTTAAACCAATCGATTACAGCGAATTAACGGCGCTCTTATCAATAGCAGTTTTAACCACAGCAAACGACTAACAGTTAGCCCAACTGCGCATAAGGTTATGATACACCCCAGTTAAGCGTTTTACTTCTGCATCATTGCTGCCCAGCTCTACAGTAAGCGCTTGAATTGATTGGTCTAAATCGAACAGCATACTGCGTTGGTCGTTACTGCGTACTAAGCTTTCTACCCAGAAAAATGAGGCTGTTCTATGGCCTTTTGTAACGGGGTTGACTTGATGCAAACTGTTAGCCGGATACAAAATAACGCTGCCCGCATTGAGTTTGATTTGCTGTAAACCAAATTGGGTCTCTATGCTAAGCTCCCCGCCGTCATAAGTACTTGGCTCTGATAAAAACAAAGTCGCGGAAAGATCGGTACGTAACATTTGATGGCTGTTCGGAATTGGCATAACGGAGCTGTCTACGTGCAGCCCGTAGTGTTCGCCGCCTTGATAGCGGTTAAACTTAGGGGGATATATCTTATTTGGCAAGGCAGACGACATAAAGAGCGCGTTGGCTGACAACTTTCGGATCACCACGTTTCTTAGCTCTGTAGCTAATGCACTTGAATCGTCAAGCTGTTGATTGTATTTCACTTTTGACGCCTGACTGCCAGCCGTATGCTTACCATCTATCCACTGGCCTTTGTCTAGTGACTGGGTAAATTTAGCGACTTCTTGTTTGGATAATAAATCTTCAATAACGGTTAACATGCGTCTCTCTTTAAGGCCTAGATGAGTGAATTTTCTTGCTGTTTATTGAGTATAACAACCTTGCCCACTCGTGCGTTTTATGAAAATCAATAAATACAATCTAAGGTAATGTCGTCAATCGTCTCACAGCCTGTGAGTGCCATGGCTAATTCTAATTCTTGCTGTAACAAGGTTAAACTATGGGCCACACCCAACGCCCCTGCAACTGCTAGGCCATTTAGAACAGGTCGACCAATCAATACGCCATTTGCACCAAGGGCAATAGCTTTAAAAATATCGGTCCCACGGCGTATACCACTGTCCAGCAAGATACTGAAATCATCGCCTACCGCGTTTCTAATCGGTGGCAACAAATCAATGCTCGCCGCTAAGCCGTCTAATGTGCGCCCCCCGTGATTCGATACCACAATGCCAGCACAACCACTTTCGGCCGCTAATATCGCATCTTGCGGGTGACTGATGCCTTTTATCCAAACCGGTAAACGCGTGTTTTCACGTAACCATTGAATATCGTCCCAATCTGGTGCATCGGCCATTAGCCCGTTTAACAATACACTTTGACCTGGTGATAACGATTGCGTCTTTGACGTAGGGTAATTTACTAAATTGGCTGCCATGACACTTGGGGGTAAACTAAACCCAGCTCTTTGCTGGCGATTTCTTAGGCCGCTCACCGGCGCGTCTACCGTTACCACTAAGGCAGTGTAACCCGCATTTTCGGCGCGCCTGACCAAATCCAGGGTATGTTCTGGATCAGGCTGCATGTACAACTGAAACCATTTCGGCGTTTGCTGCTTAGCCGCAATGTCTTCAAGTGTCACAGTGGACAAGGTACTGCTCATCATGCCCATATTTACCGCGTTGGCGGCTTGTGCAGTGGCAAGCTCACCTTCTGGGTGTAATAAACTTTGATAAGCAAGGGGAGCAATCAACATAGGCCAGTTGAAACGGTCTGAGCTTAGGGTAATTTCTGTTGTGCCTTTGGTAAATTTACGTAAAACACGCTTGTTCATACCAATGGCATCAAATGCAGCACGGTTGCGATTGAGTGTAATGTCGTCCCCTGCTCCGCCCGCAATATATTCATAAATACCGTGGGGCATATACTCTTTTGCAAGGCGCTCGTAATCACAAATGGCAATCACATCGGCGGGAATTTGACTTAATTTGGGTAACACATAATGATCTGTTTTCATGAGCAAATCTTAACGTAAAAGAAAAAAGGGAGCACGTTGAAAACCAACCTGCTCCCTCGATTACATTACGTAAATTGTAATAAAACGTTTTTAACGAAAATTAAAACTCGTAGGTTAACGTTAGCTTAGCGTTACGCGCTGCACCAATATAGGTAAATGCACCACTACGGTAAGCCGCTAAGTAGTAATCTTTATCCGTGACGTTAGCAACGTTTAAGCGCAAGTTAAGCTGCTCGCTGAAGGCATAAGTCGCGAAAACATCAAATGACGTGTAGCTAGGGACCTTGTACGAATAATCATTGATCTCAGTGTTAAAGCCAGCACCTGAATCAGGTTGCCCTGCGTACATTTCACTTGAGTACGTCATGGTGCCACCAAATGAGAATGCATCGCTTGCTTGATAACGTAGTTGCCAAAACGCACTGTTATCCGCAAAGTTACTCAAGGTACGACCGACGCTATCTGTATCGAATGATTCAAGCACTTCAGCGTCCATAAACGTCACACCAAACTGGGTGCTTAAATCTTCGGTAATGTTACCTACCACTGAGAATTCAGCACCTTTAACGCGGTTTTTACCCGTATTAAGCGTACCTAAATTCGCGTAGTCATCGTCACCGATACTTTCCATTACGTCATCTTTGGTGATTTGGAAGATAGCAGCGGTTAGCAACAGCTTGTCGTTGAATACATTCCATTTCGTTCCTAGTTCGAAGTTTTCAGTGTCTTCAGGTTTGCTGTCAGTCACCTGCTGAGGGTCGCCACAGATACCGCCGTAACCACAGTTACCGCCTAAGTCAGACTCACCACCATTGATGTTGCTTGAAGTGCTATAAGTAAGATAAACATTGGCATCTTCATTGATGTTATACACCACGCCAACGTGGCCATTCCAAAGGGTGTCTGAGTAATCATAGGCAGTTGTTACACCACGGCTGGTCACGACATTATCGTAGTCAAAACTATCGGCACGTACACCGGCGAATACAGACCAAAACTCATTGATATCAACTGTATCCATCAATGATACAGACACAGTATCAATTGAATAATCTGAATCCTGAGCACCTTTTTCAATGCTGCGGCCCATTACATTTGAAATGTTGTTAATGTAGTTTCCACTTGTGTCAACAATACAAAAGCCTGCAGATGCACCCCTGCGCCCAGCTGTAATACAATTGGTTTCGCCGGTATTAGTCACATTATAAACACCATTGTCTACGTCAAGGGCACTGTACTCAGCACTGACTACAAAGTTGTGCTTTAAACCGCCTAGGTCGCGGGTTAAATACACGTTTAGCTGATCTGCAAAGTAGTCTACTTCTTGCCAACCTTGGTGCGTACTTAAGCTAACCGTTGCTGCGCCTGGTGCGTCAGGGTCAGTGGCATCACGGTTGGTGCCGCGTGCGCCAGTGGTTACATAACCGTTGTCGGTCGTGCCGTAACGCATTAGGTTCTCAACGCGAGTGTTGCTGTCAATTTCATATTGAGCGCGCAAGGTGAAGGTATTAATTTCAGACTCTAGAAAGTCTTGACCGTCTTGGCTGTACACAGGTAAATCTGCGACTGGCTTACCACCGCCTGCCACAATATAGGTTCCTAAGTCAGGGGTATCTTCCGCTTTTAAATAGTAATAGTCAGCGGTTAGTTTTAATTTTTCTGTTGCTTTGTAATCCACTGACAAAGCAAGACCATTGCGCTCCTGATCTGCTGGACCTCGGTCTGGAATTTCTTTGTACGAATGCAAGATGTTGGCGCGCACTGCTAGGTCATCATTGATGCGTTTGTTGCTATCAAGCGCAATACGGCGGTAATCGTCAGTTCCTAAACCAGCTTCAAGCTTAGAGAAGTCATATTCTGTGCTCGCTTGCTTCGTAATGCTGTTAACCGCACCACCTGTTGAACCACGCCCAGCAAAGGTAGAGCTTGGGCCTTTAGTGATCTCAACTTGTTCAGTTGCAAAGCTTTCGCGGGTAGTCATGCCTGGATCACGCAAACCATCAACAAACACGTCACTGCGTGCTTCGTGGCCACGGATAATGTAACGGTCACCAAATGCGTTGCCGTTTTCACCTGTGCCTAAAGTAATACCTGGCTGAGCTGCCAAGATATCTTTTAGATCTGTTTTACCAGATTCTTGAATTTGAGTTTGAGTAAGTACACTAATAGTTTGTGGGGTATCAGCTAACTCTTTGACGTGACGAGAATCACCAGAAACTTGCGCTTTATAAGGCGCTCCTGCTTGAGCATAAGGGTTGGTGTCAACCGTACGCTCTTCAATTTGCATCGTATCTAATACAATTGGCTCGTCTTCCTGAGCCATAGCAAATGGGCTCATTAACATGCCGGGTACGCTTAATGCTAACAAGGTTTTATTAGTGTTAACCTTGGGTGAGCGAAGGCTCAATGGCGCTATTTGACACGTTTTTGTTCTACTCATTGGTAACTAATCCTTAAATGCTGAGTTGGTGATTAACGAATATTCGATGGGGATCACTAGCGTGATCTTTTCTCGTTTGATTGAATCGGGTACAAGTGGCAAAGGGTTGGCCTTTTGCAACATATCAAGCGCAGCCTTGTCCAGTTCAGCTGAGCCAGAGCTTTCTTTGATGCTAGAGGCCAATACATAGCCATCATGATCGATGGTGAATTGCAACTGCACCACGCCTTCAATTTTTTGCTTTTTCAATTCTCTTGGGTAGGTCTTATATTTGCGCAAATGCGCCTGTAGCTCTGCGAAGAAGTCTTTAGCGTTGCCCGCGCGGCCTCCAGAACGATTTGAACTTGCACTGCCGGTACCCCGTGTTGTGGCCTTTTGCGCAGCAGGTGCGGGGGCGCTGTCGTCAGACTGCGCCTTTTCTGCCGCATCATTGCTAACCGCTACGTCCTGTTGCTCAGGCTGGGGCTGCGTGGGTGTTGGCTCCTTTACTTCAGGCTCGGGTAACTGTTCTTTCGGCTCGTTCAGTTCTTCCACTTTTTGTATCGCGTTTTGCGCTGATGCTTGTTCAACAACGGGTACAGCTATTGATTCTGCAACAGGTGCCACCTCTTCAACGACTGGCTCTACTTTCGGCTCAGGTTCTGGTTGGAGCTTTGGCTTTGGCTTAGGTTCAGGTTTCACAACGGGTTCGACCGTTTCTTCCATCTGCTGTGACTCAACCAATTCTTGATCTTGATAGGCACCTAGCATACCAAGGCCCACTTCGATACCTTCTTGACCTTCGCCGATGGCAGTGCCTCTCACTTCTTCAGATTTAATCGAAAGTGCTGCAAACAAACCTGCGTGTAAGGCAGTAGCAACGGCAATTGCGATCAACCACTGGCGTTTATACCCACCACCATGAAAACTCGGAGAAAGTAAGCCAGTGCTGCCATGTGGTTGAGTGGCTATGCGCTGTTGTTCACTGTTTTGTTGTGTAGCAGCACGCATCAACTTGCCTCTGTCGTTAGGGTGAATAAGTTGATGGTGCTAAACCCTGCAGTACGTAGTGTATCAAGCACTTTGTCTAAGTCTTGATAGGTCACTTGCTTATCAGCACGCACGGCAATATTGGCTGGGTGCTCCTGCAATAACTGGGTTAGCGCGTCAGGTAACTTCTCAAAATTAACCACTTCATTATTTAGATGAATTTCATTATCTTTTGAAAGCTGCAAGGTGATTGGCTGAGCTACCGCTGGCTTTGTTTGACTGTTTTCTGGCAACGTTAAACCGGCGTCTTGAATTTGCTCTATTTTTCCTGCAATCATGAAGAAGATCAGCAGCAAGAAAACAATGTTAATCAATGGAATTAAATTATCGTCGCTATTTTTTTTACGTCTTTGGGTCTGTGCTTGATTGAAAATACTCATTGTTGCCCCGCAGCCAAATTTGCTTGAGGGCGAGACTTACCTAACGTCACTTGCGTAAATCCCAATGTCTTCATGCGCGACAAAGCATCAACTATCACCTGCACTTGGGTATCAGGCGTTGGCTGCAACACAGTTGGCACGCTTATATCAAAATAGCTTGTCAAAGCACTGTCTGTTAATGCTGTAGTTTGCTCACTGGATAATTGCCCATCAAGTGCTAAACGAAGCAGCTGAGGCTTGCTGTCAGAGGCCGTACTCGCTGCCAAGCTTGACTGCATCTCTAGCGCACTAAATTTGGTGAATGATGAGGTCAACATAAAGAACATTAGAAGAATGAACACCACATCGATTAATGCCGTGAGGCTAATACTTTGTTTGCGACGTTGCGGCAATAACAAGCTAGACATAACGACTACTCAGCGCCTTGACTTGTCGTGGTGGATGCCTTAGTAACACTTGTGGGTTTACTATTCGCTCCTTGGCGACTGTTACTAGCACTGGCGTAAATGGTAAAAACACGTTGCAAGTCATTTTGAATGGCCTGTGCTTCTACTTCTGCTTTGCGTTCAAAATAACTATTCAACATGGAAACAGGAATAGCCACGGCCAAACCCACAGCGGTGGTCAGTAGTGCTTGCCAAATACCCCCTGAAAGTACCGCTGGGTTTACTTGAGCACCAGCTGATTCCATTGCCTTAAATGCTTCTATCATGCCGATCACCGTACCAAAAAGCCCCATCAATGGCGCTAATGTAGCGATCACTTCCAAGACACGTAAGTAACTGTTGAGCTGTGCTATGGCGAGTTGAGCTTGGCGATAGATTTCATCTTTGATGTCGTCTAATGCCAGAGAAGATTTATCTATTAACTGAACCGTACTGCTGATAAGCGCAGCGCGGTAATTTCGTTGACCATTGACTAATAACAATGCTTGGGCGTGTTTACCTTGTTGTAAGAAACCGAATGCTTGTTCAATTGCATCAGCGGGTTTTGGGCGCGTACTATAAAATTGCCATGCTTTAAACACACCGACAGTTAACGCAACCACGGATAGGCTGATCAAAAGCCACACCACTACACCACCATTTACCAGTAAATCAATCACAGTAACACCCTAACAACAATCTAAATGAGAACGATTATCAATTTACATCGTAATAAGGTTTGTGACAACTGTTTATTGAACTAAAACTGACGATAAATGTCATTTCTGCCAATTTTGGTTATAACAAAATACGTGAGTGCAGCATAAATATTATAAGCAAGCGATATACGCAGAGATAACCATTGTCAAATTCGAAAAAAACAGGGATTTATAAAGCAATGATATTGAGTTGTATTCAGAGTGTCAGGAGTGATGGCCCTTTCTCAAATAGTGATAAAAAGCCATATGTTCTGCATTTGAGCACACAAACAGCAAGGGTATGGTTGCAGTGGGTGCTTAATGACACACGAGTGAATGAGTGGTTTGCAAAGAATCAATATAACTAATAAACGCGCCAGAACAGAAAACTACAACCCCACTTCCCTCATCTATTCAGTGGTGTGGCGTTTCGATTCGGCCTCGATTTCTCCAAGCATTGAAAGCCTTTGCAGAGGATTGATAGACAATGCTGAGCGTTACAAGATATCCCTAGGCATCAAGCTACCGTAGGGGGTTGCGAGTAAAGCTGATTGCACAATACTCACCTACGCGAACACGATTTGAACTCTAGCCCTTTAAAGAGCCAATGCCTGGCTCACATTTTCTGATCCTGTTACAGATATTGAGATTAATACATATACGCAGACTCCTGCGCAAAGAGCAATGGTTTTGCTATATCTGCAACGCTTACCTTAACGTTATTTATTTTCCAGCAGTTCTTGTAATGGTTTGGGTAACCGACTGCGTAGCTGATAAGTCAGTTTTTGTTCGTGCTTTTGCCAAAGGATCCCCAGATAAACAATAAACGCGCCCAATAACGTGAGCATAATAGGAAAAAGCCAGCTGTCTTTAAACACGTCATAAGCTAGGTATCCCACATAACCACAGACGCCCAATGCACCAAATATAACCAAAACTCTGCGTACCAACACAATGCCAAACCCCATCATGATCAGATTGATACAGCAGTAGGCTAACTTAGATAATTCGCTATCAGAGTGCTGCATAGAAAGACCACACCAAAAAGAAATTGTGCCAAATAGGTACAACCAAAACGCATAATCGAGTGAATGACGAGCACGAATATCTACCCAAAATGCTAGGCCTAAAATGAGTAAGCCCATATACATAGAAACCAATGCACGTAATTCGAACTCGGGATAATCTCCTGTCAGCATAACGGCGAGATCCATCGATAAGTACCACAGCGTGAGAGCAACGGGCATTAGCAAGGGGATAGCGATAACTTCTTGCTAACGCTGCTCCTACGGCTAATGTAGCCAACTCCATGTAAAGCCAGTGCCACTGAACATAGCGATGATAATCACGGTAGTTGTCGTCACTCGGCCATGCCCCCAATGCATGTTGCAATGCAAAAGTGGCTAACGGTGTTAGGCATACAACAAAGGTGGCAGATATGCCTGCAACAACAGGTAATCCTTTCTTTGCTAAACGGTTGGCTAGCATTATTCCTGCTGTGGCGTATACCGCACAAAGCGTAACAATGCCCCAACCACCAAAAGACTCCCAGCCTAACGTCATAAAAAGTGTCATTGCTCCTATGGCGACTAAACCACCGAAGTAGTAAAGCAGATGGGTAAAATCAAACTTTGCAGTACTACTCGGTAAACCGTCAACGAACAGAGCTAATCGCTCCGCTTGTTCACGGCTTAGGATCCCCTCTTGCACCGCTTGTGCTAGCTGGCTCTGACTAATATCCATGTGACGTTCTCCTATATAACAGAAGCTTATGCAATGGCTTGTGGATTCTTTTGCTGACTCACATCATCAAGTAACAGTAGTAGCGAGTGATAAGGAATACCGCTGTGCTGACTTAGCCCTATCTCACACGTGCGACTATTACTGTATCCCGCAGTACACCCATCCGGTATTTGCGCTTTTAAATGGCGCAGCGCACTGGCATTTAGTTCAGGTACAAACATCCCCTTGTCACCCGCAAAGCCGCAACATTCAATGCCTTGGGGCTCTATCACAGATTCGCTACAGGCATTTGCTAACGCTTGTAAATACGGCGCAAGGCCCATTTTGCGGCTGCTGCAGGTAATGTGCAGTGCAACAGGCTCAGCTTGTCGTGTTATCTCAAGTTGTTCGATCACATGCCTAACCATAAACTCGCTGGTTTCATAAATATGTAAGCCTTCAGTACTTTTAAGTGCATTTATTTGCTGCTTACACGGACTGGTGTCAAACACGATAGGAATTTCCCCCCCTTGGCTAATATCCTGCAGGTGCTCGACTAACTCTTGACCTTTTTGCATCGCTAAGTCTGAAAAGCCTTTACTACTAAAAGGCATACCGCAACACAGCTCGTCCAGCCCTTCTGGCAATATGACTTGATAACCCGCCTTATTAAAAATTGAACGTGCCGCTTCGTAGGTAGAACGCTTTTCCTCGTCAAAAGCTGCTGGCCCCATAATTCGACTGGCACAACTGGCAAAATAAACGACTTTTTTGGGGTTAATCGAGCCATCAATCTTGATAGCTTTTCCTCTGCCTGGCCACTTACTTTGCCATAAAGGCAGCTTTTTCGCCGACATTTGGTGCATTTTAACACCTATTTTATCCGTTCTAGGTGCGCCAAATAGTTTCGTAGCGGTACTCGATACCGCCAAACCAATACCCGCCCCTTTACTCACCAGCGAAAAATGCTCGGCACTGAACTTTGCTATCGTTTTGCCGAATCTAGACTGGTTTTCGCTGCGTAATTGCCGAATAAGATCCCCTGTATTGATCCCCACTGGGCATCGCTGAGCGCATAAGCCGGTAGCAGCGCAGGTATCCACCCCCATGTATTGAAAATCATGTTCTAATTGCTTTAGTTCTTTTTGCAGATCTTGTTGCTGTTCTTTTTGCTTATCTGGGCGCTTATCTGGGTGCAGAAGTTCACCAGCCTTGCTTTGTGCATTAAGTGATTCAGCTTCGCGCAGTTGTTTGATACGCCGCCATATCGCTATGCGTTGCCTTGGGGTGTAACTTAAATCCTGAGATGGACAAACCGCTTCACAAAAGCCGCACTCAATACATTTATCCACAATCTCATTGGCTTTAGGCAGTAGTTTTAAGTTTTTAATATGACTTTGCGGGTCGTCATTCAAAATAACGCCAGGGTTTAGAATACCCTTAGGATCGATAATGTGTTTCACCCTGCGCATAACCTCATAGGCATCGCTTCCCCACTCTAACTGTACAAACGGTGCCATATTTCTGCCCGTCCCGTGCTCTGCTTTTAATGAGCCATTAAACTCCACCGCGACTAAGTGCGCTACCGCTTGCATGAATCGGTCGTAACGCTCTATTTCACTCTGCTCATCAAATGCCTGTGTAAACACAAAATGTAAGTTCCCTGCCAGCGCATGCCCGAAGATAATGCCTTCGCTGTAGCCGTATTCGTCAAATAACGTGTGTAAGCCTTGAATACCCTCAGCCATATTAGCAATGGGAAAACATACATCTTCAATGATCACTGTGGTGCCCGTTTCACGAACAGCGCCAACGGCGGGGAACGTGCCCTTACGGATAGCCCACAATTGCTGATTCAGTATTTTATTGTCGCTTAAAGGTACGGCGTGCAGCGCGCTGTCGTGACCAATGCATGTCTCAATGCTGCGTATATTTTGTTGAAGCGCTGCAGCACTGTCAGCGCTGGTTTCAATCAGTAGCGCGGTATAGTTATCGTTATCAGTACAAAATGAATCAGGTAACCCAGGCTGACCTTTGACCGAATTGAGCGCTCGCTGATCCATTAACTCAACTGCATCAACGTTTTGTAAACTTAAGGCCGTCACCAAACCACATGCTTGCTCTGCAGTGGCGAATAGGTACAAGCCACTGGCTTTATGTGCGTTTTCTACCACTGTGTTATAGGTAATATCGGCTATAAAACCTAACGTCCCTTCTGAGCCAATCATTAAATGCATTAGAATTTGCAAGGGATCTTGGTAATCAATCAGGGCATTAAGTGCGTAACCACAGGTATTTTTCAGTCGATATTTGTGCTCAATACGTTCGCGCAATGCTTGATTACGTTGACACGATAATGCCAACGTTTGTAGTTCACTTAACAGTGCCTGATGCGTGTTGCGAAACGCTGCCACACTGCGCTCGTCACTGGTATCGACCACACAGCCATCGGCTAACACTATGGTCATATGTTGCACGGTGTAATAGCTGTTATGCGCAACACCACAGCACATGCCAGAGGCATTATTTGCTGCGATGCCACCAATTTTACAGCTGTTGATAGATGCTGGATCTGGGCCTATCTTGCGCCCATAAGGCGCAAGAATTTGATTGGCCTGGGCACCTATAATCCCTGGCTGTAATTTGACTTGTTGGCCATCATTTAGCACGTCATATTGACGCCAATCGTCGGTCAATACGATTAACACCGAATCCGTTACACCTTGCCCCGAAAGGCTAGTACCTGCTGCACGAAACGTGACCGCGACTTGATACGCTTGGCTAAGAGCAAGAATGGATTGAAGTTGTTCGACACAACTTAGCTTGAGCACCAGTTGAGGAATAAGTTGATAAAAGCTGGCGTCAACCGCCAAGGCGCGGCGGCGACTGATGTCTTGAATAATAGCGGTTGAAGGCAATAACTGGGTAACTTGGTGTAAATAGTCGCTAGGTAAGCGGGTCATTTATTTATCCTAATACACAATGAAAAGCTGAGACGGGAAATGCAACGCGTTGTTTAATCGAAACAAAACGTCACTCTCTCAATGAAAAAAGAATAAAGAATCGCATCTTGCGCCCCTTGCATCAAGTTTTAGAGCGCCCTGTGGGTGGCCCGGCCCAAAAATAGAAAAAGCAAAAAAACACGCATACCCTCCCCCGCGTTAATACAACCGCAGCCAGGTTATACCAATCCGCATTAATAAGTGCCCCCTCAGAATGCGTCCAGCGGTTTTTGATTAAGGCGTCGCTATGAAGTAATGGTTGTTCCCTTTCGAATAGTGAGAACGCAGAGCAAAAGCCGCTGGGGCATTCCTTGCAGGCGAGTTTTAAAAGGGCTTACACTGCGTTGCATGACTTCGAAAGAGAACAACTATTCATTCAGTCATGCGCCTTGTTTAAGCCCTTTTAAACTCTCGCTGAGTGATCACTTATTAAAGTGGAATGGTATTAATGTTACGCCTAGCGCTTTGAGCGTTTTGTTTATCCCTAGCGGAATTTTTCCTTTTCCTTTTCCTTTTCCTTTTCCTTTTACTTTTCCTTTTCCTAAAAAATCGCCAAATCGCTATAAAACAGCATCAATCTGTAAGCTTTCACAATTGATTACAAAAATAATCATTATCATGCTAAGTGCATGATAGCGGCTAATTCAGCCTATCGGGAACGGAATAACCTGCTTATCTGTTAACGTCGCGTTTACAAAATACGCCTAACATGAATTTAATACTATTAATCATATAGTTATAAGACCAACTGAAATTAGCTTAACTTCCAATGGCATAGCCTTTTTCGCACCTTTATAGTCAGCTATTTCCTCATACTCCCGCCTGAAACTGACGAAACAAATGGTTTTATGATTATTTATTTCCAAATTATGAAATAAACAATGTTTCATTACATACTGACTTTCAAAACAACCCTGAAAGTGTTTAAAATACACATACTGAGTGATCGCCGTCGCAGCTCTATAAGATCCACCGCCACTATTAAATGAAGGGTTAGTTTATGAATGTACAAAAATTGTTGGCTGATTTAGCCAAAATCGGTATTAACGATGTTAGCGAAATTTTACACAACCCCTCGTATGAAACGTTATTTGAAGAAACAACCAACCTAGATCTTGAGGGATATGAGAAGGGTGTTGTGACTGAATTAGGTGCCGTTAACGTCAACACAGGGAAATTCACCGGCCGCTCACCAAAAGACAAATACATAGTGCGCGATGATGTCAGCAAAGATACGGTGTGGTGGTCTGATCAAGGCAAAAACGACAACAAGCCGATCACGCCCCAAGTATGGGACGAACTTAAAGCGCTGGTCACCAAGCAGCTCAGCGGCAAACGTTTGTTCGTGGTGGATACCTACTGCGGCGCTAATGAAGATACCCGGTTAAAAGTACGCTTTATTACCGAAGTCGCGTGGCAAGCGCATTTCGTTAAAAACATGTTTATACGCCCTACTGACGCTGAATTGACCGATTACGAGCCTGACTTTGTGGTCATGAATGGCGCGAAAACAACTAACCCTAACTGGCAAGCGCAAGGGCTGAACTCTGAGAATTTTGTTGCTTTTAATTTAACCGAAAAAGTACAGCTAATTGGCGGCACTTGGTACGGCGGCGAGATGAAAAAAGGCATGTTCTCTATGATGAACTACTTGCTGCCCCTTAAAAATATCGCCTCTATGCATTGCAGCGCCAATGTAGGAAAAGACGGTGATGTAGCTGTGTTCTTTGGTTTGTCTGGTACCGGTAAAACTACCCTATCTACCGACCCAAATCGTGAGTTAATCGGCGACGACGAACACGGTTGGGATGACAACGGCGTGTTCAATTTCGAAGGTGGCTGTTACGCAAAGACCATTAATTTAAGCAAAGAAAACGAACCGGATATCTACAACGCAATACGCCGTGATGCCCTACTTGAAAATGTGACGGTCGATGCCGACGGCAAAATCGATTTTGATGATAACAGCAAAACTGAAAACACCCGTGTATCTTACCCGATTCATCACATTGACAACATTGTAAAACCTGTCTCTCGGGCCGGGCATGCTAATAAAGTCATTTTCTTAACTGCAGATGCGTTTGGCGTATTGCCAGCAGTGTCTAAGCTAACGCCCGAGCAAGCCCAGTACTACTTCTTGTCTGGCTTCACCGCTAAATTAGCTGGTACAGAAAGAGGAATAACCGAGCCTACGCCTACGTTCTCAAGCTGTTTTGGTGCGGCGTTTTTAAGCTTGCATCCCACTCAATATGCCAAAGTGCTTAAAAATCGCATGCAAGACGCGGGTGCTCAAGCATACTTGGTTAACACTGGCTGGAACGGCACAGGCAAGCGTATTTCAATTAAAGCAACGCGGGCGATTATTGATGCAATTTTAGATGGCTCATTAGATGATGCGAAGACCACCGTCTTACCCATTTTCAATTTAGAAATTCCCCAGCAACTAGGTGAATTGAACAGCGATATTCTTGACCCACGTAAAACCTACAGCAATGAAAACCAATGGACCACAAAGGCCACTGATTTAGCGAGCTTATTTGTAGATAACTTCGATAAATTCACTGATACCGACAATGGTAAGTCACTGGTTGCCGCAGGCCCTAGCTTATTTAAACAAGCAAAAAGCGCTTAACAGCGCTCTACTCTGGTCAGGAATTTCAAGTCTCATCAGGCGTATTAACCCTGGCCAGTCAATTTAAAACAGGCGCACATATTGCGCCTTTTTCCTGTTTTTTCTGCTTTCTTATACGGATTCGAATAAATCCCTAGCGTGTATGATAAATGCACTACCCAAATCGGCAAAATACCAGTAGGCTAATATTCCCAACGGTTTACGATAACCAATCAACGAGCCAGTTAATGAGGTGACATATGTCTTATATCGATGGTTTTGTAGTCGCAGTCCCCACCGCCAATAAAGAAGAGTACAAAGCATACGCCAAGTACTGCATTAATATTTTTAAGCAAGAATACGGCGCTATCTCCTGCACAGAGTGCTGGGGCAGTGATGTACCAGATGGAGAAGTCACGTCATTTCCAATGGCTGTAAAGGCGAAAGCCGATGAAACTATCGTGTTTTCTTGGATAACGTGGCCGTCAAAAGAAATCAGAGACCAAGGCATGCAAAAATGTATGGACGATCCCCGCTTTGACCCGGCGACCGCGCCAATGCCATTTGATGGAAAGCGTATGATTTACGGTGGTTTTGAAGTACTGGTAGACGAATAGTAAAAACCTCACTGCTCCTTACTAACCCTCAGAGGGAACAATAAAGTCCAAGCACAGCGCGTTGTTCAAAACTATATGACTTAGCGCGTTGTTTACTTTTGAGGGGGATGCCCATTAAGCAACGTTCGCTTTACCTCCCCGTTATGCTCATCTATTTCAGACCAAGTTTCACCGAATTTGCGACCTTTCAGGTAAAGGCAAAACTCTTTGGGTGGATTATGTGGCTGTGGAAGTACAGTTGCGCACATACTATCTTTCGTTGTCCGCCATTTCCCCTGACTCGTTTCACCTTGCACGGCAAGGTGGCTAAATGAGCCATCTGAATCAAAATAGATAATACTCTCTGCGGCATAATTCACGATCCTTAGAGAATTTCCAGAGACTAACTTATGGATTTCGTCGATATCGCTATCTGCAGCGTATGTATTGATACATACAAACATAGTGACGAAGGTAAGCAGCGACAGTGTTGTGCAAAGCTTAAATTTACCAAGCTTTGAGCCTGTCATTAATTTAACGTACATTTTCATTCCTTGAATTGCTCACCGCGCAGTAATAACCGAGCGTAACACTGGGTGGTAAAGTGAGCTAAGTCGCCCTGATTGCGCGTATTGGTTGCCAATTGGCTGCCAAAAAGCGGGACAAGTGGTTTTATGAATTTGTTAAACACATTCCCAAACAGGCTAATACGAGTTATCGCTAGCTTTACCTGAGCTAAATATGCCACGAAAAAGAGCAGTAAGTACTCCTGACATAGAGTCTTCTATTGCCTCGTTTTTGTAGTCACGCTTTTTGCTATATACCGAGTTAGCTTCTTCTAGCTGCCTGCTTTTCGCATTCGAATTAGCACCATCGAAAAAGTCCTTTGCTACGTTGTCTGAAGTGCTAGCACATCCCGATGAAATCACTGAAGTTAATAAGATAGCTATTAATTTAATTCTCATTTAATGCCCTTTTCTAATGAGAGCATAGCTCAGGTTTATGTGGGTACTATTTTTCTATTTCACCACTTTAGGCGGTAAATAAATAGTAAATTTTTCATTAGTTTAACCATTACGCTGTAGGCAGTTTGTTGCTTTACCTGGGTAAATAAAAATTAAGCGAGTTAATAAAACAGTAAGGCAGATTCTAGATTTTCAGGCCAAACCCCATCCATATATCCATTCTCACATGACTTGGGCCGCACTGGATAAGTAACTAATGCACTATCGTGGCGATAATAAAAAGCTTCTAAGGGCTGGGTTAAATACACAAGACCTTTTTCAGTGATGGTTTTGAATTGAGTATATATTTGTTCGAATACGTCAAACGCACGCTCGAATAAAACCGGACCTGAGTAGCAGAGCGGCATCCTTGAAAATCGAGGATCAGCATATCTCTACGACTGCAAAGTGGTGACTAAAAACCAACCACAAGGTCCGTTGGCTGTTTATCTATTAGCTAAATTTGGTCGTTTCGCTGACCTATAAAACCTTGATGGGCAATTATGCCCACCCTAGCTGTTGAAGGCTAACTGAATCATTCCATATCTTTGTCACATGGCTTATTAACCCACCTTCAAATTGCATGGCATAAACGTAGTCAGCCGCAATAACGTTACCAGTTGGCTCACCAGCAACACTGGGGCCGGTTTGAGTACCATGAAGTACACCAAAAGCCGTGACACAATTGCGCTTCTCGTCGGTTGAAAAACTTTTCAACTCATAATGACCATCGGGAACCGCAGTTAAAAGCCACTGCATCCATGCTGTGTAACTTTCTACATCCCCTATATCGGACAAAGCGCCTGCCTGAGCAGAAAATGTAGCATTAGGATGGCAATATGCTTTGCACGCATCCCAGCCTTTTCCTGTTTCACAAGCATCAAAAAACAACTCGGCTGTCTGGGTAATATTGCTCATTTGTAAATTCCTTAAGTGAATCTAAACATTAGTACTGTGGTTGACGATATAAATTTTAAAAACAAACACGTCAAAAATGATGCTGCTCGGCGAATCTATGGTACTTAATTTGTTATCAAGCGGATTGATCGCAATGACTAAAAGAAACGACTGCAGCAGCCCTATTTCCCACTCGTTTTTAATAAATCCTTATGGTTTCAATAACCCTAACGGGCGCTATCGATATTTATTACGAGTCAACTGTTTTACTCGAGCGAACACATCCACACCCAATTGGCGGTAAACATGAAGCAAGTCTACCAACACCCAGTTTTCTCGGATCATGCCGTTTTCGTTTCGCCAAAAATCTAAGCTGCGCATCGTGATGGGTTTATCGTTAGGTACAATACCAAGCCATCCGTCACCCGAAATCGTCATGCTCATACCCGGCCAGCCGGTAAACCCAACATAGTTGTTTTCAGAAAATAAATGGCCATTCGCTGGGTCACCCACGCGATTCGGCATACCGTTTAAAAATGCTTCTTGGTGTGTATTGCGAAAGCCTTGAATACCGCGGCCCGTACCTATCCCTGAGGGGCCATACCAATTTGACTTAGCATGCCAATATTTGTCTAGATTCATTGCCTCAACGCCACCTTCGGCAAAATTGCCTAAACTATTTAGCATGTCTAGCACAAGCTGTTGGCTCTGCGCGGTCAGTGACTTGTCTTCTTCAAATAGGTGAATGCCATCTTGAGTAGAAGGGCCAGGTACATGCCACTCCGTACCTAAGCTTGGGCTAAAGGGCCAGCACTTTGCCTGCATCATCACTTCTGGCAAATCCCAAATGGCCTGTACTTCCACAATTTTCTCGCCGTCGAAGCGATAAAACTCATGAAAGCGCATATGTATCTGATCGCCCGTGGCTGGAATATCTAACCAAGGTTTTGCCAAACGCCCTGTGTAGTAACCACAGCACCCGAGCCAACGAAGCTGTTCGTCGTCTTCGCCCACCATAACAATGGTGTCTCGACGTTCAAGATCGGGGACGGCTTCTAATAGCGGCGCGTATACCGTATCAAGCATTTCTCGGTGACCGACCATATCGTCAAACGGGACACAAAACTTAATCGCGGCATCGTTTGAGAAAAGATCATCACCTAGCGCTTTTAGCTTTTCTAAATCAAAATCGTACTGAGCTTGCCGAAACGGTAGAAACGTCTTTTTTAGTTGAATATTTGTATACGTAGACATCGCTTTAGCCTTCTAGTCTAAAAACTCTGGGGCCTTTGCAGTATCTCTCCGACGTGTAACATACACCAATGCTATATCATCGCCGTGTTGCGCAAAACTGCGTGTCGCGCCAATGGGCGTGGTAAATGTGTCGCCCTTGCCTAAGATAAGTGCTTCGCCATCAATGTGCATTTTGATACTGCCTTCTTGCACATAGACAACCTCTTCTTCTTGGCGTTTATGCCCGGCGATGAACGAGCCGGCTTGGAATTTCAGTGCACGAACACAAAACCCATGAGACCAATTTAATTTTGTTTCACCAAGCTTCTCATCAGGGCTTGCTGGGCCAATGAGTGGCGCTTCTAACACATCAGTGCCTTTCGTGAGCGCGGTGTCATTGCTAAATGAGAAATCGCTGACACGTACTACGCACTGCTCAAGGGTTTTATCGTCGATTACCCGATGCTGGGCAATCTGTTCTGCTGAGGTCTTTGGCATTGGGGCCACACCGTCAGGAATTTTCTGACCTAAGGTTGTGTCAACTAAGCCGCCATTTTCAAGAAGTACCAACCCGTAATCGCTTGCCATATCGAAAACTTGCGGCGCCCAAAGCACGCGGCCTGGGTCATCTTGGCCTAATACGGCGTAAAGATACCCTGACCCTTCCCCTACATTTTCGAAGCCACGAAATAAATCCATAGGGATAGATATAACGTCGCCTTCTTCCAAGCGGACCACAGCGTCGGAGCCATCTACCCCTGTCGAGAAGTGCCAGCTGCCTTGCGAAATAACAAAAACTTCTTCCGTTAAATGGCTGTGCTGCGAGTTCAAACACCCAGGCGGTTGTCGTGCACCCCCTATGTTAAAACCGTGAGGAATAGCGATATGTACATGCTGGTCGGGATTTTCTGCTACCCCTGGGCCAATAATCGTAAAGTTTTCTTTTTGATCACTGCCAGGCGAGCGCGTATCAATAAACGCATTGCGACACGGGATTAATTCTTCATAACGGACTAAACGTTCGGATAATACTGACACAGTGATACCTCGTTTTTATTGGGCGGTCCAACCGCCATCGACTTTAAGACAACTACCCGTGGTGGTCATAGACAATTCACTGAGTAGAAATATGCATGCATTCGCTACATCTTCAACGCTACCTAAGCGCTGTAAGGGAATGTTGTTCATAACCATTTCGGCAAACGCAGGCTCTTTAAGCATGGGTTCGGTCATCGGTGTTTTGATGAATGTGGGGGCAACACTATTAACGCGAATGTTATTGGGCGCCAACTCAACAGCCATTGCCTTGGTCAAACCTTCAATCGCATGCTTGCTCAAGCAATACAGGGTTCGTCCAGGCGAGCCGACAAACCCCATTTGAGAAGACATGTGCACCATAGATGGCGCAGCGCTATTAAGCATGGGTGTGATAGCTGCCTGTGCAACCTTGTATGCCGAACGAATATTTAAATTTAAAATATCGTCGATGTTTTCATCGCTTTGCTCTGCCATGGGGGCGACACGGTTGGTTCCAGCGTTATTAATTAATCCATGCAGAGACGGTAATGAACGGATCTTTTCATAAAGCGCCGCATCTTGTACGTCGCCTACCCAATAACTCAAGCGCTGGGAACTCTCATTTTTCAAATCAATAAGATCGGTTTCGGTGCGCGCCACTGCTATCACAGTTGCACCGCACTTATCAGCTAACAAAGCACACGCTTTGCCAATGCCTTTGCCCGCCCCTGTGATCAAAATGGTCTTGTCTTTTAACAGGTCATTAGAGAAAGCCACACATCACCTCAAAATAATAATTGCATTCGAAGTCATTTTTATGTAATTCTCAGTAAAGATCAAGCTAAATATTTGTACGATTAATGTAACACCCCATTCACCAATGTAGAGGAATAGACCATGATCAAGCACTTGAAGAAAGGTAAGCAAGAAGACGAAAAAGCCATTGATAATCAGAAAGTTAAAACAATTGTCGAAAATATAATTAGCGACATTGAGCAGCGTGGAGATGCCGCTGTATCAGAATATTCTGGTCAATTTGACAAATGGACTCCGGAGTCTTTCAGGTTAAGCAAAGAAGAAATTAATGCGTGTTATGAACAACTTAGTGAACAAGAAATAAGCGATATTAAGTGGGCGCAGAAGCAAGTACGCAATTTCGCCACTATTCAACGTGACTCAATGAAAGATGTAGAAGTTGAAACGCTTCCTGGTGTTGTACTGGGCCATAAAAATATTCCAGTAGATAGCGTAGGTTGCTATGTGCCTGGTGGAAAATACCCGTTAGTTGCCTCAGCGCACATGAGTATTGTAACCGCAAAAGTAGCTGGGGTTAAACGCGTTGTGGCAGCTACGCCTCCATTTCACGGTAAACCTGCACCCGCAGTAATTGTTGCGATGGATTTAGCCGGGGCTGATGAAATTTATACCTTTGGTGGCGTACAAGCCATTGCTGCTATGGCGGTAGGTACCGATACCATCGAGCCGGTAAGTATGATTGTAGGGCCAGGTAATGCGTTTGTTGCAGAGGCAAAGCGCCAATTGTTCGGGCGCATAGGTATCGACCTATTTGCCGGCCCAACAGAAACCCTAGTAATTGCTGATGACAGTGTTGATGGTGAACTGTGCGCCGCCGACTTGCTTGGTCAAGCTGAGCATGGCCTTAACTCTCCCGCGATACTGTTGACCAATAGTGAACAACTCGGAAAAGACACAATGGCTGAAGTAGAGCGCCAGCTCACTATCCTACCTACTGCCGATGTTGCCGCTGTGGCATGGCGAGACTATGGCGAAGTTATCGTATGTGATACCTACGACGAAATGTTGCAAGTAGCCAACGATTTGGCATTTGAGCATGTGCAAATAATGACCAAAGACGTCCCCTACTTTCAGAAAAATATGCGCAACTTCGGAGCGTTGTTCTTAGGGCCTGAAACAAACGTTTCTTACGGTGATAAATGTATTGGAACAAATCATACTCTACCCACGAAGGGCGCAGGTCGTTATACTGGTGGTCTATGGGTTGGTAAGTTCTTGAAAACCTGTACATATCAGCGTGTTACCGAGGAAGCGTCAGTCATGGTTGGCGAATACTGCTCACGCTTATGTGCCATTGAAGGTTTTGCAGGTCACAAAGAACAGGCTGACATTCGGTTACGTCGTTATGGAAAAAAATAATTGAATAAAAAAACTAGGGTGACGTCTTATGACGTCGCCCATGCAGCAGGAGTTTCACAATCGGCAGTGTCGCGGGTGTATCGCCCAGGCGTTAGTGTGTCTAAAAAAACCCGAGAGAAGGTCATAAAAGCCGCCGAAGACTTAGGTTATAAGCCGAACGCTATCGCGCGCATGCTGATAAACCGAAGCACAGGTATGGTGGCTGTGATCATCTCATCTCGAGCGAATGTGAACTTTCCCGAGGTGTTAGCACAGTTAAACAAGCACATTGCTGTCAAAAATAAACGGGTACTTTTATTTACGCTTGATGATGCTGATCAGCTAGAAATGGTTATGGAGCAAATATTCGCCTATCAAGTCGATGGCGTAATAGCGCTGACCGCACATTTTGAGCCAGACAGTGTGACACAGTTCGCCAAGCACAATATCCCTGTGGTGTTGTACAACCGCGAGCTTCCAGATCACAGCGTAAGCTCAGTGTGTTGTAACCACGACCAAGGGCTTCGCATGTTGATCGATATTTTGGTTAGCCATCACCACCAACACTTTCTAATCATGGCAGGGCCAAAAGATTCTGACGTGGCTCGCGCCCGATTGAATGGTGCTAGAAATGCGTTACTGGCCCATGGCTTCACTGACACCACTGTAATTTACGGTGACTACAGCTATGACTCTGCCAGAGAGTGTTTAAGTGCCTACGCACAAAAGAACCCACTTCCTACTGCAATTATATGTTCCAACGACTCAATGGCGATCGGTGCTATTGATGAAATTCGACAAAATCTGGGCCTGCGGGTACCAGAAGATATTTCAGTTGTTGGGTTTGATGGTATCAGTGCCTCATGTTGGCACAGCTACCAGCTGACTACCGTAAGTCAGCCAACCTATTTTATGACAAAAGCAGCAGTAGAAACCTTAATTAACCTGATTGAGAACCCCGAAGTACCGCCAGAAACACGGTATTGGCCGGGCAAGCTCATAGAAGGTAATTCGGTTGCCGCCGCGCCAAGAGACGATGACTAACTTACTATTTATACCCGGAACACTTTGTAATAAGGCCGTTTTCTCGGACCAAATTACCACCTTAAGCAGAGCTGGTCACAACTGCATAACCTTGGAGTATGACCAGCACGACAACCTAAGCGAAACGGCAGACTACGCACTTAGCCGTTTCAAAGCAGACGAGCGATTCAACATTTGTGCTTTCTCGATGGGAGGCATGGTTGCATTTGAACTTTTAACTCGCTGTCCTGAACGAATTGACAGAATAGCGCTGTTAGACAGCAACGCACACGCTGATAAACCGCAAGGCCGAACCGTGAGAAACGAGCACCTAAACTATGCAATTGAGCATGGCTTAGATAGGTTAATACACGATTATTTCAGCTCGGTTTACTTAAGCTCACCAAATGATGAAATTATGCGATTAATAGCGCAAATGGCGGAAGATACGGGCATTGCGCGCTATAAAGCGCAGTTAGAAATACTTGCCACAAGACCGGATGCGAGTGAGCTATTAGCCAATTGCGATCATCGTATGTTGTTTATGGGTGGTTGTGATGACGTGCTTTGCCCCCCCTCAGAGCAACAAAGAATGCATCAGTTAGCAGCAAACAGCGAGCTTGTGTTAATTGAAAATGCCGGCCATTTTGCCTCGCTTGAACAAAGCGACAAGGTAAATTTGCATCTGTACAACTTTTTTGGAGGCGCCGCCCATGCTTAAGCAGCAGCTCAAAAATAAACAAAGCCTGTTAGGCACCTTCGTTAAAACCCCCCATTACAATGTAATTGAAGTACTTGCCCATAGTGACATGGACGCGATTTGCCTAGATGCAGAACACGCGCCGTTTTCTCGCCACGATCTAGATACCTGCATCCTTGCTGCGCGAGCTGGTAGTATGCCAGTGTTAGTAAGAACCCCGAACGATGCGCCAGAAACACTGTTAAATGTATTAGACATGGGCGCAGATGGCGTAGTTGTGCCTCATGTTAAAACAGCCGAGCAATTAAGCGAGATTGTAAAGCATTGTCACTATGGTGCAGGCGGCAGAGGCTATGCGGGTTCAAGCCGATTTGCAGGATATACAACCAAATCGTTAAGCCAAAATTTGCAAGGGGGCAAAAATATATCCGTCATTGCCCAGCTTGAAGACTTAGATGCCATTGAAAATATCGAAGCAATTGCGCAGGTTGACGGCGTTGATTGTTTGTTTATAGGCCGCATGGATTTAACCGTAGCGCTAGGCGAAACCAGTGCCGATGCCCCAGCGGTTAAACAGGCGGTAGAGCATTTAGTTGAAGTAAGCCACAAAGCCGGAAAGGCCACAGGCATGTTCGTGGGCAATTTGAACGAACTGGCCTACTGGAAAGAAAAAGGCGTATCTTTGTTTTTACTTAGCTCAGACCACGGCTTTATGTTGAGCGGTGCCAAAGCACTACGTGAAACCTTTGATAAAGCGTAAGTATTTGAATTTACGCTAGTAGTTGAAGGTATCACAAAGGCGACCTTTGTTAGGTCGCCTTTGTACCAATTGCAGGCATTCATCATTGTCTCAATTCAAGAGGGAAAGCCCAAAAGTTACATACTGGTATAGCTAAAAAGCTATCAGCTTAGCGCTGCTACGCTCCGTGTCTACCGTTGCTGGGATCTCATTTTTTATCCAACTCGGTATACACGTCCATCCCGTCTAAAACCACAACGGGACAAGAGATAAGCGCAGATTTCATTTGACTACTAACACTGGGCAATCAGATTTTCTGATAATTGATTCTGCCACGTTAGCATTTAAAAAATGAGAAAGTCCGGTTCTTCCGTGACTAGCAATAACCACCATGCCAATATCGCCGCTGTTGCTCTCGGCCAAAATCTCATTGATGGCGTCACCATGGCGGATAACTGTTTCAACCTTCAAATTAGTATTCAATTGACTTAATAATTCGTGCATTTTACTTGCCGCAGCGTCTTCCATATTTTCTGCTAATTCTTGGGGCGTTATCGCAAGGAGCATATAATTCTCATCACCTGAAGGCTGCTCGACAACGTGTAAAATACGAATGCCCACTTGATATAAATTCGCCATTTCAATGGCATATTGCAAAGCATGTGATGCAGTATCGGAAAAATCTGTAGGCCATAAAATATTACCTGTTCGCATATTACTCTCCTTCACAATGTAAAAAGTGTTTTTGCAATGACATTACCAGCTTCACCAAAATAGATTCGACGCCATTTCAGCGGATTGAGTATAGTCAGTATTAAAAAGTCTTTTAGTGATCGTAATCAATTCAACAACAATCTAAACAACTAAAGCTAAATAAACCGAACACTTTATGTTGGTTGATTAGGCTTCGATTGAGTGCTTTATTACTTTGGGACTAGGTTTAGATTCAGCTCAGTGGTTTACGCTTACTACTGAGTTCGAAAAACACTTTTGCTACGTAGCAGGTGCCAAGCAAATGATGAATGCGTTCAAACGCCACACCCGTCATCAACGGCTGCGCGGAATGACTAAAACAAAGGAGTTGTTAAAACGCGCCTAAATCAATTTCGAACATTACACATCCTGCATATCTTGTAGCCTCGAGCCTTACCGACATTTCACCCTGCGCGCTGCTTCGTTCTTCACCATTCACTGTTGCAGTAAAAGCCTTTAATCAGTCAGAGCGAAAGCACCGTAACGCTTATGAGGACAATCCATCATCAAACTAGAGGTTATCTTCACGTTTTTTAGTATGGGTGTCTCGATAAGTTCTGTCAGGTGAAGCATCCATAACAACTAAAAATATAGATTTATTGAGCATTTTATTAGTAAAGTAAGGTTTAACAGGAAAGAAATAATTTATGAAGAAAATAAAAAAATCGAGAACAAAGACTATTAAACTGATATCTATTTTTCTGTTAACTTTTGCGGTACACAGTCTAGCTCAGGCAATAGAACAAGAATCAGAATTAAGCATTGGTCAACTTGTGTTTAAAATTCGGGAAGAGCAAAAAGGTAAAAATATTCTATTTAAAATCCAACATCTAGAGACGCTACTTAAATCACAAGAAGAGAGTGAAAAAAACCACAACTTTATATTGCAGTTTATAGCTACTCTATATTCCTATACAGGGCAACATCTGCATGCACTTCAAACTTGGGATACTGCATTTTCTAGCCAACAAAGTAAAACTTATCAACTACAAGATATGCACGCGACATCTGCTGTTAAATACGTTGTAAAACAAGCAAAAAAACATAATTTGGTGCTCATCAATGAAGCCCATCATATAGCACAACATAGAGTTTTCACCCACGAGTTGTTGAAGCCACTGTGGGACACCGGTTTTAAATACTTAGCTGTAGAAGCGCTTACTCTTGCGGGAGAAGAACTGATCGCTAAAGGATGGGTAACGGAAGAAAGCGGAGAATACACGTATGAGACCTTAATGGTTAACATGCTCCTAGAGGCTCAGCGTATTGGCTACAAAATAATCGCCTATGATTATAAACCTTCAAAAAGCCGTGAAGAGCGTGAGGATCTCGCTGCTGATACCGTTTATAAGAAAACATTTGCGACAGACAAAAATGCAAAAGTCCTCATCCACGTTGGTTATAGTCATGTTAAGGAGACTCAGGACAGACTAGCTGGAAAACTTGAAAAGCTAACTAAATCTGAAGCATTCACAGTAAGTCAGGCGTATTTTAAAGAACCCTATTCAGTATCCTCAAGTCACTCAACTTACAATCTTATCACTACCAAATTCTCAAAAATGTTGAATCCATACATTCTGGTGAGTAAAGATAATTTAGCATGGTCTGATTCCTCGGAGGAGTACGATGTATCAATAATATGGCCTCGTTCCCAATACCTACAAGGTCGCCCGATTTGGGTATCACTAAATCGAGATAAAGTTATGATTGATAGGCGAGTTTGCGGAACGAAAAGCACTTGCTTAGTTGAGGTTTACTCCGACAAAAACATTCAAAAACTGCCCACAGATAGAATTGTAATTGATGAAAATCAGCCAAGTTCGTTTGTTTACATACGTTCCAATACGGATTATGTCAGGGCAGTCGATATAGATGGGAATGAGCTAACGATGTTTCTAGCATCACAAAGTACTTATCAAGAAGAGCAATAAGGCCGCCGTTATGCGCATTATTATTCTATGGCTTTTAAGTCTTGTGGGCTTAGGAGTATTTGGTTGCTCAAATACAACGCATGTTTATTTGTATGGCCGTTATCTTGATGACGTGGAAAGTAACAAAGTTAGCATTTCACTTAAAGAAGAAAGAAAAAAGAAAGACACTCATGATAAAAATGATCAATTTTCAGGGCTGAACTACACTTAATTTGTGTTTCATTCTGTCAGGTAGATGGATTATGCCTCAACCTCGAAAAAGCCAAATTAGTTTAATCGATACGCCCTATTTTATTCACAACATCCATGTCGTTCACTTCTTCGAAGCCAGCTAAAGCTGTTCAAATTTTATTCCCGATGAATTTGTCATCGTGTTTCCCGCTGTGTGCGACGCTCCTTTATGTGTGGGATACCTAGATTGTAACGTTAATGCCTGTCCAAAAACTGACCTTACTCACCGTTTTCGTTCTTCAACACACGCTATTCCATTAAAAGCCTTCAATCAGTCAAAGCAAAAGCACCCTAACGCTTATTGAGCGATAATTCCGCCATGAAACTAGAGATTATCTTCACGATTTTTTAGTATGGGTGTCTTGATAGTTTGCATTGACGTAGAAAAGTTGATTATTCTTAACAAGAGTACATTTGAAAGGTATTTGACTTGACCTTGGTTTGATGTTTAAAGTGGAAATTTAATCTGAGAGAGGGAAATCTATACACAATTACTATTCTTCAATAAAATACATAATCATATCTCTGGCTCTTTTGAGCTTCGCTGGCAGCAGGCTGGACTAAGGTTCCAGTCGGAGACGGAACCACGACAGTTATCTACGAACAGGATCAGGGCACCTAATAATCTAGACGATCATTTGCTCTCGCCATTTCAATCACTTATGGCAATTACTGCAGTAACTACTCAGCAGGACGGGCGTGTAACAACGAATTTTAAGTATGAAGGAAATAGTCTTGCCGCTGCAACTTACAATCACACCTGCCATGATGGTCCCTCCCCTATTTTTGCTCCGTAGATTAGTATGCGATAAACTTTTGAAAATAGTATTTTTATTTGCAACTTTTTTATTTTTATCTGCCTGTAGTAGTTATCAAAGTGTAGATGATGGCTACAGACAGCTCAATGAAGATGGTTACATCAAACGTGCTTTCACCGTGGAGAAAACAAAGAAGGGAATTTTCGTTAACTCTCTAAATAATTTAACTAACAGTAAAAAACGTATATCTTTTGACCGGCTTGGTAATGACAAAGATGGCCTTAAAATAATTTTTTATAACCTGTCTCTTATAC
>OJAV01000073.1_pt1 | contig 68904 bp, 60 predicted proteins | sample 1590081 | NCBI WGS metagenome assembly OJAV01 (sample SAMN05416852, study PRJEB24817) | seawater metagenome | isolation source: Sea water | place: Canada:Atlantic | collected 2013-07
CATCAACGAATACGCGGGATGGGCAAAGCAAAAGAGCTGCTAAAGCGCGCTTAAATCAATCTCAACAAATACACTTAATGCACAGCTTGTGACGCGGGCGCTTGCCTATATTTCTTCAATCCACATAAATTCCTCCCCAACGCTCAATTTTCCATCAAAAGTCTCAAATTGCTCAGCTCAAAAGTGCAGTTATTGAGTATCGAGAGAAATTCTTACCAATGAATAACAGTGCAGTTGGTTAATTGAAGCGTCAAAACATATTAAACATGGCTGTTCACATAACTGCCTTTCGAATTATACAATTTTAAGCTTGGGTGTCTTAGTAAACGTTTCGAATTATACAATTTTAAGCTTGGGTGTCTTAGTAAACGAGCTTGGGTGTCTTAGTAAACGTTTTAGTAGCCGCGCGTGATAGGAAAGTTTCTACGGCTTTTGTGCGCCGTTTTCACTATTTACAAATATAACACGCCATGGTTTCACAGCGGCGTCTTAATCGAAAACCGCTGGACGCTTTCTGGGGGCACGTATTAATTCGGATTGGTATTAGTAACCTCGTTTTTTCCAAAATTGAATTTCACCATCGCCGTGTTCTACTAGTACGCTGAAGGTTTTTTCGGCTAGCACTTTTCCATCTAGTTCTATGATCATTCGCCAGTCACCTAGCTTATTTTCTAATGGAGACCAAATTGTGTCGCCTAGGTAGAAATCCCAGTCATTATTTTCTACATAAACATCGCCTTCGAACGGGGGCATTATATCCCCTTTGTCGTCGGGTATATCTGGATGGAAAATGCAGTACCTGAGCTTTTTACCTTTCGCTTTTTTGCAGTTAATAATGAAACCAAACTCTATATCAAGCTCGGCTGGTATGTCCGTGGTAAAGGTTTTTATCTTAGGCAGCGCTTTGTCTTTTTCATCCCAGTGTTTGTATATGCCATAACTGGTGATCTCGAAAAACGAGCGCAACTTAGACATTACTTTGCACCCTCATTAACCCCTTACTCAAGCCTGCAGTATTAGCGAGTGACAATGGTTTGTGCTCCTTGCACCAAGGTTTCTTTGTCGATTTTATCTGGCACTTGAGTACCTTTGCGCGCAAGTGGCCTTGCTTCGATACTGTTCTTCCAACGTACTAGGTTATCGAGACCTGAAATGTCAATACCTGACCATTCATATGTGCGAACCCAGCACCAATTTGCCATATCTGCGATACTGTAATCCCCTACAAGGAATTCATGCTTTGCTAGCTGCGTATCCAATACTTCGAATAAGCGCCGACCTTCTTTTTGATAGCGTTCGATAGCGGGTTGAATTTTCTCCGGGAAGTAGCGATAAAACACATTAGCCTGTCCCATCATGGGGCCCACTCCGCCCATTTGAAACATCAACCACTGGATCACTTGCGAGCGCCCTTTAGCGTCACTTGGAATAAACTGCCCCGTTTTCTCTGCTAAATACAACATGATCGCACCAGATTCAAAAACGGCAAAATTATCTTCGTCTTTATCCACCAGCACAGGAATTCTGCCATTCGGGTTACGCGCTAAAAACGCCGGGGTTTTCTGCTCCTGCTCCATTAGGTTTATGCTGTGCACGTCGTAGGGCAACTGCATTTCCTCAAGCGCAACTGAAGCTTTCCATCCATTTGGAGTAGACGATGTATATAATTCAAACATGTGAGATCCTTTAGGCTTTTGCAGCTGCGCGTGCACTAATGGCATCGTACCAGCGCTGCAGATGAGTTTGCTCTGGCGCAATGCGTACATTTACCACTCGACCGAAATCGATGGCACAAACCGCGGTAATATCTGCAATAGAAAATGAATCTCCCGCGATGAACTCATTGTCAGCTAGACGAGTATTAATAATTTCCAGAAACTTGGTAGCATCCTGTCCAGCTACTTTGCCGTACTCAGGGACGGGGGTCATTCGATCTTTAAAATAACCCGTAGAGTGTTGAAAGCACATCCCAATTTGCATAAACAAGCCGAACTCACATTGGCGTTGCCACATGTCAATTTGTGCTTTTTCTAGTGGTGTAGTACCCATTAATGGGTTTTCAGGATGTAGCTCTTCAAAGTAACGACAAATGGAAACTGATTCATTAATGCAGGTGCCGTCATCTAGTTCTAACACGGGTACCTTTGCCATTGGATTACGGCTGCGCATAGCAGGGCTTAGGTTTTCTCCACCTTGTATGTCGACCTGAACGTATTCCATCGGAATGTCTTTTTCGGCAAGAAAAAACCGCACACGACGAGGCGTAGGTGCGGTTTTGGTTTCGTATATTTTCATTTCACGGCTCCGGTGTCAGTTGCTGCACTGGGCAATGAACACAGTTAATTAATAGTGTTGTAACCAATAACGTTGTTTTAACGCTTGGTAGCGCTCTGTTGCTTTGTATTTTTTCAGTGCATTGTCTATCAAAGGAACTAATTCCTTATGTTTATTATGCACATAGTGGTAAAGGGGTACAGAGATAATTGTTCGATAAGTGCTGTCGGTCAATAATACGCTGTTGTCTATTATCTCACTAGCACCTAGTACCATTAGGCCTTTACTGCTTCGATTGAAGGTGCGAAATAAAGCCTCGATTGACTCATATCGCTTCGTTCTCAAATGGTTCTCCTCGGCCCAAGTTTTCAACACCATCAGATCATTTGTCACCAATACTTCACTGCCCTTAGGAAGACTACTGGAGCACATTTCTAAATCTTTACACACTAGGTAAAAAGCCACATTCGCCAAAGGCTCAGGTATTTTGGTTAATGACGGTGCCAGTTTTTTGTAGGCGTCTTCTCTTACGAGCTCACCATCGATACCGAATCGATAGGAATTGAGGGAGGCTTCCAACGTTGTATAACGAGTTACCGAAATTTGATAGCCCAGTTGACGGTAAATATCTTGCATTAAATTTGAGGCGAAAAAAGTCTCTTTTAAACCTGTGAGTGAAGCAAAGTACAATTGCGGAAGTACGGCAATATCTGAGCCTAAATTAACTTCAAAATCACTATTTCGCCCTTGAAAAAGACTATCTGTTAATGGCCCAATGCTATCACTATGAATACTGCTGGCCAGGCTCTTGGCAAGATTTTGAGATAAGCTAGGCGCCGCATCCCGGTCAAAGAATTGAATTAAATTAGAGGACTGAGTTAGAGCTGCCGCAGAACGTTTAACTCGCTCATTGGGAAGTCGCGGTAAAAAGTCTTCATTTGTGACGGGAAGGGCGTCTAAATTCATCGCGTGAGTAGTATTGTTGGTAAGTAAATACCTTAATAGATCTGTTAGTTTATTTTTGTTGCGTGCTGAGCGAGGTACTATCCATACCTCTAAAGGCGCTACTTCGCCTTTACTGGTCCCGTTTTTTTTCGGAAATGGAAAAAAGCCAATGTTCTCTTCGTGAAGAGGATCAATACTGCTCTCTACAAATTGCCCTGTCAGCGTCATAGTGGCCTGACTACGCTCCACAGCTTGAAGTGCCTGCTGCCAACTCCATAGTTTTTCCGGCGCAAAAAATAAACCGTCTCCCAATAACTGATCGAATTGCGCTAACAACGTTTTGGAGTCTTGATTACGCACAGCTTGGCCACTGACCAACTGATCACGATAGGCTTCCCCACCTGTATCTAAGGATAAAAAATCTAACCAAGCAAGGACTGGCCAGCCTTCTTGCGTTGCCTGTACCAAGGGATTTGCTCCTTGGCTTTTAATGTTCAAGCACAAAGCGACAAATTCGTCCCACGAAGTAGGCACACTAACATTAAGCGCTTTAAACATAGATTTGTTGTAGTAAAACCCCCAGCCATATTGAGAAAAAGGCAAAGCGTATGTACCGGTTTGATTCGATACACTTTTGAATACGGCGGGTTGTATGGCACTTTGTAGCTCGATTGTAGGCAACAAAGTATCAATAGGCTGTATAACATCTTGCTCAATTAATGTTTGCAGGCGTTCGCCAGCTTGCCAATACAGTAAGTCATGCTCACCAGATTCCAGCCAGCTGGGCAGTAATCGCTTAAAATCTTTGTCATTGTAAAATGCTAACTGAACGTTGTAGCGGCTAAACTGCTCTTCGAAATCCGAGAAGGCCTGCCGGTAAACGTCAGTTTGACGCTCACCAGTAGTCAGAATGGCGACAGACAACGTTTGCGCTGCCAGCACACTTGTCGAAAGAGCAAGGTAGCAACCTATGACGGTAAAAAGCCTTAACAACTTACGCATAAAAAATTTCCAAAAATGCCAAATAAATCAACCGCCCGCAGGGATAAAACAAAATACTGCAAACACACGTCTGAACATTAACAAGGGTTCAAAATAAATTTTAGGGGCTTAGAGTGTGCTTTGTAATTAGACAAAAGACGGCTTTTTGACACATCCGGACGAAAAACGGGCTAACTTTAGTCGTACTTACCCTTTGTAGTTTCTTTTTCCCATTTATCCACCATCTCAGCGGTTTGGTTTTTGAGTTGCTGATGGTGCGTGCTAACCCACCAGGTCTCTAGAAGGCGTATATTCTTACGATTCCCCTTGTAAAAAATATCACTGATATCGCCCACAAATGGAATTAAACCAATTAGAAAATCAAATACTGCATTTTTGACCATTGCGGCACGCAGCGACATTGGTGCCCCCATCTGACCGGCTAAGTGAATTATATGCGCAGATAAGCCAACTGTGACTAAATCTCCTACTCCCGGGATCAACCCCAGGAGACTATCAAGCCCAAAACGAATTTTAGTGAAAGGGATACCAACAGCAGTATCAAGCATGTGCGCTAATTTTTGCGCCCTACGAAGCGCATGAGGTGCTTTAATTTCAGAGGAATTAGCCATTAGCTTTGGCTGCCTAAATCGGACGCTAACTTAGCAGTTAATGGAGCATTCCGTTGGGATGTTAACCATCCCCCTAGGTTCTGCTCAATTAACTGGCTAAGCGCAGTGATATGCTCAGGTTGTGCATTGAGAGCAGCGATATATTCGTAGCGCTCGCCGCCAGCTTCCATAAAATAATCTCGGTTTTCAATACCAATTTCTTCAATAGTTTCTAGGCAATCAGCTGAAAAGCCAGGGCAGATCATTTGCACGGATTTAACCCCCTGTTCTGGTAACGATTTAAGCGTGTGATCAGTATATGGCTGCAACCACTCTTCGCGGCCGAAACGCGATTGAAACGTCACCATATATTCATCTTTGCTCAATCCTAATTTCTCTGCCACTAATCGCGATGTTTTGTAGCATTCACAATGGTAGGGGTCGCCCGACGTCAGGTAACGCTTTGGAATACCATGATAGGTAAAAATAAGCTTATCTGCTCGTTCATGGTTGGCCCAGTGCGCATTGATAGTGTTTACCAATGCGTCGATGTAGGGTGTGAAATCATGATAATGACTAACAAAGCGCACATCAGGAACCCAGCGCGTTTTGCGTAGCACCTGGCTTAGGGCATCAAAAGTAGATCCATTGGTAGAACCACTATATTGCGGATAAAGTGGCAGTACCAACAATTGGCGCACCCCCTGTTCAAGCATCTTTCTCGTGACAGATTCAATCGAAGGTGAGCCATAACGCATGGCGAAATCAACGATTACCTTATCACCATACTTTTCTTGCATGTTCAGAGCCAATGCGTCCGCTTGATCTTGAGTATGAAACATCAATGGTGAACCTCGCTCCGTCCACACCGTACTGTAAGCATGAGCGGAGCGCTTAGGTCGAATATTTAAAATCACCAAGTTAAGTATCATCCACCAAATTAACCTAGGCACTTCTACAACACGAGGATCAGATAAGAACTCACGTAGATAACGTTTCAAAGCGCCCTTTTCAGGCGCTTCCGGCGTACCTAAATTCGTGACCAATACACCAATTCTGTCCTCTTGGTCATGGGTAAATGTGCTGTTTGAAAGATACTTCATTCGTTTACTCAACTTCGGTTAGATAAATCAGTGCAAAAAATACGTTTAAAACCATAAAACGGATTTAATGCACTGTTATTTGTGGCACTAAAAAATATTTACCCAGTGTAATAGGTCGCTGCCCCCGGCCCAACAGGCATGCCAAGCAAGAAAACCCATACATAAAATAAGATTGTCCACCCTACCACAAAGACCAAACTGTAAGGCAGCATAGTGGCAATTAAGGTTCCCATGCCGAGGTCTTTCTTGTACTGAGCGGCAATGGCCAATATCAACCCAAAGTAACTCATCATAGGCGATATGACATTAGTGACTGAGTCACCGATACGATACGCCGCTTGAATCACCTCTGGCGCAAAACCCACCAACATCAACATAGGGACAAAAATCGGTGCGGTGACCGCCCATTGAGCCGACGCACTGCCAAGTGATAAATTAACCATTCCGCACATTAAAATGAAGAAAATGAACACCCCAGGACCATCAAGACCAATGGTTTGTATTAACTCTGCCCCCTTAACCGCGAGGACTGTGCCTAAATTTGTCCAGTTAAAGAAAGCGACAAACTGAGCAGCAAAAAACACCAAAGTAATATACAGGCCCATCGCCCCCATGCTTTTAGACATGGCATTGATGACATCTTTGTCATTGTTCATGGTGCCGGCGATTTTACCGTAAACAAAACCAGGCACCGCAAAGGTAACAAAAATAAAAGCTACGATTCCTTTTAAGAAAGGTGAGCCTGCGACGGCTCCTGTTTCAGGATGACGTAAAATACCGTTTTCAGGCACTATGGTTAATGCTAGCACTGCGCACAACAGCACAAAACTAACACCCGCCCAGCGCAGGGCTTTCTTTTCTTTTGCGCTGGGGGCGCTCATTTCTTGTTTTGCTAACTCAATTGATGCCTCACTCGGGTCATATTTCCCTAGGCGCGGCTCGACTATTTTCTCGGTAACAAAAGCCCCCATTCCTGCAACTAAGAATGTACTGATAAACATAAAGTACCAGTTAACTTCTGGCCCTACCGCGTAGTCTTGATCGATCATGTGAGCTGCCGCTTCAGTGATACCGGACAACAAAGGATCTACGGTACCCAACAGCAAATTTGCGCTGTAACCGCCAGAAACCCCAGCAAATGCTGCGGCTAATCCAGCTAAAGGGTGTCTACCTAACGAATGAAAGATCATCGCCGCTAAGGGAATTAGCACCACATAACCCAGCTCAGATGCCGTATTAGACAAAATACCTGCAAGCACGATGACAACGGTCACCATGCGTTTTGAAGCATTCATCACCATGGCGCGCATGGCGGTTGATAAAAGCCCAGAGTGTTCAGCAACCGACACCCCAAGTAATGCCACCAGCACAGTGCCCAGCGGGGCAAACCCCGTAAAGTTGGTGACCAAGTGAGTGACAATACGTTGTAACCCTTCGGCGTTTAGAAGGGAGACCACAGAAATCATGCCATCTGGGGCGCGCCCTTTCGCGTCAATCGGTCTAGGGTCAACCACACTGACATCAAAATAGCCTAATATTCCACTGATGATCACAATCGACGTGGCCAAAATTGCGAACAACGTAATAGGATGCGGAAGCAAGTTCCCCAACCACTCTACCGTCGCTAAAAACCGCGAAAACCACCCTGTAGGGCTCTCTTGGTTTGTTTGTTTTTTCTGTTCGTTAGCGTCTAGCAAACCGACTCCTTAATTATTTTTATCCGTTTTCACGGTTACTGGCATATAGTACCTAATTCAATTAGCAAACGTTAGACTTGCAGCTTAGCTACATGTTCGCTGCTGTAAAATTAGTCATAATGCCTGCTTTTTAGCAAAAAAGTGTTTGTATATCAGGCAGAACGCTTTATTGTTATAAGAAAAAAATTAGGCTTTATATTGTGGCTGCCAAAGGAAATTCAGATGACTGATAAGCAATCTCAGGATAAACAGGACACCCCTTCACCCGCTACTGAATTAGCGCATCTTAGGCAGATTGTATTTGGAGATGCACAGAAAGGGCTTGAGCAAAAAATTGAACAGCTTGGCAAAGCATTACAAGCTCAACTCAAACAACACGAACAGCAAACTGCCCGCCAATTTACCCAACTGCAAAATGCCCTCGAAAGCCATGTCGACCAATTAGAAGACAAGTTATTAAACGCTGATAAAGGCCAAGACGCTAAAGCGAATGAACTGTTCACGTTAAACAAAAATTTGTCGTCTGAACTTGAAATGGTAGAAGCAGCCAATAAACAAGAAAACGATGAATTACATAAACGAATCGACCAAGATATCGCCACATTATCGAATAAGTTCTCTGAACAACTTAAAGAGGCTCTTGCCCAGCTCACACAAGTATCAAACGAGCTTAATGCTTCTAAAACTGACCGTAAGACCTTGGCTAAATTACTCTCGACCGTGGCCTCAAACTTAGAAACTGGCGATGACGAGTAACTTTCATCATGCCTACTCAAGGAAGTAGTAACGAGTCTGAACACGATCCGCAGTTGGATGAATTGCGGAAAATTTTGTTTGGCGAAGAAAACCAACATATTACCGGCGCTATACGTCAAAACGCCCGGCAGATTGTCAGCGACGTATTTTCAGAAGCCCTTAAAGATCGTCAAGACAGAGATGGCAGCGTTAAAAAAGTGATGACCCCGCTGGTAGATAAATCAGTAGAATATTCTGTTGCCAATCGCAAAGAACAATTCGTTGGATACTTGTACCCTATTGTGGGTAGCGTAGTCCGTAAATCTGTTACTGCGTTTTTAACTGAGTTTATCGAACGTACCAATCAATTGCTGGAGAATAGTTTAACCATAAAAGGCCTCTCATGGCGTTTTAAAGCTCGCCAAGCTGGGGTGCCTTACGCCAATTATGTAGCCAGTCAAACCTTTAATTATCGCGTAGAGCAAGTTTTTCTAATACATCGAGAAACCGGCCTATTACTTAATAGCCTGGCTTACAATCAGCAATCCTCAGCAGATGCAGATCTTATTTCTTCTATGCTTACCGCGATTAACGATTTTGTGTCTGATTCGTTTAAACCAAATGCAGACGGTAACGAGCAGGGTTTAGATATCGTCAAAACTGATGATTTCACGCTAGTGTTAAAAGCAGGACCCAGAGCCGTTCTAGTTGCTGCTGTCACTGGTAATATGCCACAACGCGTGGCTGACCAGTTACAGCTTACCATAGAAGAAATTCATACTTTATACGAAGGCCCGCTAGCCACCTTCAATGGCGATACATCTGCATTTACTGACTGCGATCAGCAATTGACTGATTGCCTGGTCTCAGAATTAAAAGACCAAGCTACAGTTAAAAAGTCCAAACCTTGGATGGCCTGGTGCATCTTGATACTGCTAGCCTGTGGCACCAGTTTTTATGCGTACAAATTATGGTTGATGCAAGGCTATGTAAATCAAGTCCAAACACTCCAACAAGAACCTGGAATAATGTTAATTCGCGCTCAAAGGGATGGCATACAGCAGGTTATATTAGACGTTTTACGCGATCCCAATGCACAACCTATCAATACATGGTTAGCGTCACGTGAAATACCAGCAGAGGTTATAAACCTTACTGAAAAGAGCTTCTTATCTCTAGAAAGCCAGATTGTACGCGCTCGGCTGCGCGGCTTACTAAGCAATTATCCAGCGATAGCAATAACCGATGACGGCAATACATTAGCGGGAGAACTTACTCAGCAACAACACCATGCACTCTCAGCTGATTTAGCTCAACTTCCTGGCGTAACAGACCCTCAATCACTTTTAGCGCCTATCCAAATAAGTGATAAGCAAACCTTGGAGCTCGGCGCTAAAGACAGCGCCATGACACTTATTAAGCTTAAAATTAGTCTAATAAATAGCACCTCTGTGGAATTTGCTAGCAACAGCACACAGCTTAGTCCTCAAGCCGAACAAAGCCTCGCGTCGCTTGCATCCCACGCAAAGGCGTTGTTGAGCTTAGCCGGGCAGGCACAACTAGATGTGAGTTTTATTATTATTGGCGCGAGTGACGCCAAAGGATCGCAGTCCTATAATGAAGTATTAAGCATCAAACGTGCACAAACCGTGAGAGACACCCTGCAAGAATACGGCCTGCCCAGTGACAAGCTCAACGCTATTGGTATAGGCATAATTGACGTACCCGATGCAGGAAATGGCGCACGTAAAGTGCTATTTAACGTAATAACAACCCAAGCTTCACGCAGTAACGGATAGCTAGACCATTATGATCCAGAAAAAGATATGTTTACTTGGCGCTTCAGCAGTTGGGAAAACCAGTCTTATAAAACAGTTTGTAGAAGGCATTTTTTCCGAGAAATACCTAACGTCTATTGGTGTCAAGATTGACAAGAAGCAAGTCGAATGCGAGGCAGGTTCCGTGCAGTTTATGCTTTGGGATATTGAAGGCATTGATCGTTATTGCGGCTTTCAGCCCAAATACTTGCGCGGCGCAGGTGCCATTATCATAGTCGTCGACCAAACCCGCTCGCAATCATTGATAGAGGGAATAGAGATTTTTAAGCTGGCCCGAGATATGTCGGATATACCGGCAATTTTAGCCATCAATAAATCTGATTTAGACAGCACATGGCACTGGGATGAAGATGAGCTCAAAGAGCTGTCTGCTCCTTTTAGCTACACCTTTCTCACAAGTGCGAAAACCGGAGCAAATGTGGAGCTCTTATTTTCAACACTTGCCCAACATTTATTAAGCGAGGATGGATCGTGAAACTATCTCTTTTTAAAGCTTTGGGGATCATTGATTGCTGTATATTTAAGCGCGTCGATGCAGGACTATATCATGCGGTATATGCCGAACATGAATGGCTAGACATACTTCTCCCTGGTGCAAGAGATAAACAGTTTTTTAAAACACCAACAGACAGCCCGTTTCTGGATGACTTTTTAATGCAAGCTGAAGAATTCTGGGAGTATGCGGATTACGGAAAGATAGAATCTGGAATTTGGAATGAAAGCATTGCTGATAACGAACTAAAATTAAACGCCTTCGCAACAATGGAAAGCGGCGATTTTTATCTGATAATCAACAACGTCAAACAACAATTTCAAGAACGACAAAAAACCTTACAATCAGCTCGAGAGCTTTTATTATCTAATGATAAAATAGTCGCCCAGCAGGAGTATATTCATCAGCGCTTAGATGAAATGCTCAATCAGTCGTCAGATTTAAAGAATATTCAGCAGCCTATCACTGAGGTCATCGAAAAAGCCGAAGTAGGCGTGGCAATTCTAACCCCTAATCTTAAGCCCATTAGTCAAAATCCTGCCTTGTACAGCGTATTTGATAGTCATCTCACACCCGTTGAGTCCGAACCGTACCGATTAATTTTAGAGTTGTTTGAAAAGCAGTACCCTGAGTTTGAACGCGTTATCAGCACAGGTAGTCGCTGGAGCGGTGAATTATTTTGGTTGCAGCCACCGGGCAATGGTAAATGGATTAAATTAGCTATCTATCCAGTAAAGACCGATTTCCAGCAAATCACCCATTGGGTTTTTATCGTTAACGATATCTCACAAGTGAAGCACCTGTTGCAGAACAATGAGAAGCTCACCCATTACGATGCCCTCACTGATATACCTAATCGTCAGTACTTCTGGATGCAGCTTGAACAATCGGTAAGTAATGCCATGCCGTTCTACGTGCTGTATTTAGACATTAAGAACTTTAAACGTATCAACGAAATTCACGGTCATTCCCGTGGCGACCAAATCATTAAAGAGTTAGCTGAACGCTTAACCCCTCATGTAAGTCCAGGCGATATGTTTGCCCGCATAGGCGGCGGTGAGTTTGCGATTATTCGTCAGAAAACCGTGACCGAACAGCAATGTGTCGACTTAGGCAACACCTTAATTGACGCAGCGACTCAGCCATTTTATTTGCCCAATGGCACTCACTGCGAGATCGGCTTAAATATCGGGGCTGCCAGTTTCCCACGAGACGCAGGTGACGCAGAAACCTTGATGAAATTCGCGGATCTTGCAGTATTTAATGCCAAAAAAGCCTCTAAAAGCAGTGTACAGTTTTACTCTCAAGCACTTAAAGATGCCTCCCAGCGCATCATTGAGCTAGAAAACGCATTACAAACAGCGATCACCAATCATGAGTTCGAGCTATTTCTGCAACCCATGCTAGATCTGACCAGTGGTACCATTTTAAAAGCCGAGGCTTTATTACGCTGGAACCGCTTGGACGGAGAACGCATCGGCCCCGACGAGTTTATTCCGATTGCTGAACAAACAGGGCTAATTGTACCCATTGGCAAATGGGTAATTTCACGCGCCTGTGAAATGATAAGCACTTTGAACCATAGAGGTCACAGCTGTAAACTTTCAGTCAACTTATCCCCGAGGCAGATAAGCGATAGGCATTTATTAGAGTTTATTCGTGGTTCAATCCAGAACAGCCATATTCAACCTGATCAGTTGGAATTAGAGCTAACCGAAGGGGTTCTGGTGGATAACTATGACAAAGTGCAGTACTTGCTTACTGAAGTAAGAAAGCTTGGTGTCAGTGTGTCCATTGACGACTTTGGTACTGGCTACAGCTCGCTTTCGTATTTGAAAAAATTACCCATTGATCACATCAAAATTGATCGGTCGTTTGTGCAAGACCTTGTCAGTGATGAGAACGATAAAGCAATCATCTTAGCGATTATAGCCATGGCCCATAGTTTAAAACTGAATGTGATTGCTGAAGGGGTAGAAACAGAGCTCCAGCGCAACTTCTTGCAACTTAACCACTGTAATCTCGCCCAAGGATATTTATTTAGTCGTCCTTTACCTTTTGCCCAATTCTGTGACTATTTAACTGCCACAGTTTCTAACCAAAAGCGGATAGACCCGTCTGCGCTCGACCCAGAATAAGCGCGTGAACATCGTGAGTACCTTCATACGTATTTACCGCTTCTAAATTGAGTACATGACGGATCACGTGATACTCATCTGACACCCCGTTTGCACCGTGCATATCTCTGGCTATCCGTGCAATCTCTAACGCTTTGCCACAAGAGTTACGCTTTATCAGTGAAATGGCTTCAGGGGGAAGATCGTTTGCATCCATTAACCTGCCGGCTTGCAAACAAGCAAGTAAGCCGATTGAAATTTCAGTTTGCATATCGGCAAGTTTTTTTTGTATCAGCTGATTTGCTGCTAAGGGCCGGGCAAATTGCTCTCTGTCCAAGCAATATTGCCGTGCCTGGTGCCAGCAAAATTCCGCTGCCCCTAAACTTCCCCAGGCTATTCCATAGCGAGCTTTATTCAAACAACTAAATGGCCCCTTTAAACCTTTAACATCAGGCAATATATTTTCTTCTGGTACCAGCACATCCTGCATCACGATTTCGCCGGTGATCGAAGCACGTAGTGAAAATTTACCCTCAATTTTAGGAGAGGTTAAGCCAGCCATGCCTTTTTCAAGAATAAAGCCGCGAATTACCCCGTCTAACTTTGCCCAGACTATAAATACATCGGCAATCGGCGAGTTGGTGATCCACATTTTGTTGCCATTGAGTAAGTAGCCATCGTCTACTTTTCTCGCATAGCTCAGCATACTAGCGGGATCTGACCCTGAGTTAGGTTCGGTTAAACCAAAGCAACCTACCCACTCGCCTCGTGCTAATTTAGGTAAATAGCGCTGCTTCTGAGCTTGGCTACCAAACGCATAAATAGGAAACATCACCAATGACGATTGCACGCTCATGGCACTGCGATAGCCACTGTCAACACGTTCCACTTCTCTGGCCAGTAATCCGTAACTAACATGGTTAACTCCAGCGCAGCCGTACTCTTGCGGTAAAGTACAGCCTAATAAGCCGAGCTCGCCCATCTCAGACAGAATATCTCGATCGAAATGCTCATTTCGATTCCCATGCAAAATTCTAGGCATCAATTTTTGCTGGCAATATTGATGAGCCGAATCACGAATAAGTCGTTCCTCATCACTGAGTTGAGCATTTAAATTCAAAGGGTCTTGCCAGTTGAATGTGTTTAGCGCTTGTTGAGTCATAGTGGCCTCTTTTTGCTTTCGCAGATATTCACTGGGCAAATAAACAGTTCAAGTGCAGCTCGAACGACATTAGAACGGTGCTGGATATTGTTTAAGCACTTCAGCTATATCCGTTTTAGCCTCTTCACTCAATGGTGTTGCAAAAGCGGCAATATTTTCTTTTAACTGCGTCATGCTCGTCGCCCCTATAATGGTTGATGTAATGCCTTCTACATTGTCGCACCAGGCAAGGGCAAGCTCACAAGGTGTTAAACCATGGGCTTTTGCGACATCTACATAGCGACTAATGGCAGCCTCTGTCCCTTTGGTATCCCTGAAAATACCGTTACGTTGTTCGAATGTCCAACGACTGCCCTCAGGGCGTTGATTATTTAAGTATTTACCACTTAATGCACCGCCAGCTAAAGGCGACCAAGGTAAATATGCCACATCTTCAGCGACACAATTTTCAATCAGATAAGGCCAGTCTTTAGCGTGCAGTAAACTAAACTCGTTTTGCATTGACACCATACGTGGTAAATCGTGCTCTTTGCTTAAGTTCAAATATTGCTGCAAGCCCCACGGCGTTTCATTGGACAGTCCACAAAATCGTATTTTCCCCTGTTTAACACAAGTGTTTAGCGCTTCTAAGATAGATAACATCTGCGCAGTTTCTGCTGCTCGATCAGCATCAGAAAAACGCACCCGTCCTACCGCGTGTTTAGCAAAATGGGGAGAAATACGATTCGGCCAATGCAATTGGTAAAGGTCTATATAGTCAGTATTCAAACGCTTTAAGGAATCATCAACGGCTTGAATAACGGACTCAGCAGAAATTTGACTGCCTTGGCGAATATAGCTTAGTCCCGGGCCAACTATTTTTGAGGCGAGTATAATATCCTTACGCCTTGTTGGATTGCGCTTCAGCCAGTCACCAATAATCATCTCAGTATGGCCGTATTTATCCCCTGAGGGCGGCACTGGATACAGTTCGGCCGTATCAATAAAGTTCACGCCTTGAGATAAAGCATATTCAATTTGCTGGTCTGCATCTTGTTGTGTATTTTGTACGCCCCAAGTCATTGAGCCTAAGCAAACACGAGAAACAGATAGACCACTGCGGCCCAATTCAGAGTAATTCATTCAGATTCCTAGTGAATAGTGGTATTTAACACACTGATTATACTGATATAAATAAGATCATTTTAACTTCAAATGTGAACAAGTGTTACGGAAAACTGGAGATGGCTTCGCCGACTGGGAACTCCTCTTTATACAGCTGATACATCAAGCCAGCTTGGTAATGTTTAGCTACGGTTGCTTTAAGCTGGTTTATTAGCGTTCGATGTTTAGATTTGTTAGAAAAGTGAAGCCAGTTTTCCTTTTGGGCTAAAACATAGGGGTGACCAAAGTTAGCGATATCTAGTCCTAGATCTTGAAGGTTATATTCAATGCCAGCCTCAGAACCCACTACTGCATCAACTCTGCCCATACTGAGTAAATTTATCCCTTGTTTGTAATCTTTTACTGAAAATTTTTGTAGCTTAGTATCTTCATCAAACGTTTTAGAAAAGCTAGCACTTCGAACAACCGCTATCCGCCCTAATAAAATTAATTGCTCATAGGTTTGTAGGTCAACACTAGCCTGAGGCAATACGATGACATTGGAACTCGACACAGGCCCTATAAAGTCAGCATACCCTTCGAGTTGTACGTTTTTAAAAATGAGCGCAATGTCTAGCTCCCCACTTTTTACGCCAGCGAGCACACGAGCATATGGTTGAAGCACTAACTCAAATTCAAAGCCAGTATCTTCTGTGAGTAAATTAAGGTATCGCACCATTACGCCAGACATTTCACCATCTTCGTTAATGTAAGCGAAAGGGGCAAAAGCAGGCACACCCACTTTCAGGGTAATGTTGTTAGCCGGAGTCACTTGAGCTAAAACGGGTAAATAAAGGGAACTGATTAACAACAAGGCTAATAACGCTTTCAACATATCTCGCTCAAGCTACAGACAAAAATTGATAATAGCTAATCTTAGCTTTTTGTACAGATCCGCAAAAGAGGCTAGTTAGCAATGCTGCGCGAAATCGCACTTTAGCGATAAAAAATACCAATTCCAATAAGTAATACCATTCCACGTTAATAAGTGATCACTCAGCGAGAGTTTAAAAGGGCTTAAACAAGGCGCATGACTGAATGAATAGTTGTTCTCTTTCGAAGTCATGCAACGCAGTGTAAGCCCTTTTAAAACTCGCCTGCAAGGAATGCCCCAGCGGCTTTTGCTCTGCGTTCTCACTATTTGAAAGGGAACAACCATTACTACATAGCGACGCCTTAATCAAAAACCGCTGGACGCATTCTGAGACGGTCACTTATTAATGCGGATTGGTATGATAAACAAGTGAACGCGTCTGGCTGACGCTATCTTTTTTGTGAGCGATAACCGTGCAATATTAAAATAGACTAAAGTAGTATTATCTTGTTGGTTTGAACCCAGAGCTAAGCGATAATAGGCCTCGATATTTTTGGTCTATCTGGTTTGTATATGCGCTTCTTCCTTCACCTTGTAATATTAGTGTTTGTTTCTAGTTCCTCAAATGCGCAAGAGCTCATCCGAAGCTCTGTATCCAAAGAGTTTATGAACGGTTTGCAGGTTAAGTACCTCAAGAACATTGCAAAGCATATGAATATGGAAATTGAAATTTTACCTATGCCTTTTGCGAGACGCATAAAGGAATTGCGCCAAGGTAATCTGGACCTACTCGTTGGCTTACAACGCGAAGATGACGAGCAAGACGAAGTAGTTTATATCGCTCCGAGTTATGAAACCCTAAGACATACCTTTTTTGTGCGTAAACCCGATATAGATCAGCTGGTGAATTTTAACGATTTACGCACGCTACGTATCGGTGTTACTCGAAATGCAAAGTATTTCGAGCGATTTAACCGAGAAACAGAATTAATAATGGTGCCTGTTTCAACCCTTGCACAAAAAGTCGCGCTATTACAAAAAGGACGAATTGACACCTTTATTCATTTTCAAGAAAGTGCATTGCCTCTTATTCGTGATATGGGCTTGCAAGATGAAATTGTGTTAGCGCAATACCAGCCCATAGAAGTGAATAACTATTATGTCACTATCAGTCAGAACTCACCGTTATTTAAGCAAAAACATTTGGTTGAGACCGCTGTGCGAGAGGCGATTGCTAACGGTGAATTTGCGACAATTCGCCGCGAACACTATTTATCTCTAGCGGATTGAGATGTTTTGCCGCCGCCGAAACAACGGTGACGTTTAGCGCTAGCCACATGACTTAACTGAAATGCCCAGCCAGTAGATTATAAGTGCTTAAATTTAACCACGTTTTGCACGATACAAGCCGTGGCCCGACTATCCGTTAATCTGTTACGGTGCACTAAATACTGAGGTCGATCGGGGTATGTTCTTGTTTTCGCTGTATATGGCGTAAGCGTAATCCCAGTAAAATAGCTGCCGAGGTTAATCCGCAAATAAAGCCTATCCAAAAACCCGCCGCTGCCATACGCGGGACTATCCAATCGGTTAGGGCTAAAACACAACCTATGGTCATGCCAATTAACCAATAGGATATAAAGCTTAAATAAAACATGGCTGCGGTATCTTTGTAGCCGCGTAATGCTGTAGCCGATATGACTTGAATAGCGTCAGAAAACTGAAACACAGCAGCAAGTAACATTAGCCCGGCCGCCATATTAATCACCTCAGCATTGTTGCTGTAAAGTTCACCAATGTGCACGCGCGCAAGGTACGTTATGGTGGCAGTCAGCGTGGCAGTGGTTAAGCCGATCAATAATGCTGCATGGGTCGCTGTTTTTGCTTGAGTCGGTTTGTTTTCGCCCAGTAAATGACTTACCCGAATACTCGTGGCCATGCCTAAGCTCAGAGGGATCATAAACATCAATGCGGAAAAATTTAATGCGACCTGATGGGCGGCGACTATGGTTGGGCCAAATGGAGCCAGTAATATGGCGACCACGGCAAAAAGGGTTACCTCAAATAAAATAGTTAACGCGATGGGTAAACCGAGTTTTAGACTCGCCCATATGTCACGCATATTTGGAGCGAAAATACGGGTGTACAGCGCATACGGTTGCAGCTTTTTGGCGTTGAGGGAGTAAACCCAAGTGGCAAACATCATCGCTAAAAACACTAAACCCGTCGCAATGCCGCAACCAGCGCCACCAAAGGCGGGTAAGCCAAGTTTGCCGTATATAAATACGTAATTAGCTGGAATGTTAACCAGCAAACCAATGATCATAATGATCATACTGGGTTTAGTTATCGACAAGCCTTCACACACATTTCTTAGCACCTGATACAAAGCAAATGCAGGCATGGAATACAGAACGTAACGCACGTAATCAATAGTGATAATTCGCAGTTCGGTTTCCATCTCTATCAGGGAAAAGAAAAATTCTAAAAAGATACTAAGTACCAGAGCCAGTGCAGCGAAAAATAACGCCAACCACATCACCTGATAACTTGCATTGGCAACTTTATCCAGTTGTTTGGCACCATTAAAGCGCGAAATAATCGGTGGTAATGCCAGGGTTAATCCTTGAATGAAGACCAGTATAGGCATGGTAAAGCTAAAGCCTATAGCGACAGCGGCCATGTCTGTGGCAGAAAAACGCCCAGCCATTATGGTATCTGACACACCCATTAAGGTTTGGGTGACTTGTGCGATTAATAAAGGCCATGCGAGGTGGGCTAAAGCTTTGAATTCTATTTTTAAGGTCACTTAATATGCCAATGAAGTAAAGGGTTGAACGTGTACTGTGCTGCCCTGGGCTACGCTGCCGGAATCTTGCGCTAGCACGATATAGCAATTTGCATGAGCGATACTGCTCATCACGCCTGAGCCTTGTTTGCCATTAGGGCTGACAAACAGTTGTCCGGTTTCATCAACACGATAAATACCACGCTGGTAATCAGCACGCCCTGGCACTTTACGTATATCGCAATCTGCTATCGCTGCTAGAATAAGAGGCGCATTGGGTATTTGGCCTGATAACATTTCAAGCACAGGTTTAACCAATTGCTCGAACGTAACGTAGGAAGAAACAGGGTTGCCCGGTAAGCCGCAAAACCATGCATTTGCCAATTTACCGAACGCAAAAGGTTTGCCTGGCTTGATGGCGACTTTCCAAAAATTAACCTCGCCGAGTGACTGCAGCACGTCTTTTACGTAATCGGCATCGCCAACAGACACCCCTCCGCAAGACAACACAAGATCACACTGTTCGTCGGCTTTTTCGAACGTGCGCTGTAAACTGCCGAGTTTATCTTCAACAATGCCAAAATCAATCACGTGTGCACCAAACGCTTCTAACATGGCATGCAATGCATAGCGGTTACTTTCAAATATTTGTCCACTTTGAAGCGTATTCCCAGGTGACACCAACTCGTCACCCGTGGCAATTAACCCGACCTTTATTTTGCGTACCACGCTAACGCGGGGCACACCTACAGAGGCGAGTAAAGATAGATGCGCCGGCTTTAGGCGAGTACCAGCTCGAAGAACGACAGCGCCTTGGCGAATATCTTCACCGGCATTGCGGATACTGTTACCCACCTTGGGAAATTGCGTAAACTGAATATGCTTAGTAGGTTCATTAAGTGTGACTGTGTTCTCTTGCATCACCACGGCATCAGCACCTTTAGGGATCACCGCACCTGTCATAATCCGCACGCATTGGCCCGATTGCACAGTGCCAGAGTAGGGGATACCAGCAAAGGCGGTTCCTAATAACTCAAGTGTGTCAGTTTGCTGTAGATCCGCGGCTATCATTGCGTAACCGTCCATAGCTGAATTATCGCTAGGAGGGACATTAACGGCAGATATGACGTCTTTAGCTAAAATACGCCCATTAGCTTGCATTAACTCACATTGTTCTTGCCCTGATATCGCTGAAATAACATCGCGCATTTTATCTAGCGCTTGGGATAAGGGTAACAAACCTGGGGTGTCGCAACTGGCAATCATAATAAAAACACTACTTAATTGAGGAGTTCCTTAGCCGACCAATGTTACTGACAAGGGCCCTTTAACGAAAGGCTAAACGTGAAATAAATCTGCAAGGATTTATGTCTAGGAATTTAGCTTAGTGCCTGTCTTGTGGATAATTTACTAGTGTTGTGCACAAACATTACAATGCGGATTTTTAGGAATAGAAAAGCGTTGAAACTCTGATGATTTAGCGTCGAAAAGCTGTAAAACACCGGTTAATAGTTCACCTGCACCGGTTAAATATTTAATTGCTTCTAATGCTTGCAGGTTACCAATAATCCCTACCAATGGAGGGATAACACCTGCTTCCATACAGGTTAGCTGTTGCTCAGGAAATACTTGACTTAAGCACTGATAGCAAGGGCCTTTATGATCCATTAAATAGGTACTAACTTGCCCTTCAAAGCGAATCGCGGCGCCGCTAATTAACGGCGTTCGATAGGCATAACAAAGCCTGTTAATTTGCTGGCGAGTGGCTAAGTTGTCGCTGCAATCAAGCACCACATTGTGTTTCGCAATTTGATGGCTTAATGCGTCATCGTCTAAGCGGATATCGATGGTATTGATAATACACTGACTGTTATTGGCTAACAGACTTGCTTTGGCTGACGCTACTTTTTTAGCGCCAACGTCTTGTTCATGGTGAAGTACCTGACGATGCAAATTAGATAACTCAACCCGGTCGTCATCCACCAAGGTGACTTCGCCTGTTCCTGCGCTAACTACGTACTGGGCCGCCGCACAGCCAAGCCCCCCAGCACCAATAATCAGGACCTTGGCCGCCATAAGTGCTTCTTGGCCTTCAAGATCAATGCCGGGCAGCAAAATTTGCCTTGCGTAACGCAAGGCAAGATTTTTAGTGAGAGTAGGGGGTTGTTGCATTGTTTTAATATGGCTTATAAGGCTATCTAAATTACAGCTTTTCTACACTGTAACCCTGAGCTTTTAATTGCTTTAATACGCTGTCTTCACCTGCTAAATGCATGGCGCCTACTAGAATAAATTCAACGTTAGCGGTTTTAAGCATGTCTTGTATATGCGGCATCCAATTGGCGTTTCTGGTAACGATTAAATCTTGGTAAATTTGGGCATAGTCTTTTTTAAAAGGCACGATACTTAGGTCGGCCAATTTTTGCATATCACCTTCGCGCCAACTGGTGCGCATGTCACCTATCATAGTGGGCATTTTTTTTATGTCACGCAGGGTATATTCGATAAGTGCATCGTTATCGTCACCGCCTAAATTTGCTAAAAAGCTAAGCTGTTCATCTGGAGTTTCGAGCCACTGAATGGTTTTGCCTGCTTTTGAGCCTTTGTCAGCATAAAATTGATCAACACCTTCACTTGTAAACCCAAGCCCTTGGAGTTCGATAATACTGAGCGTAATACTAATGAGGCTGGGCTTCATAGCGGCCATTTGCGCAATCGGAATGCCGCGCTGGGCGAGGTGCGCTTCAAGTTTGCTGTAATTTTGCTCTGACAGATCATCTTGTAAAGAGCGACCATCGGTATAGGTCATCATTCCTAGCATTTTCTGCTGAAACTCAACTGTATTCACCGCAGCCATGTCCGTTTCAAACACCAAGGTAGATGCTTGTTTATAAGCAGTTTCATATTCTTCAGGCAAAGGGTAGTCCTCTGGCGCGAGAATATGAATAGTACCGCCAATATATAGGCTATGGTCCCCAGACGTGACTTTCCAAACGGATGCCGCATCAACCGATGCAGTAAAAATGGAAACAGCTGCAACCAATGGCAGTGAAAATGAACGAAGTAGTGACATAAAAGGTGTCTTCCTTTACATAAGTATTGTTCTGCCGTTTTGATTAAAACAGCGCCCAGGGATAAATGTAACCCAGTTGTTAATCTAGCAGTGTGCCGCTTTTATGGATGCAAAGGAAATAAAATGCACACTTTTACATTTGTTTGTACAAACTATCGACAATAAAAGCATATTTTGCACGCGTTTGTGAATTTATCGCCTAATGCGATGCTTTTCAGCGCATTTTTTGGCGCACTAAGCGGTATTGCACCTAATGATTTATGCATTAACTGATTGCTCATGAAATGTGGCAGGGTTGCTCCATTTTAGTTTTTTTGCACCAAAATAATGCATGAAAATTCAGGTCAGGCATTTTTTAAATTATAACCATATGAATAATAAGGGATTAATAGTTGGCAATATTCCTGCATTAGTAAACTTGTATTTTTAATCTAGCCGGATTTAATTCGCGGCAACACATTTTTGTACTGTGCTGACACATACGTCAGTCACAGAACAGGCAAAGAAGCCCACTCAGACTGTAATTGAACAGTCGTGTGGGCTTTTTTTATGGGCAAATTTAGTTGAGCAAATTCATCGACCAGGGGATCAACATGTCAGCAAACACAATCAGTATAGTCGTGGTAGGTAATGGAATGGTGGGCCACCATTTTGTTGAGCAAATCACCAATCATGACAAGACCGACAGTTCAGTTAATTACAAGGTGACGGTATTGTCTGCAGAGCCGCGTTTAGCCTATGACCGCGTGCACTTATCTGAATACTTCTCTGGTAAAACCGCTGATGATCTTGCGTTAACCACACCAGAGCAATACCAAGCGTTAGGCGTAGATTTTCATCTTGATGCGGCTGTGGTTGATATCGATAAGCAAGCCAAAGTGGTGAAAACGCAATCAGGACAATCGTTTACCTACGATAAATTGATTATGGCGACTGGGTCATACCCGTTTGTACCTCCCATTGAAGGCAATGACCAGCCACATTGTTTGGTGTATCGCACCATTGAAGATCTAGAAGACATAAGTGCCTCTGCCAAAGTCAGTAAAACGGGTGTGGTAGTAGGGGGCGGTTTGCTCGGCCTAGAGGCAGCTAATGCGCTGCGAGAAGCGGGTCTTGAAACACACGTTGTAGAGTTTGCTCCACAGTTGATGGCAGTTCAAGTGGACACGGGAGGCGGGCGCTTATTAAAAGATAAAATTGAATCACTAGGCGTACAAGTTCACACCCAAAAGGCGACCCAGCGAATCGAAGCGGGTCAAACAAGCCGCTACCGCATGTGTTTTGCCGATGGTGAGTTTCTTGAGACCGACATGATTTTATTTTCAGCGGGTATTCGTCCTCAAGATACATTAGCGCGCCAATATGAATTAAACATCGGTGAACGCGGCGGCATTGTCATTGATAATCATTGTGTTACTTCTGACCCTGACATTTACGCGATTGGTGAATGTGCGCTCTGGAATAACTTTATTTTTGGTTTGGTTGCGCCCGGTTACACCATGGCTCGTGCTGCCGCTAGCCACATTACCGGCGGCGATGTTGAGTTTTTGGGTGCAGATATGAGCACCAAACTCAAATTAATGGGGGTTGAAGTAGGTTCAATCGGTGATGCGCATGCCCGCATACCCGGAGCACAAACCTATATATACGAAAATCAACCCGACGGTGTTTACAAAAAGATCGTGGTAAACCGAGAACAAAGCGTGTTGTTAGGAGCGGTTCTAGTTGGTGACACCAGCGATTACGATACCCTTTTACAATATGCACTAAATGGTATTGATTTACCTGAAAACCCAGAGAGTCTGATTTTGCCTGTTACGGGTGATGCACCTTCAGGAGGCTTAGGAGCAGACGCACTGCCTGACACTGCAACTATATGTTCATGTCACAATGTATCAAAGGGCGACATTATCGCTGCCTTTGATGGAGGTGCATGTGATTTATCTGGCGTTAAATCTTGTACTAAGGCAAGCACAGGGTGTGGTGGTTGTTCTGCATTACTTAAAACCGTTGTCGACAGTGAACTGGGTAAACGCGGCGTTGAAGTGAAAAAAGACATTTGTGAGCATTTTGCTTATTCACGTCAAGAGCTCTACCACATGGTGAAAGTCGGCAAGATCAAAACCTTTGATGATTTAATCGCTAAACACGGCCACGGACTGGGATGTGAAATTTGTAAACCAGCGGTAGGGTCAATTATGGCCTCCGTGTGGAATGACTTCGTGTTAGAAAAGCCCCACGTGGCCTTGCAAGACACCAACGATACCTATTTGGGTAACATGCAGAAAAACGGCACATATTCAGTTGTTCCGCGTATTGCTGGCGGTGAAATTACCCCTGATAAACTCATTGTGCTAGGTCAAGTGGCGAAAAAGTACAACTTGTATACCAAGGTCACTGGTGGTCAGCGTATCGATTTATTTGGTGCGCGGGTCGAGCAACTTCCTCCTATCTGGGAAGCGCTTATTGCTGCCGGTTTTGAGACGGGGCACGCCTACGCAAAATCATTACGTACTGTTAAATCCTGTGTCGGCAGCACTTGGTGTCGCTACGGTGTACAAGATTCTGTTGGGCAAGCCATTGATTTAGAGAACCGCTACAAAGGGTTACGGGCCCCGCATAAAATCAAATTTGGTGTATCGGGCTGTACTCGTGAATGTGCCGAAGCACAGAGTAAAGATATCGGTGTGATTGCCACAGAAAACGGCTGGAACTTATACGTGTGTGGTAATGGCGGAATGAAGCCCCGTCATGCTGATTTGTTCGCTACCGATTTAGACGATGCCACCTTGGTGAAATATATCGATCGCGTCTTAATGTTCTACGTTGCCACCGCAGATCGCTTACAGCGCACATCGGTTTGGCTAGAGAATCTCGAAGGTGGCTTAGCATACCTTCAAGATGTGGTAATCAATGACTCACTCGGTTTAGGTGATGAGCTTGAACAACAAATGCAACACATTACAGATACTTATCAGTGTGAGTGGAAAACGGCCATCGAGGATGAATCTTCTCGTAAGCGCTTCCGTCAATTTGTTAATAGTGATGAAAGCGACAAGAACGTTGTGTTTGTGCAAGAACGAGCGCAAATCCGCCCCGCCACTGAAGCTGAGCTAGATACGCTCGTTAAGTCAGGCAAAGGCACAGAACAAATTATTGATATTGTTGAGTTGGCGTAAGGAGTCAGTGATGAACAAAGAACAAAATTGGACAGACATTTGTAAGCTTGATGATCTTGTCGACAACTCAGGCGTTTGTGCCCTAGTTAACGGTGAACAAGTGGCTATTTTCAAAGTGCAAACGAAAGATGAAGCACAATTTTATGCCGTCAGTAACTGGGATCCCATAGGTAAGGCGAACGTTTTATATCGTGGTTTGATTGGCTCAGTAGCGGATAAAACCGTGATCATTTCACCACTTTATAAGCAACGTTATTGTTTGCAAAGTGGAGCATGCCTTGATGATGAACAGCAAAACGTCAGTGTTTATGGCGTACGCGTTGAAGGGGACAAGGTGCAACTCGACGTTGTTTAATCATCTGTTATCAGCTTGCTGAATTGTCATTAATTCAGCAAGCAATTGCGATTAGTTCACGTTTTCACCCAGCGATTCTTTGATTTCTTCCAGGTATAGGGCCCATCGTCATGACTGACCAATCCTCAACTTCACCGTTAAGTAGCCTAGCGCAGGCGTCTCCTGCTGCAGCCTCAACGTGCAGTCAACTTAACACTACAACGTGCCCTTACTGCGGTGTAGGGTGCGGCGTTGATGTGACAAGTATTAGCCAAGGTGAAAGCGCACAACTCGACAGCGTACAAGGCACAGCCAGTCATCCTGCTAATTTTGGTCGTTTATGCGTAAAAGGCAGTAAATTAGCCGAAACCAATGGGAAAGAGGGACGTTTATGTAAGCCCTTGATAAATGGCAAAGCCAGTCACTGGGATGCAGCTATCAGCACAGTGGCAAACAAATTTGCGGATGTAATTCAAAAGCACGGTCCTGATGCAGTGGCATTTTATGTGTCTGGTCAACTGCTGACAGAAGATTACTATGTCGCCAACAAACTCATGAAAGGCTACATCGGCAGCGGTAATATCGACACCAATTCTCGCTTGTGTATGTCCTCTGCTGTTGCGGCCTATAAGCGCGCATTTGGCGCCGATACGGTTCCGTGTAATTACGAAGATTTAGAACAAAGTGAATTATTAGTTTTGGTGGGCTCTAACGCCGCTTGGACTCACCCTGTACTGTTTCAGCGTATCGAGAGAGCAAAAAAACTTAACCCTAACATGCGGTTAGTGTTTATTGATCCTAGGCGCACGGCAAGTTGTGAAGCAGGGGATTTACACATTCCTATTAAACCAGGCACAGACGTCGCCCTGTTTAATGGTTTGCTTCGTTACATTAAAAGCAACGACCACCTAGATTCAGCTTACATCAGCGCCTTCACTGAAGGTTTTGACGATTCTATAGCCGCATGTGACGCCTGGACAGTCGAAGCTGTAGCTGACTATTGCGACGTGGACACGGCTCAAGTCGAGCAGTTTTATCAGTTATTTGCCAGCAGCGAATCGGCGGTTAGTTTTTACTCGATGGGGGTCAATCAGTCTACCAGTGGAGTGGATAAAGCCAACGCTATTATCAATTGTCATTTGGCCACAGGGAAGATTGGCCGGGCGGGGTGTGGGCCTTTTTCAATTACCGGTCAACCCAATGCCATGGGCGGCCGTGAAGTGGGCGGGCTGGCCAATATGTTGGCTTGCCATATGGATATAGGTAATGCTGAACATCGCTCTATCGTACAAAATTACTGGCAATCTCCGACCATAGTGCCAGAGGTGGGTTTAAAAGCCGTGGATATGTTCGACGCTATCGAACAGGGCAAAGTTAAGGCTATTTGGGTAATGGCAACCAATCCTATGGTCAGCATGCCTAATCGGCATAAAATTAAAGCCGCGTTAGCTAAATGCGAGATGGTGGTGGTATCAGATTGCGTCGCAAACAATGACACCATTGCTATGGCTGACGTGGTCTTGCCTGCAACGGGCTGGTCAGAGAAAAATGGAACGGTAACTAATTCAGAGCGCAGAATATCACGTCAACGAGGGTTCCTGCCCCCTACAGGAGAAGCCCGTCACGATTGGCAAATTATATGTGATGTGGCCAAAAAGATGGGTTTCACCAGTGGGTTTAACTATTCCCATCCAAGAGAGATTTTTGATGAGTATTGTGGTTTAACCGCAGAGAAAAATAATGGCAGCCGTGACCTCGATTTATCCGGTCTTCGGGGCTTAACCCCAGCACAATACGATAACTTGGCCCCGATTCAATGGCCGGTAAACAAAGCAAACCCTGATGGGGTGAAACGTATGTTTACTGATGGTCGTTATTTTACAGCGAGCAAAAAAGCACAATTTATTGCGTTACAGCCTAAGGCACCACAGCAGCTCACCTCTGCTAAGTACCCTCATGTATTAAACAGTGGCCGGGTACGCGATCAATGGCACACCATGACGCGCACAGGCACCAGTGCAGATTTAACAAGTCATATTGGTCACGCTAGTGTAAGCATAAACCAAAAAGATGCTTTGCAACTAGGGGTAGAACAAGGTGATTTGTTGGCCTTAAGCTCGAAAGTAAGTGCCAGTGCCAGTGAGAGTCAGAGTATGAGTCAGAGCAAAGTTATTTTGCCGGTCAAGATTGACGATGGGCAACGAAAAGGCGAGTTCTTTGCGCCCATTCATTGGAGCGAACAAAATAACTCATCGGCTAATATCAGCCATTTGTTCAGCGATGCGAACGATCCTATTTCTGGTCAACCCGAATTAAAACATGCGGCTATTAGTGCAACGAAAGTGCGCTATTCACATCACGGAAACATTTTTATCAGTGCCCAAGCCACCCAGCGAATCGCACTTATTCAAGCGCTCTGCGCCGAGTTAGATTATTGGCGGATAAGCAAAATCGCAGGGGGGGAGATGTTAACGTTTGCCACAGGCCGTATCACCCAGGAGAACGCTGAAAATACAGCACCCGTTTTTGTGCTTAAAGAATTGATGCAAGGCGCGAGTAGAGCGCAATACAGCTGGGCAGCTTACCAGGGAGAATCGCTACAAAACCTGTATGCGTTACAAGGCGATACCTTACAATTTGCGGCATTTAGTGATGTTCAGCCTGTAGAAAGCAACAGCCAGTGGATAAGTGCATTAATGACCGCTGATAGCGTAAGCATTGAGCAAAAAGCCGCACTATTGCGCGCCACGCCGGACGAAGAATTTAATCAAGGGCGCTTAATTTGTAGTTGCTTTAAAGTCGGCATCAATCCCATAACACATGAGATTAAAAGCGGCTGCAATAGCGTTGATGGCTTAGGCGATAAACTTAAATGTGGTACCAATTGCGGCTCGTGCAAAAGTGAGCTTCAGCAGCTTATAAATGAACATAGCGAACCGAACAACGCGTTAGCACAGACAAGTGCAAACCATACTACCAGTCAATCTACTTCAGCAAACGTAAGCAATAAACAACACATCGGTGAGCGTATAGCCGTGGAGACCATATTATGAATTCCCCTTTAAATGTATTTTCTCAAGTTAATTTATTACCTCAATTATGTAGCCAAATATTTAGCCAATTTGTTAGCCATTGGCTAAGGGTGACGCCAAGTGCGTTCACACGAGGAGCCAAAGGCCTCAATTCTGGTTTACGAACAGATTTGAAAAAATTCAATGCGCTGAATAGACATCCAAATATTAGCGGCAAACCGGGTCATGTACATTTAATTGGTTCAGGCCCAGGTGATGCAGAACTGTTAACCGTAAAGGCGTATCGGTTATTGCAAAGTGTTGATGTGGTGATGTACGACTGGCTGGTTAATCCAGAAATTTTAGACATGATCCCGCCCCATGTTGAACGCCGGTTTGTGGGCAAAAAGTGCGGCGAGCACAGCATGACACAAATAGAAATTAGTGAACTTTTGGTCAGTGTCGCAAAAGAGGGCAAAACCATAGCGCGCCTAAAAGGTGGCGACCCCGCAATATTTGCTAGAGCGGCCGAGGAGTGTGACTTATTAACTAGAAACCACATTCCATTTAGTATTGTGCCCGGAATTACCGCAGCATCTGGCGCCTCTGCGTATGCGGGGATCCCGTTAACGCATCGAGATTGTGCTCAGTCAGTACGGTTTATCACGGCACACCTAAAAGATCCTGCTTTGCAGCCCGATTGGCAAAGTTTAGTGACCGGGGCCATGCCTGATGCGCAGGGTAAAAATGCCGAAACACTGGTATTTTATATGGGCCTAAGGCGCATCGAATCGATCATGCAACAACTGCAAGCTCATGGTTTACCCATGGATATGCCCGTCGCTATTATTGATAAAGCGACAAGCACTCAGCAACAAGTGTGCATTGGCCAAGTGAAAAATATTGCACAGCGTATACACACTCGCCAATTTACCGGCCCAGCACTGATTATTGTGGGTGAAGTGGTGAGTAAACGTCAAAAGGTCGTTTCGTATCACCAGCAAGACGGTTTACAATGCACAGCACATAATGAACTTAGCAATGCGACCACGAATTTTGCTGGTTAATTAGCATCTTCGACAGTAAACATGCCCATTGATCCAATTCGATGGGCTTAACTTATTACCCTAAGTTACGCTAACCAAACCTCCAAGCAAATTTTGGGGCCGCATTCACGATGGCTACCGTAGCCACAAGGCACGTCAATATTCATGAGAAACAACATTCACCCTGAAAATATTCCTGAGTTTAAAGAATTTATCCGCATTATTGGCCGAGGCCAAAGGGCAGGGGGCACATTAACCCAAGTTCAAGCTTATCAAGCGATGAAAATGCTGATTAACGACGAGATCACCCCAGAACAAAAAGGCGCGTTTTTGATGTTACTTAGGGTGCGCGAAGAAACCGCAGAAGAGTTAGCTGGGTTTATTCAAGCCTTTCGTGAAGTGAATGAGCCGCAACTCGCTGATTTACCGATTGATATTGATTTGGGCTGTTATGCCGGCAAACGTCGGCATTTACCTTGGTTTCTGTTAGCGGTGATGGCCTTTGCACAACAAGGCAAAACGCTATTTTTACATGGTACCCATGAGCCCGATTCTAACCGGTTGTATTTAAAAGATGTTTTGCCACAGCTAGGAATTGACGTTGCTACAAGCGCTTGCCAGGTCAAAAACCTTCTGGCCCAGCATGGTTTTAGTTACATGGACTTAGCCGATATAAACCCTAAGCTTGATGCCATGATCCAGCTGCGTAGTCAGTTTGGTCTTCGTTCCTGTGCGAATACGCTGGCGCGTATGTTAAATGCGAGTCAATCGGCCAACAGCCTACAAGGCGTATTTCACCGAGATGTAGATAAAAAGCACAGTCGTTGTGCATCGCTGGTCAACGAGCAAGCACAGAGCGAGAACAGCATCTTATGTTTTCGCGGCGAAGGGGGCGAAGTAGAATACAACCCTGAGCGCGATGTGACTTTGCATTTGTGCCGCGGCAGATTAGAAACGAGCATAAATGTACCTGCGACCTTGTCGCATTGGGTTACTAAACCTAAAACGTTAGACGTGATGCAACTTGTTCATGTTTGGCAGGGAGAACAGATAAACGATTATGCGACGCACGGCATCATTGGTACGCTGAGTTTGTTCTATATGCTGGTTGATAAGTTAACACTTGAGCAAGCAAACGCTCAAGCCGAATTATGCTGGCAAGCGCGAAATAAAACGTGGCCATTTACCCTACCAGCAAAACCAGATTTACCGAGCTTTGACACAACAGGCAAGCATCAGGCCCATTAACTTCCGCCCCTGTGATGGTGTGCTTTAACACCATCAATGATTGGTCGTATTTTTCACCGATTAATTTGTGTGCAGCACGCTGCACTCTTGTGGTGCGCCTGCCCATTTACGTACATTAAAATGCATTCAAACTTCTCTTAATATATTTAATATATTGTTTTTATTGAAGTTATTTTGTTGGCGTAGGCTTTGCAATCGCTTTGGTAAGATCAGTGCGTGACAAAGTCAGGAATATCCGTTGATATCCACAGCAAAAAAAACAACCCATTTAGCCTCGCATGAACAGCTAAATATTTTGCTCATTGATGAGAATGTGCAGCGAGCGGAGTCTATTGTGACTGCGCTGGGCAATTCTCGCTATAAAGTGAGCCATTTAGCGTGCACGCAAGCTGGATTATTGAAACAGGTTGATGAAATTCAGCCAGATATCATAGTGATTGATATCGAATCGCCAAATCGCGATATGTTGGAAAGCCTACATACCATTTCACATTACAACCCTAAGCCGGTAGTGATGTTTTCATCACAGCAAGATACTGAAACCATAAACTTATCGGTGCAATCAGGGGTAAGCGCTTATGTAGTAGGGGATATTGACCCAGAGCGTGTTAAACCGATACTCGACGCGGCCGTCGCTCGGTTTAAAGCATTCCATAAGTTAAAAAATGAGCTAGACGATACTAAACATCAACTCGAGTCCCGCAAGAGTATCGATCTAGCTAAACGATTATTGATGAAGACAAACAAGATGAGCGAAGAACAAGCCTTTCATAGCATGCGTAAAACCGCGATGGACACAGGCCAAAAGCTCGAAGACGTGGCTAAAACGATAGTGTCTATGCTGCGCTCATTGGAACAAGGACACGAACATGATTAAGCCAGAACAACCAAATATTACGCTTGGGTTTATCCCATTGACCGACTCAGCCCCATTGATCATTGCAAAAGAATTAGGTTTTTTTGAACAGTGGGGGTTGAACGTCACGTTGCAAAAGCAAAATTCTTGGGCGACCTTACGAGATAAGTTACATGCAGGTGTACTTGATGCGGCACAAATGCTTGCCCCCATGCCATTAGCCAGTGCGCTTGGACTGGGCGCACCACCAGCAAATGTGATTACGCCTTTGGTACTGAGCCTAAACGGGAACGCAATCACGCTTTCTGAAGGTTTGTTGCAAGAGATACTTAAAGAAAACGAAATTAACAGTGTGACATTACCAATGGCTGCTTATTTACTGCAAAAAGTGGTAGAGAAGCGTAAGCGCAATGGAGAAGCCAAGCTTAAGTTCGCTACCGTATTTCCGTATAGCTGTCATTACTATCAACTCAGGGATTGGTTGAAAGCAGTAAAAGTAGACTTAGACGATGTGGAAATGCTTGTGGTTCCCCCGGTTAGTATGGTGGAGTGCTTAAAAAACGGTGACATAGATGGATTTTGCGTAGGTGGGCCGTGGAATGCCAAAGCCGTGCGAGCTGGTATCGGCATGACGGCTTTAACGTCATTTGATATCTGGCAAGATTCACCTGAAAAAGTCCTCGGTTTGCTGGAAGAGTTCCATAAAAAATACCCCAACACTGTGTTGGCGTTATGCGCTGCATTAAAGCAAGCTTGTGCGTGGCTTGAATCTGTGCCGAATCGATTTGAGGCAGCAAGGTTGCTGTGTAATGAGAAATATTTAAATGCAGAACTGGATGTCATTGCCCCGTCTTTATTAGGCAGTTGTTTGACCCATCAATCTTTACCGCCACGAAGCATTCCGTCTTACAATCAGTTTTCGGTGAGCAATAATGGCTGTATTAATCAACCTGAATTGGTGCGTGGTGAATGGTTAATTAAACACATGGTCAGCGCTGGGCAAATTCCCCCCCATGTAACGATCCCACTAGATTTGGTCGCCAAGGTATTTAGACCAGATATTTATCAGCAAATGCGTTTACTGATTGAAGATCAAGGTGTGCAGTTTTATCGTCGCTCTGGCTGATTACACCAATCTGCGTTAATAGTTAGCCCCCGCAGCTTGTCCTCTTTGGAGTAGTCAGATCTTTCAAATGGTCAGAGCGCAGAGCCATCACTTATTAACGTGGAATGGTATTGTTTCCTAGCGTGGAATATTATTGTTTCGATTTTATAGAATTAAAACCTTTATTTAATGCGATTTTTATTCGGTAAATTAACTTTATACTGAAAATAAGTTAGTTAATTAAAGGATTCTAGATGAAAAACGTATTACAACTTAATGCCAGCTTACAAGGCGAAAACGGCCAATCAAGCAAATTGGCCAGTGAATTTGTTAATAAACTTCAAGAAAGCGAAGCGATCCATCTCGACAAAGTTGATTTGAATGCGTTGAACTTGCCCCACTTGAGCGCACAAGAAATGCAGACGTGGAACATGGTAAGTGACAGCATGAGCCCAGAGCAAACCGAACTTGCACGTTATTCTAATACGCTACTAGAACAGCTAGAAGCCAGCGATATCATTGTTGTTGGTATGCCTATGTACAACTTCACCATTCCTTCGACATTTAAGGCATGGATTGATCGGGTTGCGAGAGCGGGGCGCACATTCAGTTATACCAGCGAAGGTCCTAAAGGCCACTTGGTAGGTAAAACCGTTTATGTATTTGCTGCCCGAGGCGGTATTTACCAAGGGACTGGCAGTGACACACAAACCCCTTACTTACGCTTAGTTTTCGGTTTAATGGGGATTACAGACGTTAACTTTGTTTACCTCGAGGGTTTGAATATGGGGGAAGAACACGCGCAAACCTCATGGCAAGCTGCACGTCACACACTATCAGAACTATTGCCCGAAACCGAGTAAGGGTGGTTAATAAAGCAAAGGTTATAATAAAAAGCCCGAATTGATTCGGGCTTCTTTGTGGTGCTTTGTTTTGTGCTACCGCCTTAAGGTGTCTTCGATTGTACTAATAAATTGTGGATCCGTCGGTTTTGTTGAAGAGGCGTAGGTATTGACCAAGTTGCCGTTTTTGTCCATCAGGTATTTATAAAAATTCCACTTCACTGTGGTGCCTGATTTTTTAGCCAACATTTTATACAAGGGATCAGCATCACGCCCGCGCACAGGCATGGCTTCAAACATAGGGAACTCAACGCCGTAGGTTAGTTCGCACAGCTCAGCCGTCTTGCCTTCATCTTTATCTTCTTGATTAAAATCATGCGAAGGAAAGCCTAATACCATCAAGCCTTGATCTTTATACTTACTGTATAAATCTTCTAAGCCTTTAAATTGCGGGGTAAATCCACAATAACTTGCTGTATTGACAAACAATACGGTTTTGCCAGCATAGGCGTCACACATATTGACTGTTTCTTGTGAGTTAAGTTTGCGTTTTACAAACTTAAGTAAATCTGGACACTGCGCACTGTGCGCCAAGTTGCAAAAGAGCATTAGGCAAGTGATAGCGAGTAACTTCTTCATGTGAACCTCGACATTTTTATACATAGCCAGCAGCTCTATTATGTTTGTTTTACTTATTATAGCGCTGACTAATTTGTAAGTGTGTTTGTGTAGCAGTTTAAACTGATTGAATTTACGTTTAAAGTAAATTGTTATCCAAAAAAATTAACAAAATCCGCAGAGAAAACAACAATGTATAATTATTCTAAAAAACTGCTTGTGGTTATTATTTCAACCGGTCTTTTCGCCTGTAGCGCGACCCAGTCGGTTAGTACGCAACCGAGTAATAATGAAGCGACTAACCCTAGCATAGCACCAACACATCAAGGTACACCTACTATTGATGGGCAAAACCAAACACACACTGACGGCACGCTAACCCTTGAGCAGATTATGGCTGATCCCGATTGGATTGGCCGCCAGCCGCTCAGCAGTTATTGGGGAGACAATAGCGAGTCCGTTTTTTATAGCCAAAAAGAGAAGGGGACTCCTTTGACCCACTTATGGCAAGTCGATAGCCAAAATGCCAGTGAAGCACAGCAAGTTGCATTATCCAAGCTACATGCCGTGAGCTATTCTGACAGCGTAACTAACCCACAAGGAACCTATTCTGCATGGGTATTCGAAGGTAACATCTTTGTAAAAGCATTGAGCGGTGCAGGGCCAAATGCACTGCGCCAAATAACCCAAGACGGCGGTGAGCCTAAGCAGCTAAAATTTCTAAACGATGGGCGCTTAACCTATCGTCGCGGCAACCGTATTTTCAGTGTTGATCTAAACAGTGGTTTTTCGCAAAAGCTGGTCTCTTGGGAATTCAGTGACGCCCCCGAAGCGAATGCCAAACCCGCTGATTACGTTGCTGAGCAGCAAATAGAGCTGATTGATTACGTCGCTAAAAAGCGCAATGATCGTCAACTGAAATTTAACCAGCAAAAAGTATTAGCTCGGCAAAATAATACGTTGGCTCCCGAGGCCTTTTATTTCAGTAAAGATGATCAATGGGTTGAATCGAGCATCTCCCCCAATGGCAAATGGTTGCTGATAGCGACAAGAGAGATGCAGCCGTCTCGCGGTGAAGATGATTTGATGCCTGCTTACATATCTGAAGACGGGCGTATCGAAAGTAAAGGCGTGCGCCAGCGTGTAGCAGACGCAAAACCGGTTAATCATGATTTATGGTTGCTCGACTTAACCTCCCATAAAAAATATTCACTGAGTTACAATGCTTTACCAGGTTTTAATGATGACGTGCTAGCTGAGGTAAAGCGTGAAAATGCTATTGCAAAAGGCACGACTTATCAGACCAATCGCTTACCAAGAGATATTGTGCTGATGCGTGACTGGTCATGGGATCAAAGTGCCATTGTGTGGCACGAAAATGGCGAGCAAGTCGCTGTGATGCTTGAAGCGTGGGATAACAAAGACAGATGGCTTGCCACTGTCGATCTTCAGCAGCATAGGCTTGTTAACCAACATCGGTTACATGATGATGCATGGATCAATTATCGCTTTAATAGCTATGGCTGGTTACACAACACTGAGCAACTGTATTATTTGTCGGAAGAATCAGGTTATGCCCATCTTTATATAAAGGCGCTCAACGGCAATGCAAGCGCGTTAACCTCAGGGCGCTTCGAAGTAAATAACCTGACCTTGAGTAAAAACGACGAATACATTTACTATCAAGCGAATCAAAAACACCCAGGTATCTACGAAATTTATCGGGTCAATATAGCGAGCAAAGAGATAGAAGCGCTAACCGACTTAAACGGCATGACGGATTACACGCTCAGTCCAGATGAAAGCAAGCTATTACTGACCCACTCAACATTGACGTCACCTCCTGAGTTGTATGTTCAAGAGGCCAAGCCTAATGCACAATCAACTCGCTTGACGCATACCGTTAGCCCAGAATTTTTAGCTATGAATTTCGCTGCGCCAGATATTGTGCCGGTGAAATCAAGCCATACCACACAGCCTATATTTTCTCGTGTTTATCAACCTGCCGACGTTGAAAACAACGAACGCGAGAAACGCCGTGCGGTTATCTTTAGCCACGGCGCCGGTTATTTGCAAAATGCCCACTTAGGATGGTCGGGGTATTTTCGTGAGTTTATGTTTCACAATATGCTAGCGCAACAAGGTTACGTCGTAATGGACATGGATTACCGCGCGTCAGCTGGGTATGGTCGAGATTGGCGTACGGCGATATATCGTCATATGGGCAAACCCGAAATTGACGATTTACGCGACGGAGTAAACTGGTTGGTTGAAAACGCCAATGTGGATCGCCAGCGTATCGGTACTTACGGTGGCTCATATGGCGGGTTTATGACCTTTATGGCTTTATTTACCCAACCTGATTTATTCCAGTCTGGTGCGGCGTTGCGCCCAGTGACCGATTGGGCGCACTACAATCATGGTTACACTTCGAACATTTTAAACACACCAGATGTTGACCCAATAGCCTATGAACGAAGCTCTCCATTGTACTTTGCCGAAGGTTTAGAGAAACCATTGCTGATTAATGCCCCCATGGTCGACTCTAACGTGTTTTTTCAAGATACAGTGCGCTTAGTCCAGCGTTTAATTGAGCTTGAAAAGCAAGATTTCGAGACCGCAATATATCCAGTTGAGTCCCACGGTTTTGTGCAGCCCAGTTCATGGTTAGATGAATACCGCCGGATTTATAAGTTGTTCGAAACAACCTTGTAAAGCTTTATTAGGCGAGCGCTTTTGCTCACTATTAACCATGTTATAGAAATTGCCCAGCTGGCCAAGTTGGGCTTTTTTATATCGGCAGCAGGGGATAATCTTCTTGCCTTACATCGCTATTCTGGTAATTTCGATGCGAAATTTATTTGATGACTCACACGAGTCGCGTATCAGCGATAGAATCCAGAGATAAATCTAATGCCAAAAGCCAGTGAAGTAAAAAAGAACGCCGCCATTGAACATAACGACAAAGTTTATGTGGTCAAGGATATCAACAAATTGACCCCAAGCGGACGGGCTGGTGCCAGCTTGTACCGTATGCGCTTGTATGAAGTGACCACAGGAGCAAAAGCGGACGAGAGCTTTAAAGCTGATGAAATGATTAAAACCGCAGATTTCATGCGCCAGCCAGTAACGTTCTCTTATATAGACGGCGACGAATATGTGTTTATGAACACAGAAGATTACACGCCTTATAACCTGAATAAAGAAACAATCGAAGAAGAATTACTGTTTATAGCTGAGGATACAAGTGGCTTGCAGGTGATGATTGTCAACGGTTCAGCAGTGGGCATTGAGTTACCACCCAATGTGGAGCTGGTGATCACAGAAACTGACCCGTCAATTAAAGGGGCATCAGCCAGCGCACGCACTAAACCTGCTACGTTGAGCACAGGGTTGACAGTGCAAGTACCTGAGTATATTTCAAGCGGTGAGCGTATTAAGGTCAGTACCAGTGAGCATAAATTTGTTAGCCGTGCGGATAAATAACGTTTAATACCAATCCCATTAAGGCTAAACCGGTAAAGCGTATAATCAATAAGGCCCCATTGCTTTTGCTCTGAGGGCTTTTTTATTATGTGCTACAGCGCGTGATTGCTCGTCGTTTGTAATACCGATAAATAATTAATACCAATTCCATTAAATAATTAACCACTTAGCAATTATTTAATGGAATTAGATTAAAGCACTACTAGTGTGCATAGCCACTGCCAATTGCTCTAAACGGCATAGTGAGTTCAAGTTCAGGGACTTGCAAACCGACCCATGCGGGGAATGTATTACTGTTAGGCCCTGGGAATAGGGTGTATTCATTTGCCCAAGGGTAATAGTTTACTGCGATTAACACTTTAGGGATGAGCTCTGTTGCTCGCGCTCCCTGAATGGATAATATTTTTTCTGGTTTTGCACCATACCAGTACCTATCAGGGGTAATGGTTTCATATTCGGTTAAGGCGGGAGAGTTTTTAGTTAGCGCCCAAGAAACCACTTCATATACAGTGTACGTTGGCGCGTTTTCTGGTTTTATGGCGAGCCAAGTGTGCACAGCAAACCAACCACGCCAGCTAAACGCATCAGCAGCATAGATTTCAATCGATGCTTGAGTATCGGTCGCTGGATCCAGCGCCAACCCCGCAGATTCTCGCGATGCCGTACGCCAGTCACTTTGAGTACATCCAGACAGTAGGCTTAGCATTGTCACTACAATCAGTGTTTTCATTTATCCTCACCTGGATCAGTCCCTGGCGGCGTGTTTTGGTTTTTAATAGCACTCTATTATTTGATGTTATTGGTTAATAATAAAGCAAAATTAACTTGCTAACTCAATAGCCTTGCGTCAAAGGGCGCCAATATATATCCAGAAATGCTCCTAGAATTAATGGTCTAAGCTAAGGCGAAAACAGAAAGATACTAGATTACGAATTAAGTAAAATTTCCTTTGCTCACTTGCTTTTAGCGATAATTAAACACCCTTTAGTTACCGCACTTATCGGTAAGTTAATCGACCTTAAACGGCGTCATTATTGACTTCTGTGGGGGTATACTTTGGTTTAATTTAGCGCAAAGCATGGTGTAAATGAGCAGCTGATACACTAATATGAAAGTATTAAGCCCAATGCGAGCCAGTGGTAGATGTTTGCAAATAAACAAATAGAAAAGTACTACCGACAATGCGAAACCCTGCTTAACTTCACCGGTGTCTCTTGGTGGATGATTGATCTCGAAGAAGCCCCTGACGTGTTTTATTGCAATAAAACCATGTGCGACACCTTTCATTTGGGCAATGATATTCAGCATTCGATTAGCAAAACCTGTCCAATCGCGGGGGATTATAATAAATTTATTGCGATAAAAAGCAGTGTTAGTGCACAAGAAATATATAAAGAGTATGACGATCTTAAGAACAACAAGATTGCTGAGTACGATAATCGGTTTCCTTATTACGATGAAACAAAAGATAAGGTCCTTTATTTTTCAAGCCGGGCAAAGGCACTGGTTCGCAATGAGTTTGGTAAGGCGATTTTGCTACTAGGTATTATTGAGCCAGAAGCGGTCAATGAAGAACTGTATAAGCAAGCATCAATCGATAGTTTAACCGGCTTGAAGAATCGTCGCGCTTTCGACAGTCAATTACAGTTTATGCTTAATTTGGCCAAACGTGAGAGGCGAACAATTTCCTTACTTATGTTTGATATTGATCATTTCAAAGAATATAACGACTGTTTAGGCCATTACTCTGGTGATTTATGCTTAATGAAAATAGCAGGATTGCTGACTAAATCCTGTTGTCGTGAAACGGATATTGTCTGTCGCTATGGGGGAGAAGAGTTTGCCATCGTGACTTATGGCGATAGTCACAATACGTTGCGATTAGCTGAGAATGTTCGACGCTGCGTTTACGAATCTAATATACCTCATCCTAAGGTTGCCTCAGGTAGAGTCACTGTAAGTGCGGGTTACATTTCTGTTTTAGCTGATGAGCACACAACCCCTAGATCGTTGATTGAAAGCGCAGATTGCGGATTATATTTGGCTAAACGCAAGGGGCGAGATCAAAGTATATGCGGCCTAAAGGTCAATGAAAACTTGGCAGGTTAATTTATCCAATACCCGCAATTTAATAAGCTACCAAGCTACGAATCATCAGCACAAATAATGGAATGTGAATGAATACTAGATTACTACTAATGGTGGCAGCGTTGCTTATGGTGGCATGTTCGAGCGCGCCAAATAAGAATACGTTATCGCCTGTGGATTTAACGGCAGATAAAAACGCAGTAAGCGATTATTGGTTGGTCTACAGAAAAGTCACAGCACCATATCCCGAAGCAGCCAAGTCCCAGAAATTATCAGGCTGTGTCGAATTCACCTTGGTTATCGATTCACTTGGGCAGGCCGTGGAGCCTAAAATAACTAAATCATTCCCGGCTGGTGTGTTCGATCAACAAGCATTGAGCGCGATTAAGAACTGGCTTTGGGTACCCGCACAAGCAAACACTGAGCGACGGGCGTCTATTATTACCCTTCAGCAAGATTTTGTTATACGCCAGTCGAGCAACAGTAAAGCGGCATATGACGCCTGTAAAATATAATGTGAGTTGCAGTGTATTGGTAAACATCAAATCGCATTATGGCTGAGTTTTATTTAACGGCCTGCGCTATTCCCTAACAGATATTGAGTGGTACAAACATATTGTCTACAATGGCGCACTTTTTTGAATTTAGGTCATTTTTATGAACGACATCACTAACTTACCGCCACTACCAGATCGCCTTTCTAGCAACCCGCGCAGCCCACATTATGACGAGGCCGCCTTTGAGCACGAAATCGGTATTCGTGTGAACGGTAAAGAGCGCACTAATGTAGAAGAATACTGTATCAGTGAAGGCTGGGTAAAAATCCCTTCGCCTAAAGCGTTAGACCGCCGAGGGCAGCCGATGTTAATCACCCTAAAAGGGAAAGTGGAAGCATTTTACGCTTAGGCGAAATGTATTTACCACTGATTAACGACGACTAAATAGCCTTTGTGATGCGCGTGTTGGTGTTTTATTACACTGGCCGCGCTACTTAGTAAATACGGCCCTTAGTAAATGCGCTCCTCAGTAAATACGCTTCGCCTCTTGAGTAGGTCTATATGAACATGATCACGATGATAATCACTCTGATAGGCTTACTGGTATTTAGTGTTGGTGGAGTCGTGTTGTTGCTTCAAGCTTTCAACAAAAGTATTGCATGGGGACTAGCCTGTTTTTTTATCAATCCTGTTTGTTTGCTTTTTATCGCGCTGCATTGGGACGAAACAAAAGGGACGTTTTTTATCCAAGTTATTGGATTTAGTGTTTTGCTAATAGGTTTAGGCTTACACCAATATATCCATATTTAACCCAGTTTATGGTTGTTTTTTGCTTAGCATTGGGCGCAGGACTTATTTCTCTCTACTCTTATTATTACCTGACTATCATCTTATATCATCCATGTAGCGTCACTTAACAGCGCGCAATTTACCTGTCTTTTTTTTTTACCCTCCAACTGTTATGTTAATGCGTACTGCGCTTAACTACCGACAAGGTATTGAACATGAAAATTGCTGTAACCGCTGCAAGCGGACAACTGGGTAGCTCAATCGTGAATGCCCTTGTTAAGCAAATAGGAACAACTAACGTTGTTGCACTCGCAAGAACGCCAGAAAAAGCCCAAGGGCTTGGCGTAGAGATACGCCCAGGTGACTACAATAGCCTTACTACCCTTGAGCGCTCATTAATAGGTGTGGACACCGTTTTGCTTGTCTCAGGAATGGATGCGCCGGATAAACGAATAGAGCAGCACCGCAATGTGATCAATGCGGCTAAAAACAGTGGCGTTAAAAAAATTGTATACACCAGTGTTCAGGGTGCAGAGCATGACACTGCGTTTTCACCTGTTATTCAAAGTAACCGCCAAACTGAAGAAGACATTAAGTCCTCTGGATTAGACTGGGTAATCGGTCGAAATGGCATTTATATTGAGCCGGACGTTGAATATATTGAGAGTTGTAAAAAAGCGGGTAATGTTTCAAATTGCGCTGGACAAGGGCGCTGTGCCTACACAAACCGTGAGGAGCTCGCTTATGCATACGCCAAAATGCTATTAGAAGATAAACATCAAGGTCACACGTATAATTTACACGGCGAATTACTGACCCAGGCGCAATTAGTTGACCACTTAAACCACGCTTTTGGGTTATCGTTACGTTTTATTGCACTGACGTACGAACAGTACAAAGCAGATCGCGTCGCTGAACTAGGGGACTTTATTGGTACTGTGATAGCCGGCATTTATCAAGGTATTGCCCAAGGAGCACTCGAAAACGAGAGTCACTATGCACAAGCTGCTGGCAGGCCTCATCAAACATGGCAAGACTACTTTGCACGCTTAAACTAGCGCGCCGCGTCGTGTTTTTCATTGAGTTTGCACGATTTTTCATTAAATTTTCATTAAAGCCATTAATACTCTGAGAGTTAACTGAATAACAAGAAGCACTTATTATGATTGCAACTGCGCACATTGTTGATAATTCCGCTGATACCCTGATTGCTCGATTCCATTCGCGGCGCCAATACAGTCTTGCTCTGGCTGAGCCCTTGACCAGCGAAGACATGCAGTTACAGTCTATGCCTGATGCCAGTCCTACAAAATGGCATTTGGCGCATACGACGTGGTTTTTCGAACAATTTATTTTGTTGTCCTTTGTAGAAGACTATCAGTCACCTCAACCTCAATTTAATTATTTATTTAATTCTTATTACGAACAAAAAGGTGAGCGTTATCCTCGAGCGCAACGCGGTATGATCAGTCGGCCAGGGATTGAAGACGTCTATGCCTATCGCCAACAAATAGACAGCGCGATTGAGCAGCTACTGACAACAAACACCAGTGATGAGCTAGTTTCCTTGATTGAACTTGGCATGAATCACGAAATGCAGCATCAAGAATTGCTGTTAACGGATATCTTACATGCTTTTTCACTGAACCCTCTTTATCCCGCCGCGTTTAACACAAAGTCCGGCATATCTGAATTAAGCGCCGATCACCAATCTGCTTCAGAGCAATTTATTCGCTTTGATGCAGGGTTACACCAATTTGGCGTAGCACCTCAAACAGATTTCTATTTTGATTGCGAAGGGCCGAAACACAAAGCGTATGTTTCACAGTTTGCATTAGCCAAAGGGTTGGTAACGAATGCTGATTGGTTGCTTTTTATCGAAGCAGGAGGCTATCAAAACCCAGTGTTATGGTTGGCTGACGGGTGGGCCGTCGCGCAACAAGAAGGCTGGCAATGCCCACTTTATTGGCGCAAACAAGGTGATGCATGGTATCAATTCACCTTAAACGGGTTGGTGCCATTAGTGTTAAATGCGCCGGTTAGTCATATTAGCTATTATGAAGCCGACGCTTACGCCCAGTGGAAAGGGTGCCGGCTGCCCACTGAATACGAATGGGAGCTAGCAGCGCGCGAGCAAGCCATTAGTGGTAACTTTTCAGAGAAGCAAATTTTTTCACCTATGCCCTGTGCAGAGCAAGGCGTCATGCAGCTTTATGGCGATGTTTGGGAGTGGACTCGCAGTCCGTACACCCCTTACCCAGGATACAAAGCCCCAGAAGGCGCGGTAGGCGAATACAACGGCAAGTTTATGTCCGGCCAATATGTTTTACGAGGCGGTTCTTGCGTTACGCCCATTGAGCAAATGCGCTCAACTTATCGTACTTTCTTTTACCCTCATCAACGTTGGCAGTTTATGGGCTTACGTTTAGCTAAGGATTGTTAATATGTCAGTACCTCCAGTTGCACAACGAGCGGATTCAACGAATCAACTTAGTCCAGAGTTACAACTTATTGCTGAAATAACAGCAGGGTTGAATGCCCAACAAAAGATTATTTCGTCTAAATTTTTTTATGACAGTGTAGGCTCAGATCTATTCGATCAGATTTGCGATTTACCAGAATATTACCCATATCTCACAGAAATGAATATGTTGCCGCATATCGCTGGTGATTTATCTCAGTCAATCGCCCAGCCGGTGGAGCTGGTTGAATTTGGTGCAGGCAGTTTAACCAAGATTCGAATACTGCTTGAAAGCATTAAAATGATTGAATCTGTGGTGCCTATTGATATCGCTCACAGTCATTTACAAAGGGCTGCCGATAAACTCTCCGCTGATTACCCACACGTGAATGTGGCGCCAATATTTGCCGATTTTACCCAACCTGTGTCGCTGCAGAATAAAGGCAAAAATCAAGATCAATTGCCGAAACTAGGCTTCTTTCCTGGCTCAACCATTGGTAATTTTAATCGTGATTTCGCCCTTACGTTTTTACAGCGGTTACGCAAAACGCTAGGTGACAGCGGAATGTTACTAATTGGCGTGGATACGAAAAAATCGCTGCATACACTTCATCAAGCTTATAACGATAGTGCAGGTGTTACTGCCAAGTTTAACCTGAATATACTGCGCCATGTAAACCATATCGCCGCCAGTAATTTTGACCTCGACGCGTTTGAGCACTACGCATTTTACAACCCGCATTTTGGTCGTATAGAGATGCATCTTGTTAGTAAAATAGAGCAGAGTGTTCATATCAATGGCCAATCGATTACCTTCGCCCAAGGAGAAACCATTCATACCGAAAACTCCTATAAATATCGTCCTGATGAATTTGTTCATTTAGCGCGCATGGCAGGCTGGCGGTTAGAACAGCAATGGTTGGCAAATGACGACATGTTTTCAGTGTTCTTACTGCATGCTGATAGATGACCCTCGTTAAATAGGCCTTCTGGAAAATAGCGCATTGAATATGCTGGTTAAGTACGGCTGGTTAAGTACTGCTGGTCAAGTACGGCTGCACAGGTACGTCTACACAATAGTGGCTTGTCGATCGCGCAGCCTGCTTAAGCGTCTTTTATACCGCTTCGCTAAATTCATTGCTAGGCTCCAAAAGTACTGATAAATTATTGAATTAACTAATATTACATCCAGATTTACTGGGATTTATCTATACCGCACTGCCAATAGCGTTGGCGCTAGGGTGTTAGCTTATTTCTGGTCAATTTGGTTTATGCCACTAGGTCCATTTATAAGTAGGAGTTGAAGTATGTTTAGTCATGTGATGATAGGTGTGAATGATATGGAGGCATCAAAAAAGTTTTACGATGCCACCATGCAGGTATTGGGCTATAAGCCAGGCATAATGGATGAAAAAGGCCGTTGTTTTTACCTCGATAAAAGCGGTGTTTTTGCATTAACGAAACCGATCAACGGTGAGCCTGCATGTCATGGAAACGGCACAACACTGGGCTTTAAAGTGGAAAGCACAGAGCAAGCCGAAGCATGGCACGCCGCAGGGGTCGCTAATGGTGGTGTGGCTTGTGAAGACCCTCCAGGGGTGCGCGGTGAAGGTGAAAATAAAATGCACCTAGCGTATCTACGCGACCCTGCGGGTAACAAAATTTGTACGCTAATCCGAGTTTAAATAACTTTGATCCGCGTTGTGATCGCGCCTTAAGCACCATAGCTTCGAATAACGTGGATCCAATCAATCTTCTTTGTAGAACGCTCTAAATAGAGCGTTTTTTACTTTTTGTCCTCAAAAGTCGGCCTTTTAGCAGAATGTCATCTGTTTGACCTTATTGAGGTGCTACGATTTTGTTCTATTCTAAAATATGAAAGATGATTGCTAATAAGTGACCGACGCACGTCAGGTCACAATAAAGAAGAGATACCAATCCATGTTTGTCCCTAAAAATCTACGCATACAAGAAAAAGAACATATTGCTCAGTTTATCAGTGAACACAGTTTTGGTGTTGTTGTTTCTGATACATTGGATGCCACGCACATTCCATTCACCTTCAAACAAGAGGAGGGCGAGCAGGGGGTTCTATACGGTCATATTGCCAGAGCAAATCCCCATATTCAGCAATTGACAGGTGAGAACGCGTTGGTGATTTTCAGTGGTCCTCATGCTTATATTTCTCCATCTTGGTATGAAAACGGGCCTGGCGTACCTACATGGAACTATGCAGCGGTGCATTGTAAGGGCCGTGCTAGCCTGCTTAACGATGATGAGACAATACAGGCTATGGATGACCTAGTGGCCAAATATGAGCCTGCTTTACTCAACAACAAAACCTTAATGCCCGAGGAATATCAAGATAAACTTCGTCGAGGGGTGGTGGGTTTTAAAGTCATAATTGAACATATAGACGCGAAAGAAAAGCTCGGTCAGCAGCGCAAAGTACCTGACCAACAAGGGGTGTTCAAGGCATTGCAAGAAAGCGCCGAGTTAGGTGATATTCAGTTGGCCAATTATATGCACAAACGTCAACTTGGCGTGGGAGATATTCAATAGTCGGGGGAAAATCCCCTACACTGAACCAATACGTTTAGTGTAGGGACTTTGCCATCTGGCCATCAATTTATGGCTTGAACCACTGACCAATCGCTTCTCTGTCATCTTCGGTCATACCGGTTTTGTTCATCAATGGCATATCTTTGTTGATCACAGCGCGCTGGTAAATCAATGGTGCTTTTGCATTAATTTGCTGCCAAGAATCAAGCATTAAGCCCAGCGGGGCCACAACAAATAGTTCATCCGTCGGCTTAGCAGAATGACAGTTAGCACAGTGGGTTTGAATTACATCAAACGCTCGCTGTTCAACGTCGTTTAGCGGTGCTTTATTAGAAGAAATGCTACTTTGGTGAGCTTGAATATCGCTCGCTTCATTTTGAGTAGCCCTAGGATAAGATACCCATCCAGCAATTAATAGCATGCCTATAGCGCCAGTAATAAGCACAGACGGGCGAGATATACCTATATGTTTTAAGTTAAAGTAGTGACGGATCCACGCTGAAACAATACCAATAGCCATAAGCACAGCCCATGCTTGCGGGTGTTGAAAGGTCATGGGGTAGTGATTACTGATCATGATGAATAACAGAGGCAGGGTAAGGTAATTATTGTGCACCGAACGAAGTTTTGCTGCCAAGCCCCAAACTGGGTCGATCTCTTTATTGTTGGTAACGGCATCGACCATTAGCCGCTGAGCCGGCATAATCTTGAAGAAGACATTGCCTGCCATAATGGTACCGACTAATGCACCAACGTGGATAAATGCACCACGGCCACTAAACCAATGGGTGGCCAAATAGCTTACCGCGCCAAGCAGTACCAGCAGGAATAATCCGAATAGCGTAGGGTAGCGTCCAAGGGCACTTCGACAAGCCCCTTCATAAATAAACAAGCCGCCAAAAATGAGTCCCAAACCGCGAATTATGGCGTCTTGCGGTGTCAAATCCATTACACTGGGATCAATCAAGTAAATAGACGCGCCGTGATAGTAAATTAAGCTCAGCAATAAGAAGCCACTCAACCAAGTGGTGTAGGCTTCCCATTTGAACCAATGTAAGGTTTCCGGCATTTTTTCTGGCCCGCGCTGATACTTGGCAACCTCGTAAAATCCGCCGCCGTGCACTGCCCACAGGTCACCTTTTATGCCTTTGTCTTGCTTCCATTTTGGCGGGGTGCGCAAATTGTTATCTAGCCAAATAAAGTAAAACGATGCGCCAATCCACGCCACGCCGGCGATAACGTGAAACCAGCGGATAAATAAAGACGACCATTCAAACCATGCCATACTGATGTTCCTTTGTTGTAATTCTTATTCTTTACGTTTGTTTATGCGTTCGCCTGATAAACAGGTACACCTGCGATGTACGTTGCCGTAATTGCTCTGTCATCGGCAAGCATGCTTAAGGCAAATATAATGTCTTTGATTTCGCTTTGCTCTTCACAGCGTAGTCGCGTTAGTTCATCAAAATGCGGATCGATGATCACGAAGTCAGCATCGGTTCCTGGGTTTAAATTTCCAATTTGATCGTCAAGATCTTGAGCAACAGCTGCGCCTTGAGTCATTAAATAAAAACCATGTAAGGGTTGTAACTGCTCGCCGCGTAATTGCCCTACCTTATACGCCTCGCCCAAGGTACGTAACATACTAAAAGTGGTACCCGCACCCACATCTGTGGCTAAGGCCACGGGGATGTTGTATTTCTCAGCTGTGACTAAATCAAATAATCCGCTGCCTAAAAACAAGTTGGAAGTGGGGCAAAATGCGATACTTGCGCCGCTGTCAGCCATACGCTGCCATTCGTGTTCTTGCATGTGAATACAATGACCAAACATGGATTTTGGTCGCAGCATATTGAATTTATCGTATACGTCTAAATAGCCGTTGTAATCAGGGAAAAGAGAATTAACCCATTCGATTTCATTTAGGTTTTCATTTAAATGGCTTTGAATATATACGTCCGGATATTGTTGGGCTAACTCGCCTAATGCATGCAATTGTTTACGGCTACTAGTAGGGGCGAATCTGGGTGTAATCGCATAATGTAAGCGGTCTTTCCCATGCCAGCGTTCAATCAATTCCGCACTTTCTTTTTGTGCTATTTCAGGGGTGTCTTGTAACCAAGTTGGACAGTGCCTGTCCATGCATACCTTACCTGCAATCAACAACATATTGTTTTTCTGGGCAGCGCCGAAAAGGGCATCGGCTGCACACTGGTGAACTGACGAATAGACCATGGCACTGGTGGTGCCGTGGCGGTATAGTTGACGCAAAAACACGTCTGCTATTTTGGCCGCGTACTCAGGGTCGGCAAATTTTTTCTCTGTAGGAAAGGTGTAATTATCAAGCCAATCGAGTAACTGTTCGCCATAACTGGCGAGCATTTCGGTCTGCGGAAAGTGCAAATGGCTATCGATAAAACCCGGCACAATAAGTTGCCCGCGATAATCAGCAGGTATTGCTTCTACGTACTGTTCTGAAAGGCTTTTTGCATCACCAACGGCTTCTATTTTCCCGTTACGCGTAACCAGTGCGCCGTCTTTAAAATAGCTAAAGTCATCTTTTGGTTGCTGTGTTTTCTGAGAAAAATGCAAAATGGAAGCAAAGTATATTTTGGTTGTCATTGAATAAAATATTCCGTTAGCTACCGCGGTAACTGCTAAAGCCAAATGGGGAAATGAGTAGCGGAATATGGTAATGACCGCCTTCTTTTGTTATCTCAAAATGCACGTCTACAAAGGGATAAAATGCGCTGCCATGGGTGGCAGATAAATACTCACCTGTGATGAACCTAAGCTGATAGTGGCCCGCGGTTATCGCTAATTCGCCCCATTGATTACAGCGGCCATCAGCGTCTGTTTGTGCGTGGGCAATATTGCCCTCTGGGGTAGTTAACATTAGCTGCATATTGGCGGCAGGTTTACCGAGCGTAGTGTCTAGCACATGGCTTGAAAGTGATGGTGCTTTACTCATCTGAAAGGCCTTTTAAGATACGTAACATAGTAATTTTAATTTGTTCTTTACTGGCAATGTCTATTTCAGTTGCCGTGGTATTGTCGATTCGTTTTTCGATTTCCTCAAGCATGGTTTTCGCGCTTAACCCGCTAGCACAGATAATGAAGATAAATCCGTGCTTTTCTCTATAGGCTAAATTTAAATTTTGTAATGCCTGTAAAGTCGCTTCGTCGGCCTGACTGGCGCCATCTTGCTCGTGGCTGGCCATGGCCTTTGTGCTGGCATACTTTTCCCTAAGGCTACTCATGTCACCAATCATAGGATGTGCATCAAACGCTTGTAAAAAGTCGTCTTGTTCCATGTCTTGCCAGTGTGTTTTTGCTTGCTGCAGTACATTTGGCACATTGGCATAAGGCCGCTGGTCTTGCATTTTTGTAACCCAGCGCTGTGCTGCGCAGGTTTGAGCAAAAAAGTGTTCTGCCGCTTCTGGCGACAGGTTATTTAGTTCGGTTAAGGTCATAGTAAGTCTTTTAGCTCTTTTGAGGCGCGCCATGCGCGTACCTGTTTTTCACGTTTTGCTTGATTTTTTTGCGTGGTTTTATCTGTATCTTTTTGGGCATTTCTATGAGCATTGTTGCGCTCAATGCTTTGGCTTGAGGGAGTTGTCGCAACGCTTTTTTGATTAGCGGCATCATGCTGATTCATTCGCTGAATCAATTGGCCCGCAATCGATACTGCTACTTCAATCGGACGCTTCCCGGGAATATCTAACACGCCAATCGGGCTGACAAACCGTTCGGGGGAATCCGCATCGGGCATGCGAGTGGCAATGCGCGTACTAAAACGCTTAGCTTTAGTGTCTGAACCAATCATGCCGATAAACGGTAGGTCAGGGCGTTTAAGTGCAGTTTCAACCAGTTCATAATCTAACTGATGATTGTGGGTCATGATCACCAACCAGCTGTTGGCAGGGGCGCAAGAGATATGCTCACTTGGCTCGTCACTTACTATCATCTCCACATTCGCAACATTAAATTTGGCATCGTTTTGCGGCAACAAATCAGCGCGTGAATCAATCCATTGTATTTGTAGTGGCAACTGCGCCAGCAATGGCACTAACGCGTGGGCGACATGTCCGGCCCCGTATATTTGTACAGTTTGGCATTGCTCAATCATCACTTCAAACAACAGATTAACCGCACCGCCGCAGCATTGGCCTAACTTGCTCGAAAGGGGATAGTGCTCAATATGTTGGGTATGTTCATTTGCTGCCAATAAACTTCGGGCTTGCCCGGTGGCGGCGAATTCCAAATGCCCACCGCCTATGGTGTCAAATGTTTCGTCACCTGTGACAATCATCTTGGTACCGTTGCCCCTAGGGGTTGAACCCGCAGCAGCCAAAACGGTGACCAACACATAGCCTTTACCTTGTGCTTGGCATTGGTGCAGCGCATCATACCATTTGTTGGTATTCATCTTAGCTTACCTTGTCAGAGAACAAACCGTTCTCTAGGGCTGTTATGCATTTTAGCACCGCCTCTGGCGTGGCAGGGGCAGGCAAAGGTGGGTCGACCTTATAGTCAGTCAAGCTTGAAATAGCATCCTTAATCGCGCACCAAACCGAATTGGCTAACATAAAGGGTGGCTCACCGACTGCTTTTGAATGATAGATACTGTCTTCGTCGTTGTCCCGTGGGTACAAGTCGACATTGAATACCTCTGGCGTGTCACCAATAGCGGGTATTTTATAGGTTGCTGGGTTGTTACTGATCAATCGGCCTTTGTTGTCCCACTTTAAATCTTCTGTAGTAAGCCAGCCCATACCTTGAATAAAGCCGCCTTCAATCTGGCCGATGTCAATTGCTGGGTTAAGGCTGCGGCCTACATCATGCAAAATATCAACACGTTCTACCTTGTATTCACCGGTCAGAGTATCAACGGCTACTTCGGACACTGACGCTCCATAAGCAAAATAAAAGAACGGACGACCATTGCCTGTGCTTCTATCGTAATGAATTTTTGGTGTTTTATAAAAACCTGTTGAGGACAGTGATACACGACCTATGTAGGCATCTTGGACTAACTGTACAAAATCAATGCTATGTTCGGCCAATGTGACGCGATTGTCTGAGAAAACCACATCATCAGCAGATAACGCATTATCATCAATCTGCTCAGCGTAAAATTCTGCTAAGCGCTGTTTAACGATGATACATGCATTTTGTGCCGCTTTTCCGTTCAAATCGGTACCACTTGATGCCGCAGTGGGGGAGGTGTTGGGAACTTTATCCGTTCGCGTGGCCGTGACCTCTACGTCATGCAGCGATATACCAAATTCATTGGCGACAATTTGCCCAATCTTAGTGTGCAAACCTTGGCCCATTTCAGTGCCACCATGGTTGATTTGCATGCTGCCATCTGTGTAAACATGCAACAGGGCGCCGGCTTGGTTCAAATGCTTAGCGGTGAACGAGATGCCGAATTTAACGGGCGTCAGTGCTAAACCTTTCTTAACGATTGGGCTGTTTTTATTGAATTGAGTAATCGTTTCTCTTCTTGCCCAGTAATCAGAAGATGTTTCCAACCTGTCGATTAAATCGCCAAGCAAGTTGTGCTCAACGGTCATGCCGTATGGCGTTAAGTTACGTTCGTTCTCACCGTATAGATTCAATTTGCGCACAGTTAGTGGATCTTTCCCGACTTTACGCGCAATGGCATCCATCATGACTTCAGCCATTATCATGCCCTGTGGGCCGCCAAACCCGCGGTAGGCGGTGTGTGATACTTGATTAGTACGGCACCGGTGACCGGCCACATTCACGTTTTCGAGGTAATAACCGTTGTCGCAATGAAACATGGCCCTATCAACAATTGCGTCTGATAAGTCCGGCGAGTGCCCGCAATTACCATTGATGTCGATTGCAGCAGCAGTGATTAAACCATCTTGGTTAAAACCCACTTGATAGCTGTTTTCGAATGGATGGCGTTTTCCCGTGGCGATCATGTCTTGCATGCGTGGTAAACGAAGCTTTACTGCGCATTGATTACGCTTTGCAAGTAGTGCCGCAATGCATGCCCACTGAGCAGCTTGGGTTTCTTTACCACCAAAACCACCGCCCATTCGGCGCATGTCGACCACGACTTTGTTTAATTTACACCCTAGCACTTCAGCAATCAGTTTTTGCACTTCACTTGGGTGTTGGCTAGAGGTATACACCAAGACGCGATCTTCTTCATCGTTTATCGCCATGGACACTTGACCCTCAAGGTACATGTGCTCTTGACCACCTATGCTTAAATGCCCCTGAGCAGTGCATTCACTTTGGGCGAATGCGCTGGCAAAGTCTCCTTGGTGCATAAAGTGTGGCGGTCGTACAAAATTGTCCTGTTGCTTCGCCTCGGATACGCTAAGGCAAGCCGTGGTAGGAGTAATGTCAATTTTCGCTTTTAGGGCCGCTTGTCTGGCGTGATGCGTGCTGTCAGCCAGCACAGCAAACATAGCTTGGCCATTAAATAAAACGCGACCTTGCGCAAAAATCGGATCGCCATCGAAAACCGGTGCAATATCTACGTGGCCTGGTACGTCATCTACGGTAATGACATCAATGACCCCAGGGCTAGTCCAAACCTCAGTTAAATCTATGTTGTTTATTACGCCTGATGCTTCTGGGCTGGTGCCCACAGCGGCATATTGTAAATTGCCTGGTTCGGGCATGTCATCCACGTAACGAGCTTGTCCGCTCACTTGACGAATGGCGCTTTCGTGGGGATGAGATTTACCGACCTTGCCCTGTGGGTTACTGGTAAACGGCTGTTCAATAAGTTTACGCATGACAGTAACCTCGCTGAATATCTAATGTAGAGTGGGGCACAGCCCAGCTAAGCACAGATTTAATATTACGCATTTTAATATTATGCATTTTAATATTATGCATATGTGTGCACTCGGGTTTCAATTTGTTGACTGTGTTGGTTTGTTTGCAGCCAAAAACGCTTGAATAGGTTGACCAATAAAGTTTGACGATATTCTGCACTGGCGCGCACGTCATCAATGGGGGAAAATGTTTGGCATAAGACATTTTTGCCCGCTTCAAACGTTTCAGCTAGAGTCCAGTCTTTTCCGACGAGTATATTGCTAAGCGCATCGTCAGATGCTGGTGTTGCAGCTACACCGCCAAATCCGGTATTCAGCCTTTGTACAATATTGTTGTCGTCTAATGTTAAGTTAAATACGGCGCACACCGCTGAAATATCATCTTCTTGGCGTTTGGATACTTTGTACGCGCGTACTTGCGCCGCCGCAGATAAAAACGGAATGTAAATACCGGCTATCCATTCCCCTTGTTTTAACAACATTTGACGGTAGCCGGTAAAAAACTCACTGATATTGATTTCACGTTTTGTACTGCCGTTATCGACATGGATAACCGCATTTAATGCCAGTAGCGCTGGGGGCATATCGCCGATAGGAGACGCGTTAGCCACATTCCCTCCTAACGTAGCTTGGTTACGAATAGGGGTAGATGCGAAGCGTTCGATCAATTCATGTAACGCAGGAAAATGCTTGAGCAGCACGGTTTCCATTTTGCTAAATGGCACGGCCGCGCCGATTTTAAGGCCGTCTTCGGTCTCTTCTATGTCCTGCAGTTCGTCTACTTCGGTTAAGCTTATTAGTTTAGGTAAACTTTTAAGCTGCTGAGTGACTTCTAAGGCTAAATCTGTGCTGCCAGCGAATAATCGCGCATCTGGATTTTCTTTGATGGCTACGCTGAGCTCACGGCGATTTTTAGGCATCAGCAGGGCGGGTAAGCCACTGTCACTATTGTCAAGTTCAGCTAACTGTTCAAGAGTGATGTGTTGGTTGCGACTAAATTTGTCACTTGGCGCGCCAGTACAGGCATTTAAGGCCGCGTCAATAATAGGGCGATAACCCGTACAGCGGCATAAATTACCCCCTAGTGCTACGTTGATCTGCTCACGGTTAGGCGCGTTATCTTTTTGGTAAAGAGCGAACATAGACATAACGAAACCGGGCGTACAAAAACCGCACTGAGATCCGTGAGCATCTACCATGGCTGCTTGTACAGGATGTAAGGTTTCACCTTCCGCTAAGTGCTCTACCGTTAATAGCTGCTTGCCTTGAATTGCAGATAAAAACGTCACGCAGCTGTTTAAGGCGCGATACTCTAGTGCTGAGCCCTGTTTATTAGGATGTGCGACCACGACCGTGCATGCGCCGCAATCGCCTGACGCACAGCCTTCTTTAGTGCCACTTAGCTTGCGCTCTTCTCTTAGGTAATTGAGCAGTGTCGTATCTGCTTGACTTGCATCTATGTGCACAGCTTTGTCATTAAGTAGAAAGCTGATCATGGTCTTCTCCGAGTAGCTCAGTCATAAATATGTTTGTAATGATTTGTATAATAGCGTGATTTAATACAAAAACCAGACCAATTGGTCAGGTTTTTGCTAAATTGTTTTCTGAGTTTGGTATTATGAGTGCTTAGTGCCTAACGACTGAATCGGTTTATGGCTTGCTTGAATAATGCCTAAGTCGCTAATTTTTCGAAGATAACTCGTGAAGAATAGGCAAGCTAAGTAATTTTAGGTAGTATGTTAACCTAATGTTAATGGGACATGCGCGGCCAAATATACACGGCTCTACATAAAAGGAAATGAACAAATTACATGAGTGACTCATTATCAAAAAAAGATGACAGTATCGGTGCAATTAATCGCGTTAAAATATTAGCTGCTGCAGAAAAAGAGTTTGCAATTCATGGGTTTAAAGGAACTCGCGTGCAGCACATCGCTGATAGAGCTGAATTACCTAAGACCAATATTTTGTACTATTTTAAGTCTAAAGACGGTTTGTATTTAGCCTTGTTACAAGAGATTTTAAGTTTGTGGAACAGCAGTTTTGATAATGCAAAAGCGCAGGATGATCCTGCTCAAGTGTTAGCTGCGTATATAGCAGATAAGATGGAAATCTCACGTTGCCGGCCAGATGCATCGAAAATATTTGCACTAGAAATTATCAATGGTGCACCAAACTTGAGCAGCTTCTTCAAAGATCAGCATTCAACATGGATGAATTCGCGCGTAGCGGTCATTCAGCAATGGATTGAACTAGGAAAATTACCAGAAATTGACCCCTATTATTTGTTGTTCAATATTTGGGCTAGCAGTCAACACTACGCTGATTTTTCTGCGCAAATTACGGAACTTAAAGGCCATGAAATGGATCAAAATGAATTCGCAAACGCCACCAAGAGTTTAATTAAGCTCATTTTACAAGGCTGCGGCCTAACAGTACCAAAACAATATCAATAACAAGAGATAGGTAATGAACCACGCATACCCACGAGATTTAATCGGCTACGGCGACACACCGCCGAATCCGAACTGGCCTAGCAATGCAAAAATAGCAGTGCAGTTCGTGCTTAACTATGAAGAAGGTGGCGAAAACTGTGTTTTGCATGGTGATGATACGTCTGAAGTTTTTCTTTCTGAAATCATTGGTGCGCAAGCTTACAAAGACCGTCATTTGAGCATGGAATCCATGTATGAATATGGCAGCCGAGTCGGTTTCTGGCGGTTACATCGTCTATTTGAGCGTTTGCAGGTACCGATTACTGTCTTCGGCGTGACCATGGCGTTGCAACGTAACCCTGAGGCGGTTGCCGCAATGAAAGAAGCCAACTGGGAAATTGCCAGTCACGGCATGCGCTGGATCCATTATCAAAATATGCCTGAGGCACAAGAGCGAAAAATGATTGATGCTTCTATGCAGCTTCATCAAGCCATAACGGGCTCGAAACCGGTTGGTTGGTATACTGGGCGAACCAGCCCAAATACCTTAAAACTTATATCTGAGCGAGATGATTTATTGTATTGCGCAGATTCTTACGCGGATGACCTGCCATACTACGATACTAATTATCCTAAACCCTTATTAATTGTTCCTTACACGCTAGATACGAACGACATGCGCTTTGCTAGTGCCCAAGGGTTCAACAGCGGGGAACAGTTCTACCAGTATCTTAAAGATGCATTTGATGTGTTGTACGAGGAAGGAAATTACGCGCCAAAAATGCTGTCAATTGGTTTGCATTGCCGGATCGTCGGCCGTCCCGCGCGCATGGCTGCATTGCAACGATTTATTGAATATGTGCAAAGCCATGACCGTGTTTGGTTAAGTACGCGCCAAGAGATTGCTCAGCATTGGAAGGATAATTTCCCGTTTAAATAGCGCTGATTGAGGTAGTGGGGGGTAGCTTAACGCAAGCCATAAAAAAACGCGTGATAGTTAGCACTATCACGCGTTTTCTGATTTTAAGCGGATACCTGAGACAATACGCGTAGTGAGCTATTTCAAATCAAGCACATAACGCAGTATAAACACAGCAGCCATGGCGTAAGTTATCCAAGTCACTTGTTTATATTTGCCCGTTCCGACCATGATGCCCACATAAGTAATAAAGCCCATTGCTATCCCTTCACTGATGCTAAAGGTTAGTGGCATAACCAACAGAGCAACAGTGGCGGTGGCAAGGGCGGTTAAATCGTCAAAATCAAGTTGTCTGAATGAATCCATCATTAAAATACCCACCATTATCAACGCGGGCGTGGTTGCCATTAATGGGATCACTTTCATTAGCGGTGTGAAAAATAGCGCGAGCATAAAGCAAAACGCAACAAATACTCCGGTTAGGCCAGTGCGGCCACCTGATGAAACACCGGCAGCTGATTCTACATAAGACGTGACTGGCGAAGTACCAAGGGCTGCGCCGACTACGCTTGCAGTTGCATCAGCGGTCATCGCTGGGCCAATTTTTGGCAACCGACCTTCTTTATCTAATAAGTTAGCACGGCGAGATACACCAATTAAGGTGCCGATGGTATCAAACATATTAACGAATAAGAGAGCGAAGATAAGATCCCACGTAGTGGCGATATTTTCGATTGGGTACATAAGATCCATGGCGAAAAAGGTTGTACTGATACTGTCGGGCATACCTACAAATGAGTCTGTGTGCTGCGTTAGATATCCGTCTGCGGTAGGAATAAACGCGCCAATTAAGGTGAGTACTAAAACAGAAATCAATATTGCGCCAGTGACCTTTTTGATAAACAGCACTATGGTCAGCAGAATGCCAACAACCGCGAGCATGGTCGCAGGCTCAGATAAATCACCAATGGTAAGAAAGGTAGCAGGGTGATCAACCACGATACCGGCGTTTTTTAAACCAATAAATGCGATGAACAAGCCAATACCACACTGCACACCAATTTTAAGTGCTGCCGGGATAGCATCCGCTATCTTGGTGCGCACCCCTGTAACCGATAACAGTAAAAAGAGTATGCCATTCCAAAATACTATTCCTAATGCCGCTTCCCAGTGGATGTCGCGAGTTAAACAAATAGTAAAGGCAAAAAATGCATTTAAGCCCATGCCTGGCGCCATCGCGATTGGGTAGTTGGTCATAAACGCCATTAGCAGTGTGCCTAAGCAAGCGGCGAGGGCGGTCACTGTGATCAAGCCGACTACAGGCATACCACCAGCAGATAAAATACTGGGGTTAACTACAAGTACATAGGACATGGCGGCGAAGGTGGTGAGACCTGCGATAAACTCTGTTTTTATATTAGTGCCATTGGCTTGCAGCTTAAAAAGCTTTTCGAATACTGCGTTAAACATGGATGCTTCTCATTGTGGGTTCTCTTACTAGCCTGAGCGGGCCAATGAAAAAAGGGTTAAAGTACCCCGTGAAAGCAAAAACCTGACCATTTAGTCTAGCTTTGGTCTGGTTTATGCTGAACAATGATACACAAAGACGTCGCTTCACGCTCAAGGGAACGGTTAACTGATGAAAAATAATGACTAAATAGCCTGTGTCTTCAGTTAAAATAGTGTTCAGCGAATTAATAAACGTATGTCACGCTCTAATGTAGTGCGTGTATTGCTCCAATCTAGTGCGAGGCAGCACAGCAATACAGGCGTTAAGCGTGATACTAATAAGAGGATGTCACCATGCCCATCGAAAACGCAGCCACAGCAGAATTAATTAAAGCACTGCCCAAAGCTGAGTTACATTTGCATATAGAAGGCTCACTTGAGCCTGAATTAATGATGGCGTTAGCGGCCAAACACCACGTCACATTACCTTATGCCACCATTGATGATGTGCGCCGTGCTTACAACTTTGATAATTTGCAAAGTTTCTTGGATCTATATTATTTAGGCGCCTCTGTACTTCGAGATGAAGACGATTTTTATCGTTTAATGTGGGATTACCTATGCAAGTGTAAAGAAGATAAAGTGGTGCATGCCGAAATCATGTTTGATCCGCAAACCCACACCGAGCGTGGTATCGGCTTTGAGGTATTCATGCCGGGATTCATGCGGGCCATTGCCCAAGCGGAAAAAGAGTGGGGCCAGTCAACGTTATTGATTATGTCGTTCTTACGGCACTTAAGTGAAGAAAGCGCATTTGAAACCCTCGAAGCGGCACAGCCTTATTTATCGATGATCACCGCGGTAGGACTCGACAGTTCAGAGCTTGGTAACCCTCCGCAAAAGTTTGCTCGGGTATTTGCTAAAGCAAAATCACTTGGCTTGTTGCGTGTTGCCCACGCGGGTGAAGAAGGTCCAGCAGAATATATATGGAGTGCGTTGAATGATTTGGACGTACATCGAATCGATCATGGTGTTCGTAGTGTCGATGATCCCGCTTTAATGCAAACCTTGGCACAAAAACAAATGCCGCTCACGGTCTGTCCTTTATCGAATATTAAATTATGTGTATTTTCCCATATGCGAGAGCACAACATTCTTAGTTTGCTCGATAGCGGTTTATTAGTGACGGTGAATGCGGATGATCCAAGTTATTTCGGTGGTTATTTAAACGACAACTATCACGCATTAGCAGCACATTTGCCTATTACTCAGGAGCAAATTAAAACCTTAGCTGCGAACAGTTTTAAAGCGAGCTTTTTAGCCCAGGATAAGAAGGCATTGTGGATAGCGCAGGTGGCGGCGCTTTAGTATTGGATGCAGACGTTAGCGGTTGTTAGCACAAGCAGCCATTCACAACAGGTTACTTGCCGTTATGCGAAGCGCACAAGTTACCTTAGAATTATATTATGTGAACAAGCACGAAAGCCGTGCAACTTGCACTATATTGGTTAAACATCATTGTGGCATTGCCTGATTTACTTTTGCTTAAATATTTAACTTATTGAATTATATATATTTATTAAGATTGGCATTATTGGTGCTTTAGTTAAAGTGAATGCACTAGTGTTATTAATAAAGATATAACGAAAACACACACTGACAAAATTACCTCTTCGTAATTTTTAAGTAAGGCAATGTAGCCCGCATCGACTTTCCGTGTCCTGGAGTCGTTGCGGGTTTTTTTTTTGAGTCAATTTTCTAAGAGTAACCAAATGAGCGCCGAAAAATTTAATTTACTGTCTTTCACCGGCAAAATGAAAACCCTTCATCTCTCGTGGATTGCGTTTTTTATAACCTTCATGGTGTGGTTCAACATGGCCCCCTTAAAAGGCGCTATTGTAGATGGTGTTGGTCTAACGCTCAGCGAATGGAAAACCCTGCTCATTATAAATGTTGCTTTAACGATCCCGGCCCGCGTCATTATCGGTGCGTTAACGGATAAATTTGGGCCGCGGATTGTTTACTCTGCCCTCATGGCAATATGTTCAATTCCGTGTTTTATGTTTGCCCTTGCTGATAGCTTCACCCAGTTACTGATTGCACGATTTGCTTTAGGGTGTATCGGCGCAGGTTTTGTAGTGGGTATTCGTATGGTAAGTGAATGGTTTCCACCTAAGGAGCTAGGCACAGCCGAAGGTGTGTACGGTGGTTGGGGCAATTTCGGCTCAGCGGCTGCGGCATTTACCTTACCCACGTTAGCTATTGCGTTCGGTGGGGATGACGGCTGGCGTTACGCGGTGGGGCTAACAGGGTTGATGAGTTTATTGTTCAGTGTCGTGTACTTTAAAAACACCACAGATACACCAAAAGGCTCAACCTATTTCCGCCCTAAAAATTTAGGGGGCATGGAAGTCACCAGTGTTGGCGATTTCTACTTATTACTTGTGATGAAAACCCCTATGTATTTAGCGCTTGCCTTACTCAACTGGAAGTTATCGCCGCAAGGTGTTTCATTGTTAAGCGAGAGCGTCGCGCTTGCCATCTATTTAGGACTCGCGGCGCTGTACGTGTACGACGCCTATGCCACCTATAAAGTGAACAAAGAAATATTTGTTACCCCAGTGCCTGAGGTACATCAATATTCGTTTAAGCAAGTTGCAGTATTAAATATTTTGTACTTTGCCACCTTTGGCTCAGAGCTGGCGGTGGTGTCTATGTTACCAGCCTTTTTCGCAGAAACGTTTGAGCTGAATATGGCCACAGCAGGGTTACTTGCCGGTATGTACGCTTTTATGAATTTAATGTCGCGCCCAGGAGGAGGCTTAATTTCAGACCGTTTTGGGCGCAGGAAAACATTACTAATACTAACAGCAGGTTTAGCATTGGGTTATTTTTGCCTGAGCCTTATTGATGCTACTTGGCCTATTTGGCTTGCCGTTATCGCTGTTATGGCGTGTTCATTCTTCGTGCAATCAGGGGAGGGAGCTGTCTTTGCAGTTGTACCTCTCATCAAGCGCCGTTTAACGGGGCAAATAGCAGGCATGACCGGCGCGTACGGGAATGTAGGTGCTGTTGTGTATTTAACGGTTTATTCCATGGTTGATACCTCAACTTTCTTTGTTGTTATTTCTTGTACCGCTGTGCTTGGGTTTGTGGCATTGCTGTTTATGAAAGAGCCGCAAGGGGCAATGACGGAAGTGAGAGAAGATGGTAGTGTTGAATTAATCAACGTGACCTAGGCCACAGCAGTCGCCGTTTATATGAGAAATGCATATTGGAAAAACTAAGCTTAGTATTTGGTGGTTTTTCCAGCAAAGGGGTAAAGGCAGAAAACCAAGACGCCTTTGCCGCTTACCTACCAAAGGATGCCAATCTTGGCACAAAAGGCGCCGTCGCTGCTATTGCTGACGGCGTCAGCGTTTGTACCCGCGCCCGGGAAGCCGCTATCACCTGCGTCACTAATTTTATTCAAGATTATTATCAAACCCCGCAAACCTGGACGGTTAAACATGCTAGCAGCAAAGTCTTACAAGGATTAAACCGTTGGTGCTTTGGCCAACATGACTACGAGCACGGGGGCCATAGTCAAATGGTGACTACCTTCAGTGGTATGGTGTTTAAGTCCGCCACTGGGTTTATATTGCATACGGGGGATAGCCGTATTAGCAGGGTGCAAAATGGAGATTTTGAGCAACTCACAACGGATCATGTTTCTCGCCAGGGCCGTCACAACGTATTGACGCGAGCGGTCGGTATTGAAGCCCACTTAGATGTTGATTTTCGCACCATTGCATTGGCGCGTGATGACATATTCGTGCTGACATCTGACGGTGTACATGAATTTTTATCTGTAAAAAAACTACTGTCATATATTCAAGATGTGAGTGTGAGCTTAGAGCAAAGAGCCAAAAATATTGTTGCTGCTGCCCTTGAGGCGGGCAGTGACGATAATCTTACCTGCTTGCTTGTGCATGTTAGCGAATTGCCTAATGCCAGCTTAGATGAGCACTACCGTCAGCTAATGCATCTGGCCATGCCCCCCGCATTAGATGTAGGCATGAAGCTTGAAGGATACAGGGTGGTGCAAACCCTATTCAATGGCACACGCAGCAGCTTGTATAAAGTCATAAATGAGCGGGACAACAAATCGTATGGGCTAAAAATACCGTCACAAAACTTTGTTGACGATCCTGTGTATTTAAGTGGTTTTTTACGTGAAGAGTGGATTGGTCAACATATTCAGCATCCCAATGTGATGCGCATATTTAAGCGTCCTGACGACGCTAAATTTATGTATCACGTGTGCGAATACATCGAGGGGCAAACCCTACGCCAATGGATGCTAGACAACCCTAAGCCGTCGATTGAGCAGGTGAGGGTGATTATTCGTCCTTTAGTGCAAGCACTGCGCGTTTTACAGCGCCGCGATATGGTGCATCGTGACGTTAAACCTGAAAATGTGATGGTTGATCACAATGGGGAAGTAAAACTAATCGATTTTGGCACTGTGCTAGTCAATGCGTTAGCAGAAACAAACTCATTGCCGACAGAGAGCATTGCCCTTGGCTCGGTGCATTATATCGCTCCGGAGTACCTGCTTATGCAGAGCAGTGATCATCAAAGTGATATGTTTTCTGTGGCGGTTGTGGTCTATGAAATGCTGACAGGTAAGTTGCCATTTAAAGCATTTAGGTACCAAGATTATATCCCTAGCAGCTTTGATGAATGGCAGTATCAACCTTTAAGCCAGAATAGGCCTGATCTGCCTTCTTGGTTAGATCTAACCCTACGCAAAGCCTTGCAGCCTAACCCTGTGTTTCGTTATCAGGCTTTTTCAGAGTTTTTGATGGACTTATCTCAGCCTAATCAAACGCTCGTGTTAGCCGCGCAAAAACGCCCCTTGATTCAGCGAAACCCACTGGCGGTCTTTCAGGGTCTTTGCGTCATTCAATTCGTTATTATTTTATATTTACTCAGTATTATTTAACCTATTTAGAGGTGCGTTAGTCGTAATCTAACGCCCAAATTTTGAGCATCCTGCACTTTTTTGGCATTTTGTTTCTTTATTTTTACAAATGGAAATATATTAAGTTATTGATATATATATTAAATTTAAATTGGCATTGTTGATGCATTAACACTTGTGACACTGAGCAGCGTTAAAAACAACAATCATTAAACGTTGACGCTTAGCATCAATAGACAAAGACATATTTGTTGATTGACCACGGGGTTAATTTACAAAGAGGCAAAGTAGCCCACAACCATCCAAGTTTTTTGGAAGGTTGTGGGTTTTTTTTTGGACAAATTTTGAAACCGATACGGAGTAGGAAATGGTTAAAAACAGCGTATTCAATTCACTTGCACTTACCGTTAAATCACTTCGTTTAGCAGTGATTGCCACAGTGTGTACAACAACGTTAGTCGGTCACAACGTAGCAGCACAAACGGTAGGATGGCCTGAAAAAGAAGAACTCAAATTTGGCTTTATTAAGCTGACTGATATGGCACCCCTAGCAATAGCCTATGAAAAAGGCTATTTCGAAGATGAAGGCCTATACGTCACGTTAGAAGCTCAGGCTAACTGGAAAGTGTTACTTGATCGAGTGATTGACGGTGAACTGGATGGCGCGCATATGCTTGCCGGTCAACCCTTAGGGGCCACCATTGGTTATGGTACGAAAGCCGATATCATCACCGCCTTCAGTATGGACTTAAACGGTAATGCCATTACTGTGTCGAACGATATCTGGCAGCAAATGAAGCCAAATATTCCCCAGGAAAACGGTAAACCGGTGCATCCGATAAAAGCTGATGCACTAAAACCAGTGGTCGAAAGTTATAAAAAGCAAAGTAAGCCATTCAAAATGGGCATGGTGTTCCCGGTTTCAACTCACAATTATGAGTTGCGTTACTGGTTAGCCGCTGGCGGTATTCACCCAGGGTATTATGGCCCGAATAACGATGTGAAAGGATTAATCAACGCCGAGGCGCAGTTGTCTGTTACGCCGCCGCCACAAATGCCATCGACCATGGAAGCCGGCACTATTTACGGTTACTGCGTCGGTGAGCCATGGAACCAACAAGCCGTCTTTAAAGGTATTGGCGTGCCTGTTGTGACCGACTATGAAATATGGAAAGACAACCCAGAAAAAGTGTTTGGGGTGAATAAAGCATGGGCTGAAGAAAACCCGAATACTCACATTCGCGTGGTTAAAGCCATGATACGGGCTGCGATTTGGCTGGATGAGAAAAACAATGCTAATCGCCCTGAAGCGGTGCAAATTTTAGCAAAAAGTCAGTATGTGGGCGCCGATGCAGAAGTGATTGGCAACAGCATGACAGGCACCTTCGAATATGAAAAAGGCGACAAGCGCTCAGTACCTGATTTCAACGTTTTCTTTCGCCACAACGCCACTTACCCATATTACAGCGACGCCATTTGGTATTTAACGCAAATGCGCCGTTGGGGGCAGATCAGCGAGCAAAAGTCTGACGATTGGTATAAAGACATCGCCAAGAAAGTCTATCGCCCTGATATCTACGCACAAGCTGCCTTATCGTTGATTGCTGAAGGAAAGGCCAACGCCGCAGATTTTCCTGAGTTTTCAAGCGAGTCTGGCTTTAAACAGCCGCAAACTCACTTTATCGACAATATCGTCTACGACGGTACCCAACCAAATGCCTACCTAGAGAAGTTCGATATTGGTTTAAAAGGCGACAATAAAATTTAATCAACACGCTTAGCGGCTGAGCAACTTGCTCAGCCTTGGTGAGGAGGAAATCGTTATGTCTAGAGCACAAACAGCATCGTTGATTTCAATGCCGGTAAAAAGCCTGAATATCAGCTCAGCGTCAACGCTGCTTAGAAATGCCATGTTGCCTCTGCTTGGGATCCTAATTTTCCTAAGTTTATGGGCGGTATTGGCGAAAAATATTGATACATCTCTGGGGTCGTTCCCAGGGCCAAGTGAAGTATTTACTCAGGCCCAAGTGTTAATTGAAGAACATGGTGCCCAGCGGGAAAAAGCAAATGCATTTTATGAGCGCCAAGAGCAGCGTAATGCAGCGCGGATAGCGCAAGACCCTAGCTATAACCCAACGATTCGTGCATTTACTGGCGCCCCGACATTTTTTGATCAGATATGGACCAGTCTGTACACGGTGACTGTCGGCTTTTTAATCGCATCGGTGATAGCGGTACCTCTTGGGATAATTTGTGGATTAAGTAAAGCTTCCTATGCGGCAATTAACCCATTGATTCAATTGCTAAAACCGGTTTCGCCTTTGGCGTGGCTGCCCCTAGTGACTATGGTGGTGAGTGCGGTTTATGTGAGCGATGATCCTATGTTTTCAAAATCGTTTATTACCTCTGCTGTCACTGTCTCACTATGTTGCTTGTGGCCTACGTTGATCAACACGGCGGTTGGTGTTTCAAGTATTGATAGCGATTTACTCAATGTCAGTAAAGTACTGCGTTTAGGGCCGTTTTCACACGTGATGAAGATAGTGATGCCCTCATCAATACCCATGATTTTCACCGGGTTGCGGTTATCACTAGGCATAGGTTGGATGGTGCTAATTGCGGCTGAAATGCTCGCCCAGAACCCTGGTTTAGGTAAGTTTGTTTGGGATGAGTTCCAAAATGGCAGCTCTGAATCACTGGCTCGGATCATGGTGGCAGTGTTAACCATAGGCTTGATTGGCTTTGCCTTAGACAGACTCATGTTACTGCTACAAAAACAAGTCAGTTGGGACAAAGGCGCTGTGCTGCGTTAATGATGCTGAGCTGCGTTAATGGTGCACTGCATCAATGCGCAGTGGATTTGACGCGTTTGCATGAACAATAGTGAAATATAAAGGTAAAACAAAATGACCGCAAAACATCATTTAGAACTCACCCAAGTAGGAATCGATTTCCCTACGCCTAAAGGACCGTTTACTGCGCTGACCGATGTGAATTTGAAGATCCAAAAGGGTGAGTTTATCTCACTGATCGGCCACTCAGGGTGCGGTAAGTCAACGGTACTCAATATTATTGCAGGGCTACACAAAGCTACGAAGGGCGGCGTGATTTTAGATGGTCACGAAGTCAATGAGCCTGGGCCCGAACGTGCGGTGGTATTTCAAAACCATTCTTTGCTGCCATGGCTCACGGCCTACAAAAATGTAGAGCTTGCGGTTAAGCAAACAAGCAAAGGGCGCAGCAAAGTAGAAATGCGTGACTGGGTTGAGCACAATCTCGAGTTAGTGCATATGAGTCATGCAGTTGACAAGTTACCAGCAGAGATTTCTGGAGGTATGAAGCAAAGGGTAGGGATTGCAAGAGCACTGGCTATGGAGCCAAAAGTGCTGTTAATGGATGAGCCTTTTGGGGCTCTAGATGCCCTGACAAGAGCCCATTTGCAAGACTCGATAATGGAAATTCACGCCGACCTAGGCAATACCGTAGTGATGATAACCCATGACGTAGATGAGGCTGTGTTGCTATCTGATCGTATTGTCATGATGACCAATGGTCCCTCTGCCACCATAGGGGAAATTCTAGATATTGAATTGCAACGGCCACGGGATCGCCTAGCACTGGCTGATAACCCTCAGTACAACCATTACCGTCACGAAGTCTTGACGTTTTTATACGAGAAGCAGCGAAAAGTGGAATCGGTTGCTGAGCATCGTAAAAAAGCGCAAGGCAAAACCAAGGCTAACGACGCAAGCGTCGCATAACGAATTACGCACTGCGCTATTAGGGGCGGTAAACGCCCTGTTACGTTTACCCTAGCAGCCGCTGCTGCTGGGTAAATCAGTGCGAGCAAAAAACACATATAAGCCTGATTAAACAGGCGTAAACAACACACATTATACTGATATGAAGGAATGAACATGAGCGCACAAACCGTTAATCACCCAATTAAAAAATCAATACTCGCTAGTATGGTTGGCCTTGTATGTGCCGGGGCGACAATGGGACAGGCGCATGGTGCTGAGCAGAGCAGTATCACAAGTGCGTTAAAAGAGGGCAGCGCCGCCGTTAATTTACGCTTGCGCTACGAAGATGTTGACCAAGATAGTAACGACGCCAGTGCGCTAACGCTGCGCACTATGCTTAATTACACGACGGCAAGCTACAAAGGCTTCTCAGCCAAAATCGAAGTAGAAGACACGCGCATAGTGCTAGGTGAGGGCGACTATACCGTTGGGCCCAGTGGTTATAATGTAGGACAATATTCGGTGATTGCCGATCCTGAGCACACCGAGTTGGATCAAGGTTATGTGCAGTATCAAAATGAAGGGTTAACCGCCAGATTAGGCCGCCAAATTATCACTATGGATGGCCACAGGTTTGTGGGGCATGTAGGCTGGCGACAAGATTGGCAAACCTTTGATGGGGTAAGCGTAAAATATGCCGCAAGCAAAGATCTGACCATGCAATATGCCTATCTTAGCCAGCGTAACCGTATTTTTGCAGACGATGCGGATTTTGACAGCAAAGACCATCTTCTCAACGTCGCATATTCAACGCCCTACGGTAAATTAGTCGGTTACAGCTATTTGCTCGAAATAGATAACGATACAGATAATGCACTGGATACCTACGGTTTCAGCTTCAATGGCGGCACTAAACTGGCTGATACCTCAGTGCTATATGGCATGGAATACGCCACACAAACAAGCGAAACCGCCACCACTGATTTTGATGCGGATTATTTAATGCTCCAAGCTGGGGTTAAGCTTGAAGCGGTTACCCTGAAACTCGGTTACGAGTCATTAGGCTCAGATGACGGCCAGTATGGTTTCGCGACACCTCTTGCTACTTTGCATAAATTTAATGGTTGGGCAGATACCTTCCTCAATACTCCAGCGCAAGGCTTAGTGGATGTCAGCGTGACAGCGACAGGTAAGTTAGCTGGAGGTGCTTGGTCAGTGATTTATCACGATTTCAGTGCGGATGAAGAAAGCACTGAGGTAGATGACTTAGGTAGCGAGATTGATTTGAGTTACGTGCGTAAATTCGAAGGTGGCTATTCAGCGGGCATTAAATACGCTGCATATTCCGGTGATAGCGGCCGCCAAGACACAGATAAACTTTGGATTTGGACCAGCGCCTCATTTTAAGAAGCGTTGCCAGGGCTGATGAAATATATCAGCTAATGAATAACCCTAGACAGTCAAGCCACAGGTGTAGACTTGGGAACTATTCGCACTTTGAGCAAGCTTGTGCTTTTAACCCTCTGAGCAGAGATTAAAAGCCGGCTTGCTTTTTTTTACGCGTTTTAAAGCCATTAAAAAAGTAAAGCTATTAAAAAAGCAGCGTGATGGAAAAGGGTTTGATAAGCTAAGGGACGAACGCCACTTCGTACGCTATTTTTTATTAATTTCAAGGATATATATGTCGGAATTTGAATCCATGGCCAACACTGGCTCCTATTTTGTCGGCTGGTTTACACTCGCACTTATCAATGCTGGGCTCGCCCAAGGCAAGGGGCGCAACGGATTGATTTGGTTTATTATATCTTTGTTTGTCGGCCCATTTGCGACTTTGCTCATCGTAGTATTTGAAAACCTGAACAAGCAGCGCCATTTTTAGTTTGAGGTAATAATGACAACGCAAAGCAAAAGCGCGGCATTCATTTTAGGCGCGTTTTTATGTACAGGCTTAATTGTACTTGGTATGCAAATTAGCCACTCTGTGATTGAATATCGCCAGTTCGAACGAAGCGTTACCGTTAAAGGGTTGTCTGAACAAGAATACCCAGCCGACATCGTTATTTGGCCGATTCAATATACGGTTGCGGATAATTCACTCGAAGCCTTGTATGACGCCATTGAAAGTAACACAACGCTGATATCAGATTTTTTGCAACAGCGGGGGATTGCAGCGTCAGATATTAGTGTTTCTGCCACGGCTATCACGGATAAATCTGCTCAGCAGTACGGCGGTAATGCCACTCCCGCGTTTCGGTTTACTGCAGCACAAACGGTCACTGTGTATTCTAGGGATATAGATCTAGTTCGCAGTGTTATGGGGCAGCTTACAGAGCTTGGTAAGAAAGGCATTGTACTTAATCAAAATAACTATCAAGCCAATGTGGAATACATATTCACACGTTTAAATGATGTTAAACCGGCGATGATAGAAGAAGCGACCCGCAAAGCGCGAGAAGTTGCACAGAAATTCGCCAAAGACTCAAACAGTGTATTGGGTAAGATAAAACGCGCTTCTCAAGGCCAATTCAGTATCAGTGCGCGGGATAGAAACAATCCCCACATTAAAAAGCTACGAGTCGTTTCAACCGTGGAATATTATTTGTCTGATTGAATGTGTTATACCATTCCACGTTAATAAGTGATCACTCAGCGAGAGTTTAAAAGGGCTT